>Ga0163212_1000999_pt1 | contig 12458 bp, 10 predicted proteins | sample Malawi_45m_30L_FD_113532 | JGI IMG/M metagenome (GOLD analysis project Ga0163212, IMG submission 113532) | Freshwater microbial communities from Lake Malawi, Central Region, Malawi to study Microbial Dark Matter (Phase II) - Malawi_45m_30L | ecosystem: Environmental > Aquatic > Freshwater > Lake...
ACATTGTGCTTACCGGGTAAATTTAGAATGATTGGTAACGATCCGGGTCTTGGGCCATGCCGGCGAATTGCGCGACGATGAACCGTGAAATACATTTGCGTACCAACGGCTTTGATATCCGTTGCACGAATATCAGCATCTTCAGAAAATCCATAACGCAAGATCGGCTTCGAGACAAAGGGTAGAATGTCTCGAACATTTCCATCCTCAATGCAAAGTACTGCGATTCCATAAAATGGCATTCGCTGAGTAAACTGCACAAACGTTTGTTTCAAACGTGCCATGTCGTGCTGATACGTATCCATGTGATCAGCATCGATATTCGTAATGACTTCCATTGCTGGATACAGCTGTAAGAATGAAGCATCGGATTCATCAGCCTCAACCACAATGAAGTCACCTTGCCCCAAACGTGCATTGACACCAGCAGAATTTAACTTTCCACCAATCACAAAGGTTGGATCTAATCCACCCTGAGCGAGTACTGAGGCAACCAAACTCGTTGTAGTAGTTTTGCCATGCGTACCGGCAATAGCAATTCCTTGCTTAAGACGCATTAACTCCCCAAGCATTACAGCACGCTGAATCACCGGGATCCGATTGGCTCTTGCGGCAAGTACCTCTGGATTGTTACTGGTCACTGCTGAAGAAATAACTACTGCTTCAGCATTACCATTATTCTTTGCATTATGGCCAATCTCAATTTGTGCGCCTAAAGTCATTAATCGTTTTGTGACTGCCGACTCGGCCAAATCTGATCCTGAAACGCGATACCCTAGATTCAGCAAGACCTCAGCGATACCGCACATACCGGCTCCACCAATCCCCACAAAATGAACGTGCTGGACGATATGTTTCATCGGGCGCACTCCTCGCAAATGGAAGCAACTTCTTTAGTCGCATGAAACTTAGCAAGTGCTTGCGCTTTTACAGCCATTTCGGCTAAATCTTCACGCCGTAATCCTAAAACCAAGTTTGCTAAAGAATCGGCATACAACTGATATTGAGGTATCAGGATTGCAGCCTTTGCGTCTGAGAGGAATCGCGCATTTGCGGTCTGATGATCATCAATCGCATACGGAAATGGCACAAAACACGCAGCAACCCCAGCAGCAGAGATTTCTGATACGGTCATCGCTCCAGCCCGGCAAATTACTAAATCAGCATTGGCATAGGCTGCGGCTATGTCGTCAATAAATGACTTTAGCTCACCATTAACACCCAATTGCTGATAGGTCTTAGTGACCGCCTCTAAATGCTGCTCGCCAGTCTGATGAAGCACATTTGGGCGCCGATCAGCAGGTAACAACGCCAAAGCCTCAGGGACCACTGTATTGAGTGCAGCGGCACCTAAACTTCCACCCACAATAAGTAAATGCAACGGACCCTGGCGTTTGCCATAGCGCGCCCGACAATCACTTAACCTCTCAAAACTCTCTCGTATTGGATTACCAACCCATTGGGCTTCTTTCAGTGTTTTTGGAAATCCAGTAAGAACTCGAGTTGCGAATCGTGCTAACACTCGATTAGCGCTTCCAGCTACGGAGTTAGCCTCATGCAACACCAAAGGCCGACCCATGAGGTAACTTACTAAGCCGCCTGGGAAGGTAATATAGCCTCCCATACCCAACACCACACTTGGCTTTAAGCGACGCAGAATTTTCCAGCTTTGCATCATCGCGCGAGCTAAGCGAAATGGCATGAGTACCTTTGTCAGCATGCCCTTGCCGCGCAGACCACTAAATTTCACGCCCTCAAAAGCAAATCCATTTGCAGGCACTAAACGATATTCCATACCAGTGGGATTACCCATCCAAGCTACGGTCCACCCTTGATTTCGCAAACACTCCGCAACGGCTAACCCAGGGAAAATATGCCCACCAGTACCACCGGCCATTACTAAGACAGAGCGCGTGACCATCGTCATAGCTTGCCTCCGCGCATCAAAATTCGGTTCTCATAATCAATTTTTAGTAAGACCGCGAAGGCAACCATATTCATCAGAATCGCTGAGCCACCGTAACTGACCAGCGGCAAAGTCAAACCTTTAGTTGGTAAAATGCCTAAGTTCACGCCCATATTGATAAAGGCCTGCCAACCGATCCAAATGCCAACGCCCTTGGCGCATAAACCTGCAAAGCTTCGGTCCAATTGCAACGCAGTACGTCCAATCAAAAATGCTCGACGTACGATCCAGTAAAAAAGTAGGATCACTACAAATACACCTATAAAACCAAGTTCTTCACCAATCACAGCCAAGATGAAATCCGTATGAGCTTCAGGTAAGTAATGCAACTTCTCAACACTACCTCCTAGACCAACACCAAACCACTCTCCACGTCCAAAAGCCATCAGTGAGTGGACCAGCTGATAACCCTTTCGAGCCGCATGCTCCGCTTGCCAAGGGTCTAAAAATGCAAATATGCGCTGCCGTCTAAACTCGGATAAAGCGATCACAGTTGTCACAATCAAAACGCCCACAATCGTTAGGCCAGCAAACAATTTGGCATTAATGCCGCCAAGGAACAAAATGCCCATGGCGATAATGGCAATGACCATAAAGGCCCCCATATCAGGTTCCAGCATGAGCAAAAGACCAACTAAGGCAACCGCTAGCCCCATGGGCACAAAGCCCTTCACAAAAGAATGCAGATACTCTTGACGTTGCACCGTGTAACTGGCTGCAAAGATGATGACAGCGAACTTCATCAACTCAGAGGGTTGGAAATTCATTACTCCTAAAGAAATCCAACGTCGCGCTCCATTGACCCCCTTACCGATTCCAGGAATCAACACAGCGATTAACAATAGGATTGTGAACGCAAAGATATATGGTGCTAACTTATCCCAAGTCTTCACCGGAATCTTAAATACCCAGAAACCAACAAAGACCGCAATCCCAAGAGAGATGAGATGACGTACTAAAAAATGGTTGCTGCTGTAGTTGGCATATTTAGGGCCATCAGCCAGAGTAATGGAAGCCGAATAGACCATGACTAGGCCAATAAGACTCAATGACAATACTGCCCAGACCAGTAATTGGTCATATTCCATCATGCGCGATCGCGTTTGCTCAACACCAGATACGGCATCGCGTAGCCCCGAACGAAACCCATCAAAGCCCTCACGCGAAATATTCCAAAAACGGTTCTGACGAAGGTTCATGCGGACGCCCCCAGATGTTCATTAGGACTTTCGCTCCACTGAATCATCAACTCTTGGACAGCCCCCACAAAAACTTCAGCACGATGTTGATAGTTTTTAAACATATCAAAGCTCGCACACGCTGGGGATAACAAAATAATGTCGCCGGCCGATGCGTGTTGAGCCGCCGACTGAACCGCCGACTCTAGATCCTTCACTTCAATAGCCAACAAAATACCTCGGCTGACTGCACTTGAACACACAGCCGTAATAGCCGGGCCATCGCGACCTATCACGATGAGGCCTTTTACAAATCGCTCGATGGGTTCAGATAAAGGCGTGAAGTCTTGACCTTTTCCATCGCCACCCGCAATGAGCCATATATTTTTTTGGCCAGAGGCTGCCCCTAAGCCCATCAATGCAGCAACCGTTGCTCCCACATTGGTTCCCTTGCTATCGTCAATGTATTCCACATCTCGAATCACAGCAACAGTTTGAACCCGATGTGGCTCTCCTTGATACTCACGCAAGCCATGCAAAAGTAAGCCGATTCCTAATCCTGCAGCACGAGCAAGTGCGAGCGCAGCAAGAGCGTTTAGAGCATTGTGTCGCCCCCGAATACGAAGGGCATCTGCAGGAATTAATCGCTTTAGTCGCAGAGTCTCGGAAGCTTTATACGCATTATTTTTCTTACGCCGACGCTTGATAAATCCCTCTTGTGCCTCTTCCTGTGCCATCGCTTGAGTCGCTTCATCAGGCTCCGCCCAAACTAACCAATCAATTCCGCCACCATTCAAATCGCGCTCAATACCAAATGAGTCGCTTTTGTTTGGGGTATCACTTCCGAAGGAGATGATCTTATGATCGACTATATTTCTAAATAAATCGTTGACTAAAGGGTCGTCTCGATTCAGCACCAAGACGGAATCGCTTCCTAAAATTCGTACTTTGGCAGCGGCATACGAATTCATATCGCCGTGCCAATCCAAGTGGTCTTGGGAGAGATTAAGAATAGTTGATGCGGTTGGATTCAGGGTATAAGTAAAGTGCAACTGAAAACTCGATAACTCCAATACCCAAATTTGAGGCAAGTCATCAATACTCTTAGCCTCCTTTAATACAGCGCTCAATTTTTCAAGAGCAGCTGGACTAATGTTGCCAGCCAACGCAACATGGCGACCGGCTCGCTCACATATTTGTGCGGTTAATGCACTTGTCGTTGTTTTACCATTGGTACCGGTAATCGCAAGAATGCTTGGCTGATACCGTATGCCGCCTTCCAATGCTATTTGATTAAGTACGTCAAGTGCACGTGCAAAAAACTCGATTTCGCTCCACACAGCAATCTTGCGTTCATCACAGATTGACAAAATTGTTTTAGCTGGTTCTTGGAGCGGCGATAAACTAGGACTAATCCCCAAAATATCAATCTGTCCAAGCAGCATACTCCAATTACTTGCCTGCGCGGTAAAGCTATTTAATCCAAAGCTCTCAAGTTCGCTTAACCAATTTTGTTGTTGCGAATTCAACGCCTCTCGCGCACGCGTGTCAGCAAGGTACACCTGCGCGCCTTGAGATAGGCACCACTTCGCCATAGCAAAGCCAGACTCACCGATCCCCACAATTAATACGTGAGGAGATCCCTGCCCAGCAAAATCATTGTTCTTACTGGAGTTGAAGGGGTGGAGTAATCGCTGGTTCATTGTATTGACCATTAACGTAACTTAAGGCTTGATAAGCCAACGAGTACTAACAAAATCGTAATGATCCAAAAACGTACAACAACCTGAGTCTCGCGCCAGCCACCCAGTTCAAAATGATGATGCAAAGGCGCCATTCGGAATATGCGTCGACCCTCTCCATAATATTTTTTGGTGAACTTAAACCAAAAAACTTGCATCATTACCGAAACGGTTTCAGCAACAAAGATTCCGCCCATGACAAAAAGAACGATCTCTTGACGAACAATGACTGCGATTGTTCCCAATGCGCCGCCTAAAGCTAAAGCACCTACATCACCCATAAAGACCTGTGCAGGATGCGCGTTGTACCAAAGAAATGCTAATCCGGCACCACCCATTGCGCCACAAAAGATCAATAATTCTCCAGCACCTGGAATATGGGGAAATAAAAGATATTTTGCGTAGATTGCGTTACCCATCACATAGGCAAAGACACCGAGTGCAGCACCAACTAAAATTACGGGCATGATGACCAAGCCATCAAGGCCATCTGTTAAATTCACAGCGTTGCTACTACCCACAATCACCAAATAACTCAAAATGATGAATCCCATAACACCTAAGGGATAGCTCACCTCTTTCATGAATGGCACGGTTAAGTTTGATTTCGCCGGAAGATCTAATGAAAATCCGCTTTCAACCCAGCTAATAAATAACTGCAACACTTTTAAGTTGTTAATTTCCGACACAGAGAATGCTAAATAAATCGCGGCAAATAAACCGATCAAGGTCTGCCAAAAGAATTTTTCTTTCGAAGACATTCCTTTGGGATCCTTATAAACCACCTTTCGATAGTCATCGACCCAGCCAATCGTACCAAAGCCAAAAGTCACAAGCATGACAATCCAAATAAAGCGATTGCTCAAATCAGCCCACAGAACGCAGGAGATAAAAATACCAATAAGGATTAATACGCCGCCCATGGTAGGGGTGCCTTCTTTTGCTAAATGCGTTTGAGGTCCGTTAGTGCGAACTGCTTGATCCACTTTCATGGCCGTCAACTTGCGAATCACCCAAGAGCCAAAGACAAGACCAATCAAAAGTGCAGTCATTGTTGCCATCACGGCACGAAAGGTGATGTAAGAAAACACCCGGAAAAATCCATAATCATCTTGCAACCACTGTGCCAAGATTAAGAGCATGAGTTCACTCCTTTGACGAGTGCTTGCGCTACCCGCTCCATCCGCATAAATCGTGACCCTTTAACTAGGATATAAAGATTACGATCATCGAATTTGCACAGATTCTGAACTAACTCTGTATTTAAAGAACCCATATCATCAAAGTGACGCGCATCTCCACCAGGTCTATTCGATAAATAGGCCTTATGACTTTCTTGAGTCAAACCACCAATTGTGATGAAATGCTCAATACCGCATTGCGCTGCATATTTACCAATTTCGTGATGAAATGCCGGACCCTGCGATCCCACCTCCCCCATATCACCCAAGACTAAATAACGCACTCCACTGAGAGCTGCCAAGGTATCGATAGCGGCTATAACTGAATCTGGATTGGCGTTGTAGGTATCGTTGATTAGTTTGATACTTTGGGAAAGGGCGATACGCTGCATTCGACCAGATACTGGCTCAAACTTCTCCAAACCCGCTTTAATTTGAGATAAAGGAATCTCTGCAGCAACGGCAACGGTAGCGGCTGCTAAGGCATTACGATAGTTATGTGCTCCAAGCGTATTGAGTTGCACTTCAATCTTACCTATCGGTGTGCGTATTTCAATCTTGCCATCCGATAGGGGGTGACCACTAATTAATGAATCCTCTTGCAAACTAGTATTTGGGGCCTGATCGAACCAGCGAAATTCCATAAACTGTTTTGAGGCGCATGCGGATCTCCATAAAACGGTATAAGGGGTATCCGCTGGAAATACGCTCACGCCGTTATGCCCTAACGAGCGCGATACGTCAGCATGCTCACGAGCCACGGCATCAACGGTTTCCATAAACTCTTGATGCTCTCGTTGCGCATTATTGATAAGTGCAATGGTTGGGCGAGTAATCGCCGCAAGCTCGGCGGTTTCCCCTGGATGGTTCATCCCCAACTCAATCACAGCTAGGCGATGCGAAGGGCGTAGCTTTAATAATGTCAGCGGTAACCCAATATCGTTATTTAGGTTTCCCTCAGTCACAAGTAATTCAGGTAGGCTGACCGCTTGCCTAAAAATTGCTGCAATCATTTCCTTAACGGTTGTCTTGCCGTTACTTCCCGTCACCGCAACGAGTGGCAATGAGTACTGTGCACGCCATGCAGCTGCCAGCTCACCAAGTCCCTTATGGGTATCTTCTACATAAACAGCGGGTAAGCTGGTGGGGCACGATGTTTTCTCACTGATTAAAGCAGCAGAAGCACCCTGATCAGATACTGTGTTTAAAAATTGATGCGCATCAAAACGATCTCCTTTGAGCGCAACAAATAGTTCCCCAACCGTTGGATGGCGGCTGTCTGTTCCAATCTGACTAATCTGCCGATCGCGCGCCTCTACGATGCTAATGTTATGCAGTTGACTATTTGGAAGTAAGGCATGGATATGGGCAAGATTTGTCATGGCCGGAATCACTAACATCAATTTGACCCTCCACTGACTAAACGTAAGTGCGCCTGATCCGAAAAATCAAAACGCTTTCCCTTGATCTCTTGGGTGGTCTCATGGCCTTTACCGGCAACGAGAACAACATCGTGAGCTTGAGCTTGCCTAATTGCAGTCATGATGGCTGCGGCGCGATCCGCAATTAGCTCAACAGATGAATTGTGATGACCGCTCATGCCCGCCACAATCATGTTCATAATCTCTTGCAGATCTTCGGTGCGCGGGTTATCGCTTGTGACAATCACATGATCAGCCATTGATTGCGCTACAGCTCCCATCTTGGGACGTTTTTCTTGATCCCGGTCGCCACCACAACCAAACACACATACCAACTTTCCACCGCGCGATTGGGCAATCGATCTTAAGGTCTCTAATACCTTTTGTAATGCATCCGGAGTATGGGCGTAATCAACAACCATGAGAGGAGCATCGCTGCGATCACCATGGATCACTTCCATGCGACCAAGAACTGGCTTTAGGTTAGAGACGCGCTGTAGCGCATCTGGAACGGATACACCAAAAACCATCAAAGTAGAAATTACTGCCAGGGTATTGCTTAAATTAAAAGGACCTAATAAAGGAATTGCTGTGGAACAACTTGTTCCATCAATACTTATCTGGCATAGATATGCATTCTTTTCAAATGCGTATTCCTGAAAATAAATGGCTTTAAATCGACTCCGAAGTTTCTCCAACCCATCAAACGAGGATTGAGACATGCCATATGCCCATATCACAACTTCCTCGCGTGTCACCAGCCGCATTAATAGCTCTCGCCCAAAAGCATCATCGATATTAATGACTATATTCTTTGGATGAAAATCATAAAAAAGTCGGGCTTTTGCCGCACCATACTCTGCCATCGTGCCGTGGTAGTCCAAATGGTCTTGACTAAGATTGGTAAAGATAGCGCAAGCAAAATGAGTTCCATGAACGCGCCCTTGTTCCAATGCGTGAGAGGACACTTCAAGCGCAATATAGTCAGCACCCTGTGCTTTTAAACAAGCCATTTCCATTTGCAAGCGAGGCGCATCTGGGGTGGTGTACCCCAACCCTTGTAGTCGGTTTATAAAGCCACATCCAAGAGTGCCAATGACCCCAGCCTTCTCAGATAGACTTTGTGCAAGCCACTGCGTCACACTCGTCTTACCATTAGTGCCGGTTACGCCAATTACTGGAATCACTTCGCTGGGGTTGCCAAACCACTGTGAGCTTAAACATCCTGCATAGCTTGCGAGACCTGGAACTGCAATACACCGCTCATCTAACTCGGATTCCCAATTAAAGCCTTGAGCTCCCTGAAGATGCGGTTCATACAACACAAATGCAGCGCCTTGCGAAAGAGCTTGAGCAATATAAATTCGTCCATCGCGCAAGGCTTTACCGTGTCCAACAGAATAGGCCAGAAATACATCGCCCTTTGCAAGAATGCGAGTATCCGCAACGAACTTTGCACTGGATTGAAGAAATTGCCTTAAATAAGGCAACACGTCATGGTGGGTCATTTGAATATTGGCCATCATTGCTTTAGTGCCACTTTTTGCAATGTACCGGTTAACGGTTGAGCATCCGGAGCCTGTACCACCGTGCGCTCATTGATATCAGGGGAAACGTTTAAACTGCGGAGGGTCTCGCTCACAATTGTCGAGAACACTGGTGCCGCAACTTGCCCACCAAAATAGCCGCCTACAGAGGGCTCATCAACCATTACCGCAACCACAATACGTGGCGCACTGATGGGTGCCAAACCAACAAAGAACGCTCGGTATTTATTTGATGCGTAGCCCTTACCCTCGACCTTATGCGAAGTCCCGGTTTTTCCTCCAACCCGAAATCCTTCGGCTCGCGCTGTCAACGCAGTACCGCCTTGCTCAGTGACTGTCTCCAACATATTGCGCATCTCAATCGCAGTCTTAGCGGTAATAATCCGAGTGCCCGGTTTGTAATCTGGACTGCGCAAAATAGTGGTGGGTACTAACTCACCATCGCGAGCAAAGATCGTATAAGCACGTGTTAATTGAAATAAGGAAGTTGAAATTCCATAACCAAAGGACATCCGCGCTTGATCGCTTTGGCCCCATTTTTGATAGGGATGCAAACGTCCTGTCACCGTACCGGGGAATCCAATATTAGGAGCCTGTCCAAAACCAACCGCAGTAAATAAGTCCCACATCTCTCGTGGCTCAAGCTGTAATGCTAATTTTGCCGTTCCAATATTGCTCGACTTTTGAATCACTTGTGAAACCGTCAACATTCCATAAGGATGGGTATCTGTGATCGGTTTAGGTCCCACTAATAACTTTTGACCAATGGTCATATTGGTTTCAGGCTGCACCTTACCCTGCTCAAGTGCAAGAGCGACAGGGAAGGGTTTCATCGTGGAACCCGGCTCAAATGTATCCGTAAGGACGCGATTACGAAGCTGCTCTCCAGTAAGCGCTTTGCGAGAATTCGGGTTGTAGCTTGGCCAATTAGCTAATGCCAAAATTTCACCAGTGCGCACATCAAGCACTACCGCGCCACCTGCTTTTGCACGATGTTTTTCAACTGCGCTCTTTAAGGCGTTATACGCAATGTATTGAATCTTGCTATCGATTGAGAGTTGAAGATCTTGACCGTCCTGTGGAAATTGCAAGATTGAAATGTCATTGACGATTCGACCCAAACGGTCGACCACAACCCTCCGTTTACCAGGGTGAGCAGCCAACTCTTTATCGCGCGCCAACTCAATTCCTTCTTGACCCCGATCTTCCACATTGGTAAAGCCAACTACATGAGCCATCGCTTCACCTTCTGGGTAATGGCGACGATATTCGTTATTTAGCCCAATACCAGGGATTTCTAAACGACGGACTTGTTGAGCAATCTCCGGATCAACCTGACGCTTCAAAAATACTTGATTACGCTCATCAGCAAAGCGCTTTTTGATCTCTGCTTCACTCATCTCCAATAGCTTGGCGAGTTGGGTAATTTTTTCTGGAGCCAAATCGTTCGGGATGTTATCTGTATATGCAATTACAGCCTTTGCCTCAAGACTCGTTGCAATTAACTGACCATTACGATCCAAAATTTTTCCACGGGTTGCGCGCATCTCAATTTCGCGCTGTACACCCTTGACTGCTTTGGCCTCATAGAATCCATTCCCTGGACCCTGAATCCAAAATGCTCGAATGACCAAAGCTACGAACGCAACAAATAATAAAAACAACATCAAGCGGGAACGCCACATTGGCAGTCGCAACACAATGTTTGGAGAGGTCGAGAAGCCAACTGGCTTCATAGGCCCTCCTTGAAATACAAGGTACGATCTGGAGTGATTGGACTCATTCGTAATTGATTGCGAGCCACATCACGAATCCGAGCGGATTTAGAGAGACTGCGCTGTTCAAACTCTAATCTAAGCCATTCTTGATTTAACTTACGCTCTTGGGCTTGGGCGCGTTCCAAAGATACAAATAATTTCCTTGTTTTTTGTTGAGATGTAACCAATGACAATGCACAAATTAATAGCAACATAAGCAGACTGAGCGTAGCGCGATTCATGAGAGATCACCTCTTTTCTGCGCAACTCGCATTAATGCTGAACGTGCACGGGGGTTTTCATAAACTTCCGTTGCACTAGGCTTAATCCGAGCAATGATTTCTAAATCGCCCTGCGGTAAATCCTTTGCTCGTAAGGGTAATTCACGGGGGACATTAACTTGCGCATGCGCTTGCATGAACTGCTTAACAATACGGTCCTCTAGGGAATGAAAACTAATCACTACTAATCGACCGCCTACTTTTAATAGCTTGAGTGCAGCTGATAGCCCCTTCTCAAGATCGCTTAATTCTTGATTAATGAAAATCCGAATCGCTTGAAACGTTCGCGTTGCGGGGTCCTGCCCAGGTTCCCGCGTTTTTACTACGCTTGCAATAAGCTCTGCCAAACCTTTAGTGGTTTGAACAGGGTGCCCCTCTTCGCGCTCTTTCACAATTGCGCGCGCTATGGATCTCGCAAATCGCTCCTCACCAAAGGTTTTGATCACCTGTGTGATCTCATCGACGCCTGCACTGACGAGCCATTCCTGTGCGGAGATTCCGCGTGTCGTATCCATACGCATATCAAGCGGGCCCTCGAACCGAAATGAGAATCCGCGCTCTGGTGTATCGATTTGCGGTGAACTGATCCCCAAGTCGAGCAGTATCGCGTCGACGGACTCTGACTGAAGGTACTGCTCCATATTTACAAAACTTGAATGAATGATTTGTAAGCGTGGGTCGCGAAAGCTTTGCGCTTTCGAAATTGCTTCGGGATCTTTGTCGAATGCGATGAGCCTGATTTCCTTGCCAAGCGAATCCAACAGGGCTTGCGTATGCCCACCTCGTCCGAAGGTTCCATCGATGATTACCGCAGAATTGGGTTGAAAAGATGGTCCACTGATCATGGCGGTGACTGCCTCGGCCAGTAACACTGGGCGATGGATATTGTTCATGGCGCCCGATCATCAAAAGGTAAATTGTTTTAATGCGTCTGGCATGCCCTGCGCAATTGCAGCTTGTTCTTTTGCTGCATACGTGTTGGCATCCCAGATCTCTAAATGCGAACCCATACCCAACAACATAATTTCGCGCTCAATGTTTGCGGCAGTTCGTAGCTCGGGTGTAATCAGAATGCGTCCAGCGCCATCTAAATCAATTTCAGCCGCATTGCCAAAAAAAATTCGTCGCCACCAATGCGCATCCATAGGTAATTGCGCAACTCGAGCTCGAAACGCTTCCCACTCTGGTCTTGGAAATAGCAACAAACACCCATCGGGGTGCTTGGTTAAGGTAACGCGGCCTTCACTCTTTTGCAATAAAGCATCACGATGCCTTGCCGGCACCGACATGCGACCTTTTGCATCCAGATTGAGAGCTGAAGCACCTTGAAACAAAATTTACCCCACTTTTTCACACCTTCTCCCACTTTAGAGGATGCTTCCAAC
>Ga0163212_1001004_pt1 | contig 12446 bp, 9 predicted proteins | sample Malawi_45m_30L_FD_113532 | JGI IMG/M metagenome (GOLD analysis project Ga0163212, IMG submission 113532) | Freshwater microbial communities from Lake Malawi, Central Region, Malawi to study Microbial Dark Matter (Phase II) - Malawi_45m_30L | ecosystem: Environmental > Aquatic > Freshwater > Lake ...
ACTTCACCCAGGTCGCAGGGGTTGAGCGATTTACCTATGACGAAGGCGTCGAAGGTGGTATCAAGGCTGCCCGCGTCCGCTCTGGTGGTGGGCTTGACTTTACGGTGATGTATTCCCGTGGAATGGACATCTCAGCGGCAACGTATAACGGGATGCCGTTTGCATGGGTGTCATCCACAGGCTGGGGGCATCCACATTCGTTCGTTCCCGACGGACGTGGATGGCTGCAAACTTTTCACGGGGGCTTGCTGACTGGGTGCGGCCTTGCGAATGCGGGCGCAGCAAATGTGGATGGTGATGAGTCACTCGGTATTCATGGAAAGCTGTCTCATATCCCGGCCACCGAGACCGGAGCCTGGACAGACTGGGAAGATGAAGACGAGGCCACTGTATATGTTGAAGGGACGATGCGGGAAGCGACGGTGTTTGGAGACAATCTCCGCCTCCGACGCGTAATCAGCACTCCCATCGGGAAATCCAGCCTCACCATTACCGATACCGTTCATAATGCAGGGTTCAAATCCAGCCCATTGATGTTGCTGTATCACCTCAACTTTGGCTGGCCGCTTCTTAGCGAGGATACAATTTTACGCTTGCCGGATGGTACAGAGACAAGCCCCCGGGATGCAGTTGCTGCTACAGGGATTGTGGATGCCCGCACCTTTACGGCTCCGATTAGCGGCTACGCCGAGCAGTGTTTTTATCATGAGATGCCTTCTGGGGATGTCACCGCAGAGCTTTTTAATCAGCGACTTCGCGTTGGGGTGAAGATCAGCTGGAACACACGTGAGCTGCCGCACTTTACCCAATGGAAAATGACGGGTGAGGGTGAATATGTTTGCGGCATCGAACCTGGGACGTGTAAAGTCCTTGGGCGTGCCGCAGAGCGCGAAGCCGGCCGCCTGATGACAATCGAGCCGGGCGAGTATCGTCGCCACCGCGTAACCATCACGGCTTTCACCGATTAACACCCTCATGGTGCAACGAATTAAGCAGCATCAATTCACGCTGATTACCGCCATCGCAATGATAGTTGTATCGAGTCTGCCCTACCTCGTTGCGGCCGCGGCGACTCCCGATGGGCATGTCTACACTTGGATGCTGCATAACATCGATGATTCCGCTGTTTACCTTTCTTGGATGAAACAGGTAGCACAGGGACAGTTCTTTCAGGAAAATAGATTTTGTATCGAGCCACAAAAGAGCGTTCTCTTTAATATGTGGTTTTTGATGCTCGGTTGGCTGAGCAAAGGAACCGGCGCTGTTCTCGCGTACCATACTGGGCGCCTTATAGGAGTGACGGGGCTTGTCTTTGCCATCTCCAATCTGGCCAGAACAGTGTTTCCAGATAAAAAGCAGCAAAACCTTGCACTGGTGTTCGCATGTTTGTCATCGGGATTTGGATACCTCTTCGGTGGTTTCAGTTCTGCGCGAGGGTTTACAGGTCAACCTGTAGACTTGTTTCAACCTGAGATATCTGTCTTTCAGGTCAGTGTTTATTCTCCATTGTTTGCCCCAGCGTTGGCTCTCATCGTTGTCGCCGTTGGAAGTTGGGTGAAGGCGGAAGCATCGCTTTCCACAAAAGATGCCATTATTGCTGGTTTAGCGACAGCACTGCTTGGCAACATCCACAGCTACGATGTCCTTCATGTTGCGTTGGCGGTTTTCTGCATTCGAATTGCAAACGATGTTATGCAAAAGCGATTTCAGATCAAGGCATGGCTTCTCGCGACTGGGGCTGGAGCAATCGCGATTCCAACAACTTCAGCTGTCTTTTATGCAACTCGCGTAGACCCACTCTTTGCAGCCCGGGCCGATACAGATACTCGTACAGCGGCGCTGCACTGGGTATTGCTAGGCTTTGGCATTGCGTTTCCATTCGCCATTGTTTCGGTCGTCGATGCCATTAAGTCTCGCTCAACGCATCGTCTAATACTGGCGGCTTGGTTTGTAGGCGCATTGCTGTCAAGTCAGCTGCCATTTGCGTTTCAGCGGAAGATGCTAATGGGCGCTCAGATTCCACTTGCTCTCCTTGCAACTGCAGGGATTATCCTTCTTGCGAAACGCCTCTCTGGTGACTTTCCAAAGATACTTGTCGGGACAGCTTTGCTGATGGCCTTGCCTACAAGTGTGTTTTGGGTTCAGGACGCGATGTCACGACTTCCGGCGAATGCGGGTTCTACGCAGATGCGCCCTTATATAACAACAAGTGAAAATGATGCGCTTCAGTGGCTGGCGATGCACGGTCGGCCATCAGATGCCGTCCTAGTAGGACCAGACCCAACAAGTCACTTGCGTTTTCCCGGGGTTGCGCTCATGCCGCACTTGTCCGTTTATGTTCCAGCCATATCCGGACTGACCGTCTACGATGGCCACTGGTCAGAGACTATCAACTATGGGGCAAAGATAACGGAAACGGTTCGCTTCTTTGATGCATCAACTCCGGATGATGTCCGCAGGGACATACTAGTGCAGAACCGAATTCGCTACGTTTTGTATCCAAACAAGTTGGCGGATGGCCCTCTTCCAGATGGTACCGGTGTTGCTTTATTGAAACCGGATGGCTCACCGCAGTACATCCCGGTTCGCTGGTCCAATGGAACGCTCAGTGCGCAAACAGCATCTCTGGGGTTTCAGGAGAATCCTCTTGGAATGAAGCGTGTTTTCTCCAGCCGGGATGTAGAAATTTTCGAGGTTCTGAATTGAGTTCAGCGCTTCAGTTTAGTGTTACTAAGACAGCATTGGATTGTGCCGCCCGTCTTGGAGTGCTGACGCTTGCACGTGCAACAACGGAGACTCCAGTCTTCATGCCAGTTGGGACGCAGGGCACTGTCAAGGCAATGATGTTTGAAAACATCGAGCAACTTGGCTACAAACTTATCCTTGGGAACACCTTCCACTTATATCTTCGTCCCGGCAGCGAGCGTGTTGAGAGGCTGGGCGGGCTTCCAAACTTTATTGGATGGTCAGGTGCGATGTTGACTGACAGCGGCGGCTTTCAGGTCTATTCGCTGAAGGACTTACGCAAAATAACTGAGAGTGGAGTGGCGTTTCGTTCACCGCTCGATGGCTCAAAACATGATTTCACCCCCGAACGTGTGATGGATATCGAGCACCAGCTTGGTGCGGATGTGATTATGGCATTTGATGAATGTACTCCATACCCGGCAACGGAGGAGTATGTACGTCTGTCGATGGAGCGAACGCATCGGTGGGCGATTCGTTGCCGTGACCGGCATGCAGACCTTGGTGGTGATAATACGGGACATAACTTGTTTGGGATTGTCCAAGGGGGCACGGATCAAGCATTGAGGGCGGAGAGCGCGACCTTTATGTCATCACTTGACTTTGCAGGTGTTGCGATTGGAGGCGTCAGTGTAGGGGAGCCTCCTGCAGAGATGTACCGTATCACCCGCAGTACTGCTCCGCTGTTGCCGCGAGACAAACCCCGCTACCTGATGGGCGTCGGGATGCCAGAGGACATCCTTGAGTCGGTCATTGCGGGGATGGACATGTTTGATTGTGTCTTGCCGACCCGTATGGCACGTAACGGTACGGTGTTTACCAGCCAGGGACGCCGGCATGTAAGCAATGCGCGGTTTGCTGAAGACACAGGTCCAATTGATCCTGAATGTGACTGTCTTACGTGTCGGCGTCATAGCGCTGCCTACCTTCGACATCTTCATCGGTGCAATGAAATCCTCTTTGCGAATCTGGCATCAATTCATAACCTCGCGTTTTATGCTCGCTTGATGAAGCGAATTCGCGAGGCGATTCAAGCTGGAACGTTGCTGGAGCTGCGGGATACGTTGCGTGCGCAGTGGGGGCTTGTACCCATCAAGGAATTAACTTAGCCGACCGTCCCCTTGACGTCTAACTCCTCTTTGACATATGATACTGTGGACGAAAAGGTGAACCATCTGTGTGTGTGGGTGAGGTATAGCAGTTGCCGGAAATGCCTGAAGTTGAGACGCTTCGTCGCGGTTTGGCGAAGGCAACATCGGGGCAGCACATAACTGCCATCCGCATTGCTGATGAGCGAATCCTCAAGCGCGTTGATCCTGGCAAATTTGTGGAGCGTCTGAATGGTGTTGCTGTCAAAGCAGTTAACCGCCGTGGGAAGTTCCTTTTGTTTGAACTGGGGCATGGCGTGTCGTCATCGTTTCATTTGGTCGTGCACTTGAATATGAAAGGGAGTGTTCGGTTGTTTACGTCCGATGTTCCCATGCAGAAGTACGAGTGCGTGCGCGTCGGTTTGAGCTCAGGTGCTGTGCTCGTCTACGCGGATATGTGGACTTGGGGGGATTGGCATCTAGATGATGCATCAGATTACAGATTAGTATCTGATGTGGCATCGATGGGGCCTGAGCCGTTGGACGAAGGTTGGTCTGGAGCTGTATTAGCTAGTCGTCTCGTTGGGAAGCGGGGGCTAATCAAGACGGTTTTGCTGGATCAAAAGGTTGTTGCCGGGGTTGGGAATATCTACGCAGATGAGTCATTGTTTGCAGCAGGTGTATCTCCGAAGCGGCAAGCGTCGGCACTAGATGTTGCTGAGTGCGATGCACTTGCCACCTCAATCGCCGAAACATTGGAAAGCGCGGTTTGCTGTGGCGGATCGCGGGGGGAGTATGTTGACTTAGATGGAAATCCGGGTACATATGAACCAAAGGTGTACGGGGGAAAGGGTAAGCCCTGTCCTCGGTGCGGTGGCCCGCTGACGAAAGTCAGCATTGGTGGCCGTGGGACGACCTACTGTCCTGTTTGTCAGCATTAGGCTGATGTCGGAAAATTTGGAAGGGATCCTGCTTGACATGGAATGGAAAGTCAGGCAGCGAATAGCGTTATATCTGTATGTCCGAGGAAACAACAGGCATTGACCAGGCTGCACTCGCAGCTGCCGCGGCACAGGCCGCTGATCAGATGCCACCGCTTGATGAGATTACGGTTCCGGGTTCTGCCCGTGAAATCGGTGACACTGGGTCCGATGTTCGACCAGGTGTTGTGGTTCAGGGAACTGTTGTCCATATCGACGCACGGGAAGGTGTGATGGTTGATGTAGGAACGAAGTCCGAAGGCCTTATCCGCCCGGATGAGCTCTCACGTGAGCCTGTTGCAAATCTCGAAGACATTGTCTCCGTAGGCGACACGATCGACGTCTACGTGATGAAGGAAAATGAGGAAGGCCAGCTCCTCCTTTCGAAGAAGCGTGCTGACTTTGAAAAATCTTGGGATCGGGTGCAAATTGCACTTGAAACACAGGAGACCATCAAAGCGATGGTAACCGATCGTGTTCGTGGTGGACTCGTCGTTGACCTCGGAATCCGTGGCTTTGTCCCGGCATCCCATGTTGGAAACGGCAAGCTCAAGAATCTCGACAAGTTCGTTGGACAAAGCGTTCCCCTTAAAGTTCTTGAAGTGGATCGCCATGGTCGTAAAGTCGTTCTTTCCCACCGCAAGGCTACCGAAGAAGAGCGCGAAAAGCAGAAGGTTGATACCCTCGGATCTCTCGCCGAAGGCCAGGAGCGAACGGGTATTATCCGCCGCGTAACCGATTATGGAGCCTTTGTTGACCTCGGCGGAATCGATGGACTTCTCCACGTCTCCGAAATGTCATGGACCCGCATCAAGCATCCATCCGATGTAGTAAAGGTTGGGCAGGAAGTCAAAGTTAAGGTTCTTCGCCTAAGCCCAGACCAGGGTCGTGTTTCGCTTGGCATGCGTCAGGTGATGCCAGATCCATGGGAATCCGCCGGCGAGCAATTCCACGTCAACGATGTCATAGAGGGTGAAGTTACCCGAATCGTACCTTTCGGTGCATTCGTCCTCCTCGAAGGTGGACTCGAAGGTATCATCCCGAACTCCGAGAGCTCACACCGCCGTATGGCAAAAGCATCCGATGTCGTCGAATCCGGACAAACTGTTACCGTCAAGGTTATCGATGTACGTCCGGAAGAACGTCGCTTGACCCTATCCCTGCGTGCTCTGCAAGCACGTGATCCAGCGGATGCCTTCGTTCCTGCACCTGCAGTCGAAGAAGATGCTGGCGGACGCCGCGGCAAGAAGGACAAGCGTCGTCGTGGAGACGATGACGGTGGAGAAATCCGCTCCTTCCTCCGTCCAGGTGCAGACTTTGGTGCAACCCTCGGAGACATGTTCGGCGATATGTTCGCTACCGCTCGCAAATCTGAAAAGAAGCGTGCACCACGTCGCCGTGACGAAGACGATGAGGACCTCGACAACATCGATATCGATGATGTTGACACCGATACCGATGTCGAAGCGGAAGCTGAGAACGAAGACGCGTAGTCTTCATTGGATTCGGCGAGAAGTGAGACCCTGGAGCAATCCAGGGTCTTTTTGTTGCTCCCTTCAGTACAGCGTGCTAGATTGAACAAACATGGCAATTTGGGCTGTAACCGGTGGTATCTCATGTGGGAAATCAGCGGTGATGGACGCACTTAAGGCACTCGGAGCAAGCTGCTATTCTGCTGATGAGGATGCCCGGGCTGTGTTGTCCCAGCCAGATGTCGAGTTGGAAGTGCGTGCCGCTTTTCCAGAGGCCATTAATCAACAAGGTCATTTTGATCGGGCAAAGCTCGGCGGACTCATCTTCGCAGATTCGGATCGACGTGCACGACTCGGACGTATCATGCACCCTCACATCAGAGAGCGTATCAAGGCTCGCATCGATCATAATCATGCTTCGTCGGACGGAAATCCTGAACTCTACGAAGTTCCATTACTTTTCGAAGGTGGGCTCGATACGTGGTTTGATGGGACGATTTGCGTAACGTGTAAACCTGCAATACAAATACAGCGTTTGATCGACAGGCACTTTTCACGGTATCAGACGATGCTTACTGATGACGAAGTCAATCAAATCCTCAGTAGCCAGCTGCCTGTCTCTGAAAAGGCTGACAGATCAGATATCGTTATTGACAACTCCGGAACAGAATCAGAACTTAGGCAGGTCGTGACACAGGTCTTTGCGACGCTTACGGCTACAAGCAAGCCATAAAGCGATTGATCACTGGAATCATCATACGTTGATGAACGAGGAAGGCATCATGGCCGTACTCAGATTCCAAAATGACGGCCTCCGCATTTTCGTTGCCTCCACGGTGTGCCCGCTCCGCTATTTCCTGCGTTTGTCTTGATGGAAAGAGGTCATCAGATACAAAGCCTATCGCTAAAATTCTCGCGGTGATTGTGCGAAAGACATCATCCAGTGATGTCCTGCCTCGGGCCAACCCTTGACTGTCGAGAGCACGGGAAATGAGAATGTATGTATTGGCATCAAAGCGCTTGTTGAGCTTATCGCCCTCGTCATTAAGGTAATCCTCGACAAGAAAGTCTGACCGCGGACTGATATCTCGGGAAAACAGCGGGTCACAGCCATCGTGGAACATATCCTGAAATGAGCTGTCAGAAAGATAGGAAATGGTCCCAATCATTCTTGCAAGGGCTAAACCTGCATCCGGATCCACTCCGTGTTCGAGGTAGTGTCCGTCATGAAATGCCGGATCCAAACGGATAGCGGTTCGCGCACAGTGGTTGTAAGCGATGGCCCGTGGATTCGGTGTCAACGCCGTGGCAACCGGGATGATTCCACGGACTGCATCCGGATACATCGCAGCCCACTCAAGTGCCTGAAAGCCGCCCATGGACCCGCCGGCTACGCATGCAAGTTCTGTAACTCCAAAACATTGCTCCAGGAATACCTTTTGCGTTGCGACCATATCCCTGATGCTTATCTGCGGAAAGTCAGGGCCATAAGGCCGGCCAGTACTTGGATTCGTTGATAGCGAGCCAGTGGTTCCGCGGCATCCACCCAGGAAGTTAGGGGCGATGACACACCAACGATTTGTATCAATGGCTTTGCCCGGTCCAATCAGGTCATCCCAGTAACCGCTCGAGCGGTTCGACACCGCATATTTTCCGGCGGCGTGACTGGAACCGGTAATCCCGTGGGCTATCAGAACAACATTTCGACCATCAGTGCTCAACTCGCCGTAACGTTCAAACGCTACATCGACCACTGGAAGTGTTACACCCGACTCGAGCGTAATGCCACCTGTGAGGCGAAAGGTCTCTTTTGTCACAATCATTGGCGGCGCATCAGGTGCATTCTGGAGTGGCATCGATGCTATATTATCGTCGTCCAGGCCTGACAGTGGCCCATGCTACAATGCGTCGATTGGGTACTCCGCGCGCATGAAACACGTAATTTCCATCTCACTCGGGTCATCCTCCAGAGACAAAACTGTCCAGACAACGTTTCTGGGAGAAGCATTTACAATCTCACGGCAAGGTTTGGATGGAGACGAGAAGCGCTTTATGCAACGCCTTAGTGAGCTTGATGGAACAGTGGATGCCATTGGCTTTGGAGGGATGGATCGTTACCTCTTTGTAGGTGAAAAACGCTATGAGTTCACTGCGGCCAAACGGCTATTGGCACCGGCCATCAAAACACCGGTTTTGGATGGAAGTGGCCTTAAGAACACCTTAGAGCGTGCTGTCGTCCGCCGGCTTGCATCGGAGGGTATCGTCGACTTCGCACACTCCAAGACATTAATGGTCGCCGGGGTTGACCGTTTTGGGATGAGTGAAGCGCTCGCGGAGCAGGGTGGAGATGTGGTCTTTGGTGACCTGATGTTCTCGCTTGGATTACCTATTCCCATCCACGGCGCAAAGCTCCATCGACTGATTGCGGGGATGTTGTTGCCGCTCATCGTCCAGATGCCTCTTTCTGTCCTCTACCCAATGGGAGAAAAGCAAAACCAAATTATCCCTGCTCACCAACAATGGTATGCATGGGCTGACATCATAGCTGGTGACTTCCACTACATCAGGCGACATCTTCCAATGGCTGAAAGTGGGATCTTATTGGGTAAAACCGTCCTAACGAACACGACGACGGAACAGGATCAACGGGAGCTTCGCGAACGTGGCGTTCAACGTCTGATTACCACAACTCCCTCATTTGATGGACGCTCGTTCGGTACAAATGTCATGGAAGCAATGTGTGTTGCTCTGAACGATGGCAAGTTGCTTGACCGGGCCGGATATGAATCGGTGCTCTCAAAGCTTTCGTGGGATATCAATATCATCGAACTTCAGGCGCCCGCCAAAGGAGCAAAATCATAATGGAACGCTTTGCATTCATCATCCATGCCATTGATGTCCGTGCGGATGTCGCCAAAAAGTTTCCTATCGCAAAGTACTTTCCTGCGCCTATGGTCGAGAACGCGATGGCGTATGTAAAACCGATGGTGGTTTCGCACATCACAGGAGTCAAATCCAAGACTGGTGTTGAGGCAGAAGGCTGGTTTATTGGATGTACGCTTGGGCCCCGAAAGCTTTTGACATCCGATCCTGAGTTTGTCTACAAAAATCTTGAGCAGTGTGTAGCCCTCGCCGATGGTCTGGGTGCGAAAGTCATTGGACTTGGAGCATTGACATCGGTGGCGGGCGATGGCGGGGTCACTCTCGCACAGCGTGTCAATATGGCCGTAACCACCGGCAATAGTTACACCGTTGCAACGGCTGTTGAGGGGGCGATCAAGGGGGCTGACCTCATGGGAGTTCCCATTCAGGATGCGCATGTCGCAATCGTCGGTGCAGCAGGCAGCATCGGTCGTACCAGCGCCATGCTTCTCGCTCCAAAGTGCCGTCAGTTGACTCTCCTTGGCCGCGATGCAACCAAGCTTGAACCACTGGCAAACGAGCTGCGGGCCGTTTGCAAGGCGGTAAATGTGTCATCGGATACATCCACAGGGCTTACAGACGCTGATGTCATCGTAACGGTTACGTCGGCAGTCGATGCTGTTATACTGCCATCAGACTTAAAGCCTGGCGCGGTTGTATGCGATGTCGCGCGTCCACGGGATGTCTCGGTGCGCGTCGCGAAGGAACGCCCGGATGTGCTTGTGATTGAAGGCGGGATTGTTCAGGTGCCCGGGAACATGTCATGTACAAAGACGGACAAGCACGGCATCGATAAGACCGGTGATTTCAGCTTTGGTTTTCCTGCTGGAACCGCCTACGCGTGTATGTCAGAAACGATGATGCTGGCGCTTGACCAGCGGTATGAATCGTTTACGCTTGGCAAGACGGTCAGTGTTGAGCAGACATCCAAAATGTGGGAGCTTGCCGACAAACATGGCTTTGAGCTCGCTGGATTTCGTTCGTTTGAGCGGGCTGTCACGCCTGAAACGATTGCTGCTGTCCGAAAGGCTGCAGGGCGGTAAAGCATTATCGGAGACAGAACTTGCCAGTCCCACGCGGTTCCAGAGCTGTCAAATCCAATCCAGTGACCGCTTTGACCAGTATTGCCTGAAGCTTGGGGGCTACACCTACGACGATTTCGTGGACGCTTTCGTGAGCAATCGCACCGTCCGTGAGCCCTGCGCCGTAGTTAGTTACGACCGATGCACCGCAGTAGTGCATCCCTGCTTCGATGGCAAGCATCGCTTCGTTCGCACCTGTCATACCGACAACATCGCCGCCCAACATCGCCATCATCCGTATTTCAGCGGGCGTCTCAAAGCGTGGGCCATCCGTGCAAACGTACGTGCCACGGTCGCGGACCGGATGTCCAAGTGCTGATGCTGCGTCTATAATTGCCTCACGAAGTGGCTGGCTGTAGGGGGGAGTCACATCCGTGTGGACCACATCGTTTGCGAAAAATGTCCGCTCGGCTTGGTTTCGCGTCAGGTCTATCAAGTCATCTAACAGGACGATTTCACCAGGATGAATCGCCGTTTCAAGAGAGCCAACGGCTGTCGTAGCAAATATAGCGTTTACGCCAAGCGTTGCCAACGCAGCAATGTTCGCCCGATGCGTAATTCCGTGTGGTGGGATTTTGTGGCCGATGCCATGACGGTGTAGAAAGGCCGCTGGAATGGGTCCGATTTCTCCGATGGTTACATCGGCGGTTCCAAAGCGAGAGGAAACGACCTCATGACGAGTTGTTTTTGTCAGGATGTCATCGGTGATACCGGTACCACCGATGATGGCTAATTGAATCTGCACAGTTGCCAGTGTACCTCTGGGATTGAACTTGATCGGATGCCATGGTGGTAGCATCGTTGGATGCAGCCCGTCGTAAAGCACCGTGACTTTTGTGAACTCGCTGTTGTAGCCGGGTTCTGGACACTGATCACGGTGTTTCTGTTCTGGCCGGTTGTCATCGGGACTAAGTCAGTTTTTTTTGGCGACCTCGCGCTGTACTTCATCCCACAATTTGGAAATATTGCGGCAGCGCTCCAGGAGGGAAGGCTGCTATTTTGGAACCACACAATCCTCGGTGGGGTACCCCATGTCGGTAATCCGCAAGGGTGGCTGCTCTATCCGACAGTGTGGCTGAACGCGGTTCTTCCGGCATGGCATGTAGCTGGGATTATCTCTGTGATACACATTCCTATTGCAGCCTGTGGGACGCACTATTTATCAAGGCGAATCGGATTTTCAGTCCTTGCTTCGATGGTCGCAGCAGGCACGTTTGCATTTTCGAGTGTGCTGCTTACAAAGGCGCAGTTCCCAAATATGGTTCAGGCTATTGCGTGGACGCCATGGGTCATAGCTGCGCTCACCACCTGCATTCGAAGGCCATCGGGTCGTTCTACGATGTTTCTCACAGTGGTCGGTAGCATGTCCATTTGTGCCGGCCATGCACAAATCACTTGGATGGATGCGCTGCTGTGTATTGCTATTGTTGCGTGGAAATGCCGTTCGTGGAGGACGCTTGGGTTCCTTAGCATGGCAGCCATTGGGATGATTTTGCTGTCGTCTGCCTATATCTTGCCGATGTTTGAGATAGCTGGATGGAGTGGCCGGGACCATATGTCAATCGTTCAGGCGAACCGCTTCCGTGTACCGATTTCAGGACTGTCAGCCTATATAACAAGTGTGCATCCCGGAGGAGATCCAAACACACCTTCAGGATTTCGTTGGGCTGGAAATACGTGGGAGGTCTCTGCTTATTTCGGCGTGATGGCACCGGTTATCGTAATGTTTATGGGATTGCCTCTGTTGATGGTCAAACATAGCCTGCGGGCTCCCATTTTTGCATCGCTTGGTTTGTGCGTTGTCGGTTGGTGGCTGTCTATGGGTATTCAAGGTGGGCTATACCCGTTCGCCTTCCGGTTTATTCCCGGTGCGAAAGCGTTTCATGACCCTGCACGTTTTCTCCACTTTGTCCATATCGGAGTACCGCTCGTGATTGGAGGAGTGCTCTCCGCTATCGGGACATCCAATGGTGGGCGATTTGTCGGTGCGATCCTAGGATTTGCAAATGTGGCAACGTTGTTGTTGGTTTCGACAACTTGGTACCCGTTGGTCTCTGCCGAGGTCTGGACGGCTGCGGCAGATTACTACAGGCCCCAGGCCACAGAAGTCATATATACACAGAATGACCGTTCGGTCTGGTCGACATATGCAAATTC
>Ga0163212_1001006_pt1 | contig 12425 bp, 14 predicted proteins | sample Malawi_45m_30L_FD_113532 | JGI IMG/M metagenome (GOLD analysis project Ga0163212, IMG submission 113532) | Freshwater microbial communities from Lake Malawi, Central Region, Malawi to study Microbial Dark Matter (Phase II) - Malawi_45m_30L | ecosystem: Environmental > Aquatic > Freshwater > Lake...
GCGATCACGCAGGGCCAGTGGATCATCGGCCTGGATATCAAGCAGACGACTCATCTGATCAACGTCTAGTGTCTCGGGTAATCGACGCGTTACCTTAGGTGCCCGGACATCTGCTGCAGGATTTTGGGTAATGACCCGCTCACGTTGCAGATAACGAAGAAACGTACGCACTGCCGAAAGACGGCGCTGAACGCTTCGTGGCGACAATCCACCGGCATGAGAGCGTGCTGCGAAAAGGCGTAGATGCTGTGCATCGAGTGACTTCCACGATGCGACTTGGTTAACCTCACACCAAATGACCAACATATCGATTTCGCGAAGATAGTTGGCGGCGGTGTGTGGTGAAAGTCGACGCTCGGTACCGAGATGAGTACCGAAGCGATCACGCCATCGCCGCGCCTCCGGTTTCACACTTAAGGTCCGCTTCCGCAACGCGTGAGCGCCGCGCTGATCATTTCGCCGATACGTGCCAGGAAGTCTGTGCTCACCGCCGGGTTAAATCGATCCGCATCCGTACTGCCGAGTACGAGTGCGCCCAGCGTCGCACCCGGCCCGAGGGGAATGATCGCCATCGACGCGATACTCGCGCCTGAATCGCCGAGTAAACTCTTACGTTGCGCCTCTGAAAAATGACCACAACGCGGTTTGCCTGCCGATAGCAGAGATTCCAGCATCGGGCGTTTCTCGGGCTCTAGTACGAGCTGCGTGGGGGCGACATCAAAGTCTTCCCGTATCGAGGCCTCGACCTGAGCGCGTACGTCGGCTTCGGTTCGGGCATGCAGTAAGCGCAGTGTCAGTTTGTGGATTCGCTCCGCGAGTTGATCGTTATTGCGCGCCACCCGAACGAGCTCTGCAAGTCGCTCACGGCTCGCCGCCTGCCGCTCGCGCAGCACTTTGAGTTGTCTCTCGACGAGGGATACCGCTCCGTTTCCGCCATGCGGAACATGAAGGTTTTCGAGGAGCTCCGGGTGAGCGTCGAAAAAGTCTGGATGCTGCTTCAGATATCGCGCAACGTCATCCGCTCTGTTCATGGCTTGATGCTCCTCTAAGAAAATCGACTTGACCCCGATAGGCGACTGCTGCAGGGCCAGTCATCCAGAGTACCGAGTTTTCACCGCGCCAGCTGATCTGTAGTGATCCACCGGGTAACCGGATATCTACGTCATCTCCGAACCAACCCGATCGACGACCCACGGCCATCGCAGCACAGGCTCCTGTGCCGCAGGCGAGAGTTTCACCCACTCCGCGCTCGAAGATGCGCAATCGCGCATGGGCGCGATCGATAACCTGCAAAAACCCAACATTCGTTCGACTGGGAAATCTCGGATGAGATTCAAGGAGGGCACCGAGCGTTGCGACGGGGGCGACATCAACCTCATCGACTCGCAGGACGATATGAGGATTCCCCATCGAGACTTCGGTGAACGTGACATCTCGATTTACGACTGAGAGAGTCGTGTTGCCCTCGGTTAAAAAATGTGGGGTGCCCATACTCACGGAGACCATCCCCGGTTCGCGGAAGCGGACCTCGATACGACCGCCAGGACTGTCGAGGCTGAAGCCCATCTGAACGGCTTGATCAGAGAGTCTTGCTGATAATCTGAGCCATTCCGCGACGCAGCGGGCACCATTGCCACATTGCTCGACTTCACCGCCGTCCGCATTGAAGATTTTGTAGGACGCGACGGAGTACGATTGGTGAGGCGGCAAAACCACGAGGGCCTGATCAAATCCGACGCCGGTATGGCGATCCGACAGCTTTCGCCAGGTTGAAGTATCGGGAAGCGGATCTCCGTGATGCGCTTCGATAACCATGAAGTCGTTACCCAGACCGTGCATTTTGGTGAAGCGAATCGCCATGAATGGACTCCGAGATCAACCCATCGCCGCGCGATCGCGGAAGATGCAGCGGTCCATCACCGTGAAAATTCCGGCGTTGCGGGCTCGGCGCGCCGCAGCCTTATCGATGACGCCATCTTGCAGCCATAACGCAGGCAGCTTCAGGCGAATGCAGTCTTCGACGATGGCCGAGACATGTTCAGGTCGTCGAAACACGTCGACGAGATCGACAGTCTCTCCCGGAGAGAGCACGTCGCCGAGTCGATCGAGCGATGGTACGCAGCGCTCGCCGAGGATTTCGGGGGCAGCGGGTGTGACGGGGATGATGCGATACCCGAACTTCTGCAGTGATCGCGCGACACTATGACTCGGGCGCGTACGATCGGTACTCAAACCCACGATAGCAATGGTCTGTACACGATACAGCAAGACCGAGATCTCATTCTCTGGAGGATTCGTGAAAGACGCGTTCTCGAACAACTCCCATTTGAGTCGATACACAGCAGAGATATCTTCGTCCCCGTGGCCTCGACGAATCAGTTCTCCGAATTCGCGCAGCATGTCGTCCACGACGGGCAGCGAGACACCATAGGCAGCGGCCATGTCTCGGCAAATACGCAGATCTTTCTCGTGCAGCCGAACTCTGAAGCCTGCGGGGAAGGTTCCGCGAATCATATTGGGAGCCCGATTGACGAAGTACCACGCGCTACCCGCGCCTTTACCCAGCGTATCGACGAGCAGTTCGAGGGGTAATTTTTGAGCGCGTGCGAACGCCATCGCTTCGGCAGCCGCGCAGATGATTCCCGCACAAAGAATCTGGTTCGTCGCTTTCGTAGCCTGACCCGCGCCATGCGGCCCAAATAGACTGACCGTCTTACCAATCGCTTCGAGCACGGGCCGGGCTCGATCGAAGTCTGCAGTATTGCCACCGCACATGATAGCGAGGGTTCCTTTTTGTGCGCCCTCGACGCCGCCGCTCACAGGACAATCTAAAAATGCAGCGTGATGTTCTGCAAGTAAGGCGGCAGCGGTACGGGCCGTGTCGGCACTGACGGTGGAGCAGTCGATAACGAGAGTATTCGGCCGCATGACGGGCACTGCCGCGCGCAAGACCTCAAGTACGTCGGCATCCGCCGAGACGCACAAAACCAAGGTACCGCAACGCTCCGCGAGTTCAGCTGGACTTGAGGCGGCGTGACAGCCGAGCTCGAGTGCAAGCGCTTCTGATTTTTCTCCGGAGCGATTCCAGACTGCAGTGAGTATCCCCGCCTTGTGGAGGTTGCGCGCCATAGAAATACCCATGGCGCCGAGCCCGATGAATCCGACTTGCATGCCCGGAAGTTTAGCAGGCCGTTACCGTCCGACAGCCGCAGAGACTGCTATAAAAAAAGGGCGGCAATCTTTCGATTACCGCCCCCACGCTTTACAGGGGATAAAGGTAACCTCAAAATCTCAGCTGGTGTACGCCCGCTCGTTGTGCTCGTTGGTATCGAGCCCCTCGCGCTCGGATTCTTCAGCAACCCGCAGCCCGACGATCAGATCGGCAATCTTGAAGGCGATGAGCGCGGCGACGGCGGACCAGACGATCGTGACGCCGACGGCCTTCGCCTGAGTCAATACCTGTGTGGCAATGGGGTTCGACCCAACTGAGGCCGTGACCCAATCCGTGACGAGGCCGGGCCCGTCGAGGCTTTGGCTGTTGAAGACGCCCGTGAGCAGGGCGCCCAAAATTCCGCCGATGCCATGGATACCGAACACATCGAGAGAGTCGTCGGCCTTGAGTAATCTCTTAAGACTCGTGACGCCCCAGAGGCAGACGAGACCCGCGACGATACCGATAACAAGTGCGCCCATCATTCCGACGTTACCTGCTGCCGGCGTAATCGCGACGAGACCCGCCACGGCACCGGAGGCGGCGCCGAGCATCGACGCGTGTCCCTTCAGCGCCCACTCAGCGAAGGACCAGGCGGCGACGGCGCCCGTCGTAGCAAGCAAGGTGTTGAGAAAGGCGAGGGCTGCGAAGTTGCTGGCCTCCAGGGCTGAGCCCGCATTGAAACCGAACCAACCCACCCACAGTAGCGATGCGCCGACCATGGTGAGCACGAGGTTGTGCGGCGGCATGGGTTCGCGTCCGTAGCCCACACGCTTACCTACCATATAGGCACCGACGAGGCCAGCGATACCCGCATTGATGTGTACGACCGTACCACCGGCGAAATCGAGCGCACCCCATTGCCACAGCAGACCCGCCTTTGAGTTCAACTCATCGACGACGCTGGGATCGGTGTATGCGTCGGGTCCCATCCAGAACCAGACCATGTGCGCGATCGGCAAATAACAAATGGTGAACCAGATCACCATAAAGATCAGTACCGCGGAGAACTTCATTCGCTCGGCGAAGGCGCCGATGATCAGGGCGCACGTGATACCCGCAAATGTCGCCTGAAAGGCCACGAAGCTGATTTCCGGAATGACGACCCCCTTGCTGAAGGTCGCTGCGTAGGCAAAGGTTCCGGCGACCGGATCCCAGACGCCGTTCAGGAAGAGCCGATCGGTGCCACCGATAAAGGCGCTGCCTTCAGTGAACGCCAACGAGTAACCGTAGATGCACCACAGGATCACGATGAGGGAGAAACCCACCATCACTTGCATCAGTACGGAGAGAATATTTTTTGATCGAACCAGGCCACCGTAGAATAGAGCGAGACCCGGAATTGTCATCAGCACGACTAGGAGCGTCGACACCATCATCCACGAGACGTCACCTTTGTTCGGAGTGGGCGCATCCTGTGCAAGCGATGTCGCCGGTGCAAAGAGGCCGAGCACAAGCGCCGAAAGCCCGATGGCCTTACGATGCCAGCCGCTTATCAAAGTGATCCAATCCTTATTCGTTGTCATGTCTCTCTCCCTGCTCGCCGTGTAATCAAGTTGCCGCCACACCGGCTTCGCCGGTGCGAATGCGTATAGCCTGTTCGATGTTGGTTACGAAAATCCTGCCGTCTCCGACTTTGCCTGTGCGGGTTACGTTAGCGATGGCCTCGATCACGGGTTCGACGATGCTTTCGTCTACAGCGATCAAGACCTGCATACGTGGCACAAAATCGACGCGATACTCTGCGCCCCGATAAACCTCGGCATGGCCATGTTGAGCGCCATACCCCTGCACCTCCATCACGGTCATGCCCTGCACCCCGATTTGCGCCACGGCCATTTCCAGATCGTCCAACTTGTAGGGCCGGACGATCGCGGTGATCATTTTCATCGCCACGCCTTCATCGCTTTGCCTACCCAGCTGGGTGCCAAGCCGAACGATCCGGCGGCTAATGCCGCTCGGCGCAGAGCCTGAGGTCGCGTTATCCTTCGCTTCGTCCGGTCTGCACCGGGGGTTTTGCAGATTCCGTGCCATCCCCCGACTGCCCCAAACCGGGCGTTTCGGGTCTTTTTCGCGGCTTTTTTCGAGTTTGGCGCACCGTTTTGGCGCTTCAGGCGAACCCGCCTGCGTCAATAGGGAGCAAAGGAGGTAGCACCATGGATTTTCGCGTCGACGATCTCGCCCGCCGGCTGCTCGAGAGCATGCCTCCGACCGTCCAAAACATGCGTCACGACCTCGAAGCTAACTTCCGGGCTGTGCTGCGCGCCAATCTCGCTCGCCTCGATCTGCTCGCTCGCGACGAGTTTACGGCCCAGACCAAAGTGCTCGCGCGTACCCGTGCTCGGCTTGAAGATGTCGAGCAACGACTCGCGCAACTCGAGGCGCGTCTTGCAGCGACAGCGCGCGACTGATCCTCCGTCATGTCGGTCGCACGTATTCTCTGTCGTGCGCAAGTTGGGTTGATCGCACCCCGTGTCGATGTCGAGGTTCATCTCGGCGCGGAATTACGGTGCTTCAATATCGTTGGCTTGCCCGTCACTGACGTCAAAGAGAGCAAGGAACGAGTTCGGGCCGCACTCGCGAAATCCGGATTCGAGTTTCCTACCGCGCGCATTTTCAGTTGATCACTGGGACAAATCCCTGTCCTTATGGGCACACCGGATCGCGCTGTGGGCGCTCTCAATGCAAGCCTGCAGCGGTCGAGCACTGTCGAGCCCGATTATCAGGGCCTTTGCTCGATCGACTTGATCTCAGTGCGATGCTTGAGTCAGTGGGAGATGCCGACCTCGCCGAGCACCGTTGAACTCGACATGGTCCCGAGGAGAGTGCAGCAATCGCCGATGAGCAGCGTATTCGATCGAGAGTCGTCGCCACGAAGGCATGTCAACTCGATCGACAGGGCTGTTTAAACGTTTCTTTGACGGGACGAGCGCTGGCCTCGGTCTGTCGCCTCGATCACGCCGCGCATCGAGTCTTGCTGTCGTCACGGGTATCGGCGGAGGGAGGCCTTCGCTCCCAAGACCGGTTGATCCGGGTCGCGCGAACCATCGCACACCTGCTTGAATCGCCCTCGATCAGCGAGGCTGATGTACCCGAAGCGGTCGCGTTGAGACAAGCGCTGCCTTGATCGACGGGCGCTTACTGCGCCTTGGTGACCATGTAGTCGACAGCGGCCTTCACGAGATCATCCGGGAGATCCGTGCGTCCACCCTTCGCGGGCATCACGCCACCCTTTCCGTTGTAACCCTCGATGGCGTGCTTATAAAGAGTGGGTTTGCCTTGTGCCAATCGAGGTGCCCAAGCAGCGCGGTCATCGGAGCGCGGCGCGCCACCGATGCCGTTGAGGTGACATGCGCCACAGACCTGTTCATACACACCGATTCCGTCGGTCGGAATAGCGAGCTCGGCAACGATAGCGCCGGCAGCTGGAAAAATATCAAGCCCTGAATTATCCCGTCCTGCGACGGCGACCCGACCCGCGATGAGATTTTTTTCCACGTCGGCGACGTACTTCGGATCGAGCAGAAGATGTGCGTTCTGGGTATCACGGCCCACTGCGCGTGCAAGTGCGAACAGCAAGATCGCGATGACGATGAGGGTGCCGAGCACGAGGCTGAAGATGTTGAAAAACTGGGAGTCCTGTTTACTCACGACGTTATCCGAAAAGCTTTGGGAAATTCGGGTCGGAGTATAGCTGCTACCGGGCTGCGGGCGCACGCGCCGGAGCGGACTCCAGCCGTAGTGAAACGCCCCGCAAGTTCGCACCGCGGGTGTTGATGTTGCCGAAGCGGACACGGCCGTCGAGGGGTAGGGGGTGGAACGATGCCCGCTGATTTACTCGTTAGCAGGCGAAAGTCTCTCAGCGTAGGCTGAGTCTCGAAATCGAGACGTGCTGCCCTGCGGTACGCATCGCCCTGCAGTCGTCACGTCGACCGGGACGCAAGCTCGCGGCGGGAATGATCGTACGTAGCACCACGTCAATATGGTTCGGGATATCGCCTACGGCGAGGCCATAGTCGAGGGAGAAGCACGCGCTGCCCGAGCGTTGTTACGTCGGCCATTGATCGAGAGGTTCCGATTCGTAGATCCCCCCTTGATCGATCAACAGACGAACGACATCGATCATAGTGGTGATGAGCGTGTGCCCGTCGAACCGCAAGCCTTGGATAATTCGGTCGAGGAAATGTGGCGTCGCGAGAAGGGGAAGTCGTATCGCTTGCTCGACACACCATCCGAACGTTCGCGCAGCGCGTGTGCGTGCAACTGATACACGCTGTATTCATCCAGTTCGTAGTATCCCTACATTGCAAACTTCTGGGTGCCCCCGATCATCATCACTATGCTTTGATCGAGGGTATCAAATAAAAACTCGTGGACCATCCGAACGCGAGGTCCGAATTTCTTGAGCTGGCATACGGGTTTGTAACGAGCACGCCGATCGCAGATCCGACGCTTGAGATCACGCTGCAGTTCCCGTGTGTGACGGTCGCTGATGGGGTGATCTGGCAGATTGAGCATGACCGAATTCTCGGGAGGGTCCACGAGCGGGGAGAAGCGTCCCTCCTATCCTAAATTGGTTACAGGGCGGCGATGTTGAGGAGATCGTCTGCGCGATGAACGGGCCTACGTCGCTCTATTCGGATCGCTGAATCGTTCGAGCTCTTATATATAAGAATGCCGGGGTGGGCTGATTCGGTGGACTTCGGGGGTAACATGTCTAGAGCCAATACGTTTTCGTTCCTGTTGGTCATGCTGGCGGCGGTGGTTGTGGCGGCGGCTCCTCAGGCGCGGGGGCAAGCCGCATCGATGTGTGCGTCATCGGAGCAGATCGCGGTTGTTCGGACGGCGTTCGCTGGAAAAGAGCCCGCGCCGCTGGGTGCCACCGCCGAAGCCCTCAAGATGCCGGAGGCTCTTGTCGCGAGCGCGTTGTCGCACGTACAAACTCATGGCCTGAGCGCTATCCATTTTCAGGCGATCTGGAAAAGCATCGAAACTTGGAGCGATGCGACGATAATCATCATCAAGGGTCCGAAACTTTTTGAGATTTAGGGGCCGGTCGGACGAGGCGAGCCCTCGACGAGAAGCAAGTTCTTCAATCTTCACCGAGAAGGACCGGGACTCGCCGGCCATCTTCGACCCGATCTCTACGCATCGATCTATTTGCTCGAGATCCCTGGCGCCCCGACGACGCTCCGTGGCATCGTCTTTTTCGATCAGTCTGGAGATGCCGTGTTTGCGGTTTACGTGCTAGGGGAAGGCGTCCCAGCGCCGGAAGCCGTAGTCGTACAATTCAAGTCGACCTCTGCGCTCATCCGAGTCTTGCCACGACTCTGTATAGAGCACAGCCAGTACGTTTTATCGACTTGAGTCCTCGACACTTTATGCAGACGTGGTCGGGCGCCCAAAGCGTCTGGGCGAACGATGTTATTCATCGAGGCGGCCGCTGACGGCTAAACTTGTGCCTTCACTGAGATAAAGCTCAGCGATCGACTGACCAATATTACTGGTCGCTCTGATGACAATTGCGACCTTACCGCCCAGTTCGCCGCTGCGATGGTTCATTCGAAGTTCTCTTCAGTCCAAACACTTCCCGGAATTCCTAATCGCACAGTCCTCTTAATGCAGGAGAAGAATCCCGCTTGCTGCTTAAAGATAATGTGTGATACCAACACCCCCCCATCAACACGGTAGAACTGCACGGTGAAATGGGGTGTCTTAAGTCAGCTCGTCGTTCGAGGAGCTCAATGACCGACGATCCCACACTGCGACAAATCGTCGTATCAGCCGATTCTCCTTTGCCGAATACTTAGGGGTGACTATCATCGAATCTCAGGCTTAATGATGAGCGTCTGCTCGCCACGGGATAGTTTCTTTTGCTGCTCTCGATCAGCTTTTCTGTCGTAGTTTGGATTTGGGATCGTAAAAGACTTATTCGAGGTAGCACCCGCGCGAGTGGTTCCGACCACAGTCATCACAAGTCCCGTATCGGTTGATATGACGTCGCCCTGGAGCTGACATGTATATGTTTGTCCAATGACGACGGCAGAGATCACACAGATGGTTTTGGGACCACCGACAGCGTTACGACCTAAGCCGATTTCAATCTCTGAGAAGCTAGTCCTCGGCTTCACAGAGATCACAGCGGTTGCGGGACTAGCGTGAATGACCCTAATCGATGCCCCCAGTTCCTCCGCATCAGGCATTTGGTGGGCTACAGCTTGGTTATTTGGAGTAAACGCACAGCCAATGAGAAAAAGAGATAATGAAAAAACTACTAGTCTCGACATGGCTATTTCTCCCGTTTTTACTGCGCTGTGAATGTCCAGCAGGTTTCTGCTGGGGGCGAGTAGTCACCGCAAAAATTGTTAACGCTATCGATGGTGGAACGAGCGACAACACTACATTCGCCAATGTAGCCCCATGTACCGCCGCTTGGAATAACAATTGAGCCTGTTGTTAGCGATGAACTATTACGAATAATTCCAGCAACCCTCGGTGCATTGACAAAAATATACGGTGTGGTTCCCGCTGCGCCGGTGACACTGTACCGACGACTGGTGATACCATCCCCGTCGAATCTCAGGTATCGCCTATTCGAGAGCTTGTTGTATTCGGCTTTTTCGCCAGTCGAACACACGCTTGTCGTTCCAGAAGTTGATATTCGTGTTATGACGGGGAAAGTCTGCGCAAAGGTTCGATTTCCTAAGACAGACTCCTGATCGCCCCAAACGTTATTGCCTGCGAAAGTGATTTTCGAATCAGTGCCAAGAGCGTCAATGGCCCCCGTCAGGGAGGGGTTTTGTTGCTTTAAAATCGCTCCATACGCCCATGGATTTGAGACCCAAGGTCCATTGATCCATTCCGTCGAAAAGTAGGGTGCAAGAATTTGAGCGGGTGTGAGTTTCGTCGATCCTGTGGGATCAAAGAGTTTCCATTTCAAGGAGGATATCGTTCGCTCTTGGAACCAGCCTTGCGTAGAGGCTTCGATGACTTGACTGTAGTCCCGTCTGCTCACTCGGAAGTTAGCACCCTGGGGGAAAATTCGTTCGGTAATAGGTGATTTTGCGATCATCAAAGGGATGCCTGTAGCGACACCTTCGTGTAGAGAAAGTGTGAAGTCTTGCCACTCTCCGACGGTGGAATGAGAGCCTGCAGGCGTAGTCTTTCTCATCAGCCAGCGCTGAGAATAGTGAACCATCTCATGAATAAGAATTAATGGATCTTGCTCCATGATCTCAAAATCCTGGGATCCGCTGAGGTAGATGTATGGTTCGCTTATGAAAGCTCCTGTTTTTTTCTCGACGCCGTTAGCATCTAATGCGCGATACCCTGATGCAGAGTAAGCACCCGAAGAGGGAACAATACCCTCATCCAATCGATATTCTCCCTCGTTCCCACCCCCTTTATTAGAGGGAGACCAGATAATAGACAAGTGTGGTTGATCTCCTCGGCTGACAGAATTCCGCGCATCCGATAGAAACTGTTGATGCGTAGAAACATAGTCGATTATGGCGTAAGCACCACTTTCGCGTCTCGAGTCCACTAATTTTTTTGTATCACGATCATATCCGAGGGGTATCACTATCGTTACCGACTGTTTTGCGCGCCGCGTATCAGGCGTAAATTCTGCAGAAGAATTTACGTACGGACGATATCGTTCCCTAACAGTTTCGGCGGACGTATTGACAGGATTCCGATTATTCAGGACCGCGATTTCAACACCGTCCACTGTCAGTGTCTTCGATGTAAGAGTTGGTGTGTATTTCCGAGTGGGGTCTAAACCTGAGAAGGTTACCTTTCCTTCTCTATCGGTGTACCTCGATGGAACTGCGGCGCCTGCGCTTGTTCTAAGCTCGGTGAAGCCCCGCGCTAACGGGCGTCGAGAGGGAGATTCGAAATTAGGTCGTCGGGTAGCAGGGGTTGTGGATTCATCAAGAACGCTAGGGCCCACCGTTTCGTACTGAACAGTAAGGGTGAGATCAAAGGTAGCGGAAACGATCACCTGCGCCGTTGCACGCACGGGATCGAAAAAGGGATTTTGACACTCAATTGAAAAAGTCGTCGTTTGAGTTAACGGGGTTGAAACTTGCTTACCGGTCAAGGCGATTGACTCAGCGATGCCAGCTATCCCCTTACATGACTTCGTATTCTGCGATGCCCACGACAACTCAACGGTACTATTTGTGAGAATCTCGGCATCGCTAGGTGTGAGCGTTGCGGTGGGAGCGCTCCATGCCGTTACAGAAACACTGGAGGACGAAGCGGGCGCTGTAGAACCTGAACATGAGATGGAGAAAGTTGTGGTTTGAGTAACTGGAACAGACTTCGAGCCTGACGATGCGATAGACCCTGTCCAATCCGAACTGCCCGACGCTGTGCAAGCCGTTGCGTTGGAGGAGCTCCATTGCAGCGTGATGGTTCCGCCTGAGCGCACCTCGGTAGCGGAGGACGACAACGACGAACTTGGCGGAGGAAGCGGATTTGACCCTCCGCCACCACCACAAGCGACGAGTAGGAATCCGAGAAAACAAAGAGAAAAGATACTTCTGATCTTCATCTGGCTCATACTCTATCCCCATTGAGTACGTTGGCTTGAAAAAATAATGCTAACTCAAGTTTCCATGCAATAAACGCTCAATCCGAGTTTACTGACGCCGGAGGTATTAGCTGGTGCTTCCTTGAGATTCATACTTTTCATATTTGCCGATTATTGCTGTAACCTCAGCTCTTAGAGTCTGTGCTCAGGGTCGAGACGAGTAAATAGATGGCTACCCATTAAAAAGAACTTTCCGAGGGAAATATTGCTCTGGAGGTTGAGATCAAGCGGCTCTCGCAAGACTGATGGGCCGATAGGTTGAGACGAGCTACTGCGAGAACCGCTTCATCGGCTAGAGAAGGGTGAGCTTTCGGGAATACTCTCCGAAAGGCAGAGAGTTTTACAGGCGGTGCCTTACGCTACTCAGTGCGACGGAGTAATACGTCCCAGAAATTACACCGCGCCGTATTAACGCCGTCCTGTTCGCGGACTGCTCCGGCCTCAAGCACGAGGTGGTTATCACGCGCCGTTTGGTACGGAGTCCACAGGGACAAAGCGCCGCCGCCCGGTTGTCCGCCGGCGGCAACGTTACCCCAGTAGCGCTGCATGTCCGTAGCGAGGGCGAATTCGGCGACAGTCGGCCGGTAGCCTCGTACGTCGAGCACACCGAAAAGATAC
>Ga0163212_1001008_pt1 | contig 12418 bp, 15 predicted proteins | sample Malawi_45m_30L_FD_113532 | JGI IMG/M metagenome (GOLD analysis project Ga0163212, IMG submission 113532) | Freshwater microbial communities from Lake Malawi, Central Region, Malawi to study Microbial Dark Matter (Phase II) - Malawi_45m_30L | ecosystem: Environmental > Aquatic > Freshwater > Lake...
CCAAGACAGAGCACCAGCGCGGCAAAAGCTCGCCACACGTCACTTGTCACTCGTCACTTCCTCCCGTCACTCTCCTATGTCTTCGTTCCACAGCTCTGGCTCGGCTGCGATGAAGTCCTCCATCAGTTTGATGCAATCGTGATCCTGCCGAATTTCCACATCGACCCCCCGCGAACGGACGTATTCCTCGGGACCTTGGAATGTTTTGTTCTCCCCGACGATGACCTTGGGAATCCCGTAAAGGAGAATGGCTCCGCTGCACATGGGACAAGGCGAGAGAGTCGAATAGATCGTGCATCGGCGGTAAGTCGAAGCCGGCAGCCGGCCAGCGTTCTCCAGGCAGTTCATCTCGGCGTGATGGATGACGCTGCCTTCCTGCACGCGCCGGTTGTGACCGCGTCCGATGATTTTTCCGTCGAGCACGAGCACCGAGCCGATGGGAATTCCGCCCTCGGCGCGTCCCTGCCGCGCTTCCTCGATGGCGGCCTGCATGAAAGGGTCCGGGGAGGCCATAAGACAGGCAAGCTAAGGGACTTGAAGCTCCCGCGGCAACCACGGAATGGCGCAAGCTCGACAGGCTGCGGCGCGCACGCTGTCATCCCTGCATGAAAAGCATGACCGGATTCGGCCGCGGCGAATGCGTGGCCAAAGGACTGCGCTATTCGGTGGAAATCTCGACGGTCAACCGCCGCAACGCCGAGATCGTGATCAATCTGCCACGCGAATTGTCCGTGTTGGAAAATTCCGTCCGTGAATCGGTCGCAACCGTGGTGACACGCGGACGCGCCACGGTGACCGTCGCGGTCTCCGGCGGTAACGCGAAGAGGTCAGTGCTCGATCCTGATCTTTTCCGGAAGCTCCATGCAGAGCTCGTGCGCCAGCAGCGCGCTTTGAAGATCCCCGGCGCTCCGACCGTCTCCGATGTGATCCAGCTTTATGCCGCCACGGCGCGCGATTCCGCCTCGGCTGCGGCGCCCGATGCCCCGGCTGTTCTCAAAGCAACCAAGTCGGCTTTGCGCTCGCTGGAAACGATGCGCGCCAAGGAAGGGGCCCATCTGGGTAAGGAATTGCAGAGGCTGCTCGATATCTTTTGCCGCCAGATCTCCGGCATCGCCAAGCTGGCCCCATCCGTGACCGCCAAGCACCGCGAAGCCATGCGCGCGCGGTTGGCCGCGCTCGAACCTTCGTTCGCCACGGACGATGAGCGCCTCGCCCGGGAGCTGGCCCTTTTTGCCGATCGCTCCGATATCACCGAGGAATTGAGCCGGCTCGACAGCCATGTTGCTCAATTCCGCGCCGGGCTCTCCTCCAAGGAAGCCAACGGCCGTGCTCTCGATTTCCTCGCCCAAGAACTGTTCCGCGAGTGCAACACCATCGGGTCCAAAGCCAACTCCGCCGCAGTCACCCGCCATGTCGTCGCGGCCAAAACGGAACTGGAGCGCCTCCGCGAGCAGGTGCAGAATGTTGAATGAACACCGTCTTTCCGATGAACTCTGACTTCTTTCAGGTTTCAAGTTTCAGCCTTACGCCTTCGCCGTTATGAAGCGTCTCGGCATCCTTTTCGTCATTTCCGCCCCTTCCGGCGCGGGCAAGTCGACCATTTGCAGTTCGCTGCGGCAAACGCCCGACACTGTCTATGCCGTTTCCTGCACCACCCGCACCCCGCGCGCCGGCGAGGTTGATGGCGAAGACTACCATTTCATGGACACCTCCGAGTTCGAGCGCCGCATCGCTTCGGGGGATTTCCTCGAATACGCGCGGGTGCACGACCACTACTACGGCACGGTGCGCCAAACCATTGTCGACTATCTGCGCGAGGGTATCGACGTCCTCGTGGACATCGACGTACAAGGCGCCTCCACCATCCGCGCAAGCAAGGACCCCTTCATCAAGGACTCGTTGGTCGACATCTTCATCATGCCCCCGAGTCTCGGGGAACTGCGCCATCGTCTGGAGAAGCGCGGCACCGAGACGCCCGAGCAGATCGAATTCCGCCTGACCAACGCCGCCGCCGAGATGAAATGCTGGCGCGAATACCGCTACACCATCATCAGCGGTTCGATGGAGGAGGATCTGACCAAATTCCGGGCCATCACCCGCGCCGAACGTTACCTCAGCCGGCGCATCATCTCTTTGGAGGACTGACATGGCCGCGGAAAAGACCGTCATCCTCGGAGTAACCGGCTCCATCGCGGCCTACAAAGCCGCCGATCTGGCCAGCCTTCTGGTCAAACAGGGCCGCAAAGTCCACGTCATCATGACCGGAGGCGCGCAACGCTTCATCACGCCGCTCACCTTGCAGACCCTGAGCAAGAATCCGGTGACGACCGATGTGTTCGACGAGCAGGAAGGATGGTGTCCGGGCCACATCGAACTGGCCGACCGCGCCGATCTGCTGCTCGTCGCGCCCGCCTCCGCTTCGGCCATCGCGCGGCTCGCGCTCGGCTTGGCCGACGATGCTTTGACCTGCGTCGCCTTGGCCACGCGCGCCCCGCTGGTCATCGCTCCGGCCATGAACGGAAAGATGTGGTCGCATCCCGCCACGACGCAGAACGCGGAAGTATTGCGCGCGCGCGGCGCGCGTTTCATCGGACCCGACGAAGGTCTTCTCGCCTGCGGATACGAAGGTGCGGGAAGACTCTGGCCAGTGGAAAAAATCGCGGAAGAAGTCGGCGCGTTGCTCGACGCGCGCTGAAAATTTTCCGCGCACACGCGCGAAATCGCGCGCGATGTGCTGACAATCCCGGAAATGCGACGGAAAATTTTTTGAAAAAAAATTCAAAAAAACCGTTGACGGTTCCGCGCATTCATCTTACGAACGCGATTGTGAGTTGCACAACAAGCACACTCCAAACCCGCCACTGCGGATTGAAAGGGGGGATTTTGGATGCCCGCTAAAAAGAAAAAAGCCGCCAAGAAAAAAGTCGCGAAGCGCAAGCCCGCCAAGAAAAAGGCCGCTAAGAAAAAAGCTGCTAAGAAGCGCCGTCGCTAAACCTTAGTGGTTTAAAACGAAGTTGCACGGGAGGGGATTTCGATCCCCTCCCGATTTTTTTGTCCGCCGGGCGCGCGGCATCTGATAGCAAGATCACGGACATGTCCGACTTTTTATCCACCGCGGTCGACGCCGCGTTGCTCGCCGGAAAAATCCTGCGCGAGAATTTCGAGAAACCGCTCGAGGTCGATGCGATGCACGCGCACGACATCAAGTTGGAGATTGATCGTCGCACGCAACGGGCCATCGAGGACCACATCCTGGCCCGCCATCCGGACCACGCCATCTATGGTGAGGAGGGCATGAGAGGCGGCACGGGGGATTGCGAGTGGATTATCGATCCGTTGGACGGCACGGTGAACTACTTCTATGGCATCCCCCATTTCGCCACAACCATCGCGGTCCGGCGGAACAACGAGCTTCTCGCCGGCGTGACCCACGACCCGATGCGGGATGAAACTTGGACCGTGGAAGTTGGCGGTCCGGCCAAAATGAATGGCAAAGAAATCCGGGTGAGCAACCGCAACGAGGTGCAGGATTGCGTTATCTCCATGGGTGTTTCGAAGACGGTCGATACCATCAACAGCACCCTGCCCGCTTTCAACCACGCCATCCGCCAAGTGAAGAAGATGCGCATGCTCGGCAGCGCCGCGCTCGACATTGCCTATGTCGCCACCGGACGCCTCGACGCCTACATCGAGGGAACAATCAGCCTGTGGGATATCGCGGCCGGGGTCTTGCTTGTCCGTGCCGCGGGTGGCGTGATCGATCTCAAGCCCCACGCCGACAATCCGAACAAATTCAGCATCATGGCCAGCAGCGGCCAAGCCGACTTCCAGTCTCTGCTCCCCAACTGACCATGTAGCGGCGTCGTCCCCGGCGCCGGCCTTAAAACTTACAAACCTAAAACTTAAAACTCTCGAATGACCACCACCGGACTCGGCTACGACATCCACCGCTTCGTCGCGGGTCGTCCGCTCATCCTCGGCGGTGTGGAAATTCCGCACGATCGCGGGCTCGATGGTCACTCCGATGCCGATGTGCTCAGCCATGCCATCGCCGATGCGGTGCTCGGGGCGATCGGTGAGCAGGATATCGGCCATCACTTCCCGAACACCGACCCTTCGATTCGCGGAATCAGCAGCCTCGAAATCCTCGAGAAGGCGGTCAACTTGGCCCGGACCCGCGGCGCCCGCATCAATAGCATCGATGCCACGGTCATTGCCGAGGCCCCCAAGATCGGACCGCATGTTTTTGCCATGCGCGAGCGCATTGCCGGCGCGCTGGGGATGCCGGCCGCACGCGTTGCGGTCAAGGCCACGACCAATGAAGGCCTCGGTTCCATTGGCCGCGGCGAAGGCATCGCCGCCATGGCCGTCGCCTCGGTGGAGTTGCCCTGACATGGCCCTGCAGTTCCAAAACACCCTGACCCGCTCGGTCGAGCCGTTTGTGCCGATCGATCCGGCGGGCAAGGCAGTGAAGCTCTACACCTGTGGTCCGACGGTCTACAATCACGCCCACATCGGCAACTTCCGCGCCTACCTTTTCGAGGATCTGCTCCAGCGCCACTTGGAATACCGCGGGTTCAAGGTCGAGCGGGTGATGAACCTGACCGATGTGGACGACAAGACGATCCGCGGGGCGCGGGAAAAGGGCGTTCCCCTCGCCCAATTCACCCAACCTTTCAAAGACGCGTTTTTCGAGGACCTCAAATCGCTGCGCATCAAACCGGCCGACCAATTCCCCGCCGCGACGGAACCGGAGCACATCGCGCGAATGATCTCCATGATCGAAAAGCTCGTCGCCGCCGGTCACGCCTACCAGGCGGACGACAAATCGGTCTATTTCCGCATCGCCAGCTTCCCGAACTACGGTCATCTCGCCCACCTCAATCTCGAGGAATTGCGTCCGTCGGGTCGGGTCAGCTCGGACGAATACGAAAAGGAGAGCATCGGCGACTTTGCGCTGTGGAAAGCACATGACGCGGATGACGGCGACGTGAAGTGGGACAGTCCGTGGGGACCGGGCCGTCCGGGCTGGCATATCGAATGCAGCGCCATGGCCACGGGCCTGCTCGGTGACCGGTTGGATATCCATTGCGGCGGGGTGGACAACATCTTTCCCCATCACGAAGCCGAAATCGCCCAGACCGAATGCAGCACCGGCCAAAAATTCGTCAACCTGTGGATGCATTGCGCGCATCTCATGGTCGACGGACGAAAAATGGCCAAGTCGTTCGGCAACTTTTACACCCTGCGCGACCTGCTCGACAAAGGTTGGACCGGACGCGAGGTGCGCTACGTGCTCCTCTCCGCGCATTACCGCCTTCCGCTCAACTTCACTTTCGAAGGCTTGGCCGGGGCGCGCAGTGCGCTGCAAAGGCTCGATGAATGGCAACAGCGCCTCGCCGAGTTGGCCGCCACCGCGAAGAAAAGCGAAGCAAGTCCGCTTATCGCCGAGGACAAATTCGCCGCCGCCCTCGACGACGATCTCAATATTTCCGCCGCCCTTGGCGCCCTGTTCGATTTGGTCCGCGACAGCAACCGAGCCATGGACAAAGGCGAACTTTCCCCCGAGCACGCCCGCGGGTTGCTCGATTACTGGGAACGGATCAATTCGGTCCTGCGGCTGGAGCCCGAGGCGGCGGCAGTTCCCCCGGAGATCACTGCGCTGCTCGAAGAACGCCTCGCCGCGCGTGCAGCCAAGGAATGGGCCAAGAGCGATACCCTGCGCGATGAGCTGCTCAAACGCGGCTGGATGGTCAAAGACACCAAAGAGGGGACGAAACTCACCCGAGTGGGAGGATGAGGCCAGTTGAGGGTTTTGGGTTGAGGGTTGAGGGAGGAAGGAACACCATCTCGTCACTGGTCACCCACTGCCAAAACTCGTCACTCGTCACAGGCCACACGTCACTTCCCAGATGACCTATTCCCCCGCCGATTACCTCGATCTCGAGCACACCGACCACCGGTCGTTGTTCGAAAAAGTGACCAACGCCTGGGAGGCACTTCCCCTCATCGCTTCCTACCTCCAGTTCCGACTCAAGCCGGCCATCCGCGGCAAACAGATCGGACGTCCTTTCATCAGCAATGCGGTCTACATCGGCGAAGGCACGATCATCGAACAGGGCGCAGTGGTCAAAGGACCCGCGTGGATTGGCGATCGTTGCGAAATCCGCGCCGGTTGCTACATCCGCGAGAATGTGGTGGTCGGCAACGACGCCGTCCTCGGCAACTCCTGCGAATTCAAGAATTCCATAATTTTCGATGGCGCGCAGATCCCGCACTTCAACTATGTGGGCGATTCCATCCTCGGCCACAAAGCACACCTCGGGGCGGGCGTGATCTTATCCAATGTCCGCCTCGACCACGCCGAAGTGATCGTGCCCGGCCCCGACAGCGCCGTGCCGACCGGTCTGCGGAAGTTTGGCGCGATTGTCGGCGACAGGGCTGAAATCGGATGCAATGCCGTGATGAGTCCGGGCTCCGTTATCGGACGTGAAGCGGTCGTTTATCCCGGTGTGCATTGGAAGGGCGTGCTCCCGGCCAACAGCGTAGTCCGAGTCAAACAGCAGATCGAAGTCGTCGAACGGCGCTAGCCTGAGAAGGCAAGTTGAGGGTCCTTTAGTTGAGGGATGAGGGACAAACACAACAACTTTGCCCGCACGAGCTCGCTCACCGCGCAGATGAGACGGGCGCGCAACACATCTTCTGGCTCTTCAATCTCTCAACCCTCATCGGTCAACTCTCAACTCCCTCTGAGGGTCAAAATTTCCGCGGCAGGGATGCGGTGACGGACGGAATACGGCGGCCGAAGATTTCGGCAAAGGGTTGTGCTTTGCGGTCGCGTCCCGGAGCAAGGTTTTTGAAGAGGCGCACGTAGGAAATGCTGCACTGCAGGCGGCGTTGGGATTGGCCGATCTTGGGATTGAGTTGGATCACCGCCTGGGAAAAAGGCGGCTGCTTCTTGCGCCTCAGCACTTCGCGGCGGACGTCGGCGATGGGACGTGAGGTGTCTTTGACCATTTTGTCCAGCGCTTCGAGATCCTGACGGGTGACCGGTGACCAGAGCTTGCGCCATTGCTCGGGTTCGATGCGGGCGACGAGGGATTGGACGAATTTCTTGTCGCCTCCGTCCTGCTGCCAGAATCCGACGAGGAGCAAGAACGGTTCGTTGATGTCGTATTGCCGCAAGGCGTCGCCGAGCAGCACGGGCTCCCCGTATTTGGTGGCTTTAGGATTCACCGGAATGCGTCCGTGTTGGGCATTGGCCGAGGCCGGGATGTCCCATTTGTCCGTTGGGCCAGACGGACGATGTCCGCCGAAGAAAGTATCTGCCACCCAGTGCTCGAAGCTCAGTCCGTGTTGCTGCACTTCGGTGGCCTGGCCAAGCGAAGCGGCGAGACAAAAGATCAGGAAAAGGCAGACCTTCATGAGGGGAGATTTAACAGAAGGTAACGAAGGTAACAAAGGATGGTCCTGAGGATCAGGTTGACAACCGAGGCGACCATATTCAATTTAGTCGTATGAAAGTCGCCTATAAGTCGCCCACCTCTCGTCAAACACTGACACTAACCCGCACTGCATTTGGCATGTTGGACAGCATGCGCGGGGAGTTGCCGAAATCGGTGTTTGTCGAGGAGTTGTTGGCCAAGGAAAAGAAGCGCCGCGAGCGGGAGGCTTTCTATCGGACCGCGGTGGCGTCCTACACCCCGGAGGTGCGGTTGGAGACACTTAAACTCAACGAAGAAACGCCGATCGCCGCGGAATGAATCTGCCGCTGTATTCCTCCACGGCGGATACCTCTCGCCCCAATCTCGTCGGCTTGCAACATCCCGGCTTGGCCGCTTTGCCGACGCAATTGGTTTGTCCGCTCCGCGAAAACCTCTCTCTCACCCCGCTTCGCGTGAAAATCCGGTGGAGTGATAGCGACTATGCGGTCGCTTGCGATCTGCTCCGTCCGATCAACTCGACCGCGCTGAAACGCGTCGGGGAATTGGACGGCGCAACGTCTGCGGAAATCCTGCGCACCTTCCAGCTTTTGCTGGCGAATGATGAATGAATCAAGGCGTGGAGAGATTTAGCAGATCACCGGAGCGCATGGGTGCTCGGGGAACCGGAAACTGCTCAGCAGTTGGAGATAGACGCAGCAAGCAGCTGCGCCCCAGAGGGGCGATCCACCAGCGAACCTCAATATCGCACGCGAGAGCGACCCGCGGGCCAAAGGCAGATGCAAAACCCAACCGTTGTTATTGTTTCCCAGCGCCGGGCAGCAGGGCAACGGCTCCGGATGCGAGAAGCCTGCGATCGATACCGCGCGCGAGTTCCGCGGCAACGTCGGGGTGGCCGTTGGGCCCTGACAACAAAAGCGAGGAGCTCTCACGGAGGCGCGGAGAGCACGGAGGATACGCTTTGGGTCGAACCGCTGCCAGTAACGAGCACCGCGTTGTTGAAGGAACTCGCGTTGGAGCCGACGACCGTAGAGCCCGCTTGCACCGCGCCGCAATAGCGAGAGAAATTTACGGGGTAAATTAACCCTAATCGCAACCGGTCAGGCGGCGTTGCAGCGACGGACCGAGGTTCTGTTTTCCGTGGTTCGGGAAGCAACCCAAACAAAGCACCCGCACGTTGCTATGCGGGTATCGTGAAAGGTGTGAGACAATTCTATTTGCGCCGAGAGCGCACAACGCGCGCACCGAGGGCGAGTGCACCAAGCCCAAGCAACGCATAAGTCGAGGGCTCGGGGACGGACTGCACCTCCATCATCAGCGCTTGGCCGGCGTTGTATGGCTGCCAACTCGACCCGTCCCACTGGGCGTTGCTGCCCCAGGCAAAACCACTCCCAAACGACGTGCCCGGGGGCGCATTGGTCACCGGAGCCTGATTGGTGCCGGAGTCCCAAACGAAGTCCGAACCGTCAAGGCCACTTACCACCACCCAGTAGTTGATACCGGCTAACAAAGCTAGGGCGGAAGGAGATGCATAGCGGTTCAGATAGGCATTCGACGTGGTCGGGGAAGCGACCAGCGTTCCGTCGGCGATATTGAATGCGCCTTGAAAGACAAACTGTGCCACCAAATTGTTCGACGGGTTGCCCGGAACGAAGCCCGGGGAAGTCGGGCTTCCCTTGTAGATGCTGAGGGGCATGGCGACTGCGCCGGCAAGTGTCTGGGACCATAGGGTCACCGTGAGCAACTGGTCGGTGTAGTTGCTGCCACCGGAAGTGAATCGCTGAGCGGCGAAGTTGGTGGAATTGGTCAGCTGCGCGGACCCGAACGGCCAATCGTTCCACCCGCCGTAAGAATTCTGTCCGGGAAGATTGTTAACCAGGGTCGACGCTTGAGCCCGTGCAGAGCTGAGGGGCGAAAAGAGTGTTGCCGCGGCAAGGATCGAAGCCACGACGAGGGAAGTCGGTTTCACGCGCTTAAAAAGATGCCACGCACAAAACATCCTGCAACACCAAATTCATCTCAGGTGTCCGAGACTCCTCTGCGGCACGGAGAGGGATCGGTTTTCCCGAAAGGTGCGCACAATCAGACGTGGCGGCAAAGCGCAGGTTAGCCTCTTTCAGGCGGCCTTCTTCCCGCGAAGCACCCAGACTATAATTAGCATCCCGACCGCAAGAAGGGCCCAGGTGGCGGGCTCTGGGACCGGGGAGTTTGGAATCATGACAAAGCCCGTTGTCACGCTGTTGTAGAGCGCTCTTCCCGTGATGACTCCATTGTCGCTGATTCCCAACGCAATATTGGCGTTACCCTGGGTCATGTCCCAGCCAGAAGCCTCGGTCCCGGTCAGCAGACTCTGCAGGGTGTAGGTGCTGGTTCCATCGAACAGAAAGGGAATGGATGTGAAGTCTCCCCCCGAGCCAACCACCCAACCCAGATTGTTGACCGATCTGCCGGCAGGACCCGACCACTCTGCAGGCATGGGGATAGCCGTCATGGTTGCCGTGTCAGGCTGGTAAAGGAATGCATTGGTTCCGCTTGCCCCGGTAATGTAACGCCCGGATCCGCTGATACTATAAGCGATCGTGCTCAGCGAGCCGCCGGGCAGTGAGCCAAGATCCACCGCGCTCGTGGCGCCCGGATCCAGAAAAAATGCACCAATAATGTTTCCATCCGTGCTGATGTAGGTGCCGGTAACCCTTCCGGAATCGGCGATTCCATAGCCATACTGCAGGATCCCGTTGTTGGTTGTGGTCTGCGTCAGCACGGTGGCATTGGTCGGAGTGAAAACGGTGGCATACCAGTTGAGATTCTGACTGACACTTCCCACGGCGGCACCGGCGTTGTTGATTCCATAAACCGACCCGACAGAAGTCCCCGCGGGAAGGGGAAGCAGGGTGGCGCTGCTGCTGTTGCTGTAAAGCACCGGCAATGCACCGGCGCCGTAGAAAGTGGTCGAAACCGTCCCCCCTACCAGCCCGGAATTGTTGACCGCATTCGGCGACACATCGACATAACCCGGACCGCCAGCTGGGGTAAGAGTCACCGCACCTCCGGACTGCGTCCAGAGGAAACCGGGCTGAGGATTGGAAAAGCCGGCATTGGTGCTGTAGTAGATTCCGGTGACGTAGGTTCCATCCTGAGAAATCCCCAGCCCGGTGGTGTTGGGCCCAAGGCCGTAAATCGAATAGGTCGGCGGTGTCTGAGCTTGAGTTCCGCACAAAGGCAAGAAGGCGAATACGAGAGTGAGAAAAGCGGTAAGGACAAAGTATTTCATGGGGGTTGGGGTTTTTGTTGTTCTGTTGAGTAGTCTTTGCAGTAAGCGCTTACACCAATCGGCGTCACAGAAAGATGTGCACGCCGAGGCCGGCGAGCGCGATGCCAAATAGCGCGTAAGTCGAGGGCTCCGGCACGGCTTCAACCCGGATAAGGCCACGCTCCGTGCCTTGGCAGAGCACGCCATCGGGGCTGATCATGCTGACCATTTGCAGCGGGTTGTCGCCGGATGTGGATCCGTAGGGAGTGCTGCTGAGCACTGCACCGGTGTCCGGATTGATGGTGATCACGCTGTAGACGCCGGTATTCGTGTCGACACTCATGGTGTAGATGATGTTGTCCAAAACCGACAAGCGCGGTTCCCCGGCCGAAATGACAGTGTTGTTCGACCAGACAGTTTGGAGACTACCGTCGGGCAGAACATCCACGCGTTGCATGCCGCCGACGAACGGTGCGGACTCCGGAATGCTGTTCGTGGGGTTTTCGGCCGATTTCGGATACTGGTAGCCGTAGGTGCTCGGGTAATAGATGCTATTGCCCACGGCGATCGCCGCATCCTCGTTGCCGCTGTTGAGTCCGGCGGTCAGCAAAGGCACAGAACCGATCGGGGCGCCGGAACTTGTCTGGTAAACGAGGATGTTTTCTTGGGGCGCGGCGTTGTCGGTGATGGTGAGGAATTCATACCCGGTGTCAGGTCCGAAAAAAGCCGGCGTGGCGCCCGTGCCCCAGCTCAACTGCCCGGGCTTGCGGCCCGGACCTACGTCATAGCCCTGCCGCCAGAGTTGCTCGGGTGCGTTGGTCCCCGCGCCGAACAAATAGAGCGCAGCGGTTGAAGCAACGGCAACACCGGCGGGCGAAGACGAGATGCTATTGGCTACCTGCTCGCCAGCCGGCAGCGTGAAGTGCGCGGTTTGCGCGGTGGAGGAATCGTAGTAACCAACCACCGCCCCCGCACCGACCGATGTTCCCTGAGCGGTGGCAAACCAGACCCTTCCCTGGTAGTCGGGGACAAGGCCGACCACGTCAGGGTAGCCGATTTGCACCGACGACTCGACGTTGAGCGACCACGAACCGCCGGCCGCTTGGGTGTGGGATATCCGCTGGAGATTGCCGTCGGCATTGACCAGCACCAAGCGGTCGTTGTTGTCCAAGTAGGAATAAATCCCGCCGGCAAGTTCGCTCGTGGTGGACCTGACGAGCTCCATCGGCGTGGCCAGCGACTCGAGCGTGGTCGGATTGAGGAGGTAAACGTAGGGAGTCCGGTTTTCCAACCGGGTGGCGACCGATACGATCAACCCGTCCGACCCCATGAGGATCGTCGGAAAGACAGCGCCGTAATTGGTGTTGATGATCGAGACAGGTCCGGAACCGGGACCCGGATTCATGGTCGCTCCGGTCGACGCCGCGTTGGCGTGCATCGTGGCCGTGCCGGGCGGTCCCATATAAGGGTGGGCCGGGGGAAAAGTTTGCGCCGCGGCATCGATGGCCAGAAGGAAAGAACAGACCACGAGACACCAGCGCACGTAAGGTACCATCGGACGATTCTCGCCGTGCCCCTCGCAAATTCAAGATGAAATCCCCGTCGCCTGTCTCGCGTATGCCGCGGACGCCGGGCGCCGCACGGCCCACGCCATTGCCGCGTGAACCTCCCCTACGACGAGAACCTATCACCGGCGCTCGTTGCGCAGTTGGGGGACGTTTATCCG
>Ga0163212_1001010_pt1 | contig 12399 bp, 11 predicted proteins | sample Malawi_45m_30L_FD_113532 | JGI IMG/M metagenome (GOLD analysis project Ga0163212, IMG submission 113532) | Freshwater microbial communities from Lake Malawi, Central Region, Malawi to study Microbial Dark Matter (Phase II) - Malawi_45m_30L | ecosystem: Environmental > Aquatic > Freshwater > Lake...
CTGCGGCGAGGCGGCCTGCGGATGCATCTCGGGGTAGGCGGCAACCACCACATGGAAGTAATCGCCGTGATGCTCCCGAATGAACGCGACCAGATCTTCGGCGTAGCGGAAAGCGCCGCCCTGAACCATCCCCGAGGGAAGGTCGCCGCGTAGCGCGACAATGCGCGAAATGCCCATGGCGCGGTATTGTGCGAGCAGGGCGCCCAGCTGGGCGCGGTCCTGGCCCACGCAGGACAGGTGCGGTGCCACCGGAACAGGGTGTGCAGCGTTGGTGCGGAAGTCCGCGCTTGCGTGAGGATTGCCGGACTCGCCGCTGCTCGACTTACGGCTGGCAGGTTCTTCGCTGGCAGGCTTGCCGCTACCAGACTCGCGGCTGATCGCCTCGACCAAGGCTCTTGTCTTGTCGCGGGTTGCGCCACCCGCACCGAAGGTCACGCTGAAGAAATCCGGTCGAAGCCTTGCAAGGTTGCGACGTACTTCGCGAAGCTTGTGTTCGCCCGTTTCGGTGTTGGGCGGGAAGAACTCAAAGCTCAGTCCGATGCGCACTCAAGCCCTCCCTCATCCCCCGGGGGGTAAATCCTTCTCGCCACAACAAAGAATTCCCGGTTTCCCTCCTGACCCCGCAGGCAGCTCTCGTGCAGGTCACAGGGCGCGTTGACCCGCATGCCGAGTTGCGCGAGGCACTGCACGATGCGTGCAAACACCCTGGGGTATACCGCAGCATCGCTCACCACCCCGCGGCGCAGCAGCCTTCGGCGCTCGCCGGAGTCTGCGCCAAGCTCGAATTGCGGCTTGATCAACGCAAGCAGCCAGCCTTGCGCCGAGAGCAGCGCAACCGCCGGCGCGAGTGCATGTTCGAGACTGATGAACGACACATCCACCACAATTCCCGAGGCACCCTGCTGCGGCCACTTCGGATCGAGCGCGCAGGGGCTTGTGCGGTGGGGCAGATCGCGCAGGTTCAGACCTTCAACCGTGCACACCCGGGGGTCGCTGCGCAGTTGCGCATGCAACTGGCCACGACCCACGTCGATCCCGAGCACCCGCTCGGCCCCCCGCTCGAGAAGGCAGTGGGTGAAGCCTCCAGCGCCTTGACCGAGATCCACCCAGTAGCCCGTGACCCGGATGTCGGGGCGCGCAGCGAGCAAGCCCTCGAGCTTGGCGCCGGCGCGCGACACGAAGCGGTTTTCGGGCGATTCGGCGAGGCCAAGCGCCGCGTGGGGCGCAACCGCCAGCGCCGCGCGTGCAACCGGTCTGCCCTCGAGAAACACCGCGCCGGATGCAATCAACCTTGCGGCTGCCGATCGCGAGGGCGCAAGCCCACGCTCCACCAGAGCCTGATCGAGTCGCACCGGCCAGCCTGGAGGGAGGCGGCAACGGTCGCAGGGTCGCTGCGGAGCCCGGAAGTGGTTCAGTAGCGGTAGGTCTCGGGCTTGTAGGGTCCCGCGACCGCAACGCCAATGTAGTGCGCCTGTTCCTCACTGAGTTCGGTCAGTTGGGCTCCCAGCTTGCGCAACTGCAAGCGCGCAACCTTCTCATCGAGGTGCTTGGGAAGCACATAGACCTTTCCTGGCTCGTAGCGATCCTGGTACTGAAACAGTTCGATCTGCGCGATCACCTGGTTGGCAAACGAGGAACTCATCACGTACGAAGGGTGACCGGTTGCACAGCCAAGGTTCACAAGGCGGCCTTCGGCCAGCAGGATGATGCGTTTGCCATCGGGGAAGATCACATGGTCGACCTGGGGCTTGATGTTTTCCCAGCGGCAGGACCTGAGTCCGGCCACGTCGATCTCGTTGTCGAAGTGTCCGATGTTGCACACGATCGCCTGATCCTTCATCCGTTCCATGTGGGCACGGGTGATCACGTCCTTGTTGCCGGTGGCCGTCACAAAGATGTCTGCCTTGTCGCAGGCCTCCTCCATGGTCACGATCCGGTAGCCCTCCATCGCCGCCTGCAGCGCGCAGATCGGATCGATCTCGGTGATCCAGACTTGCGCCGAGAGCGCGCGAAGCGCCTGCGCCGAGCCCTTGCCCACATCGCCGTAGCCCGCCACCACCGCAACCTTGCCTGCAATCATCACGTCGGTGGCGCGCTTGATCCCGTCGACCAGCGACTCGCGACAGCCGTAGAGGTTGTCGAATTTGCTCTTGGTGACCGAGTCGTTCACGTTGATCGCACGAAAAGCCAGGTCGCCGCGTTCGGCCATCTGGTAGAGGCGCTTGACCCCGGTGGTAGTCTCTTCGGTCACGCCGATCACTGAAGCGAGTTGGCGCGCATAAAACCCCGGGTCGATTGCCAGCCGCGCCCGGATCGAGGCATGAAGGGCAGCCTCCTCCTCGCTTTCAGGCCGACCAAGCACCGAGGCATCCTCAGCGGCACGTGCGCCGAGGTGAAGCAGCAGCGTTGCGTCGCCGCCGTCATCGAGGATCATGTTCGTGGTGCCGCCGTCGGGCCACTCGAAGATGCGGTGTGTGTAGTCCCAGTACTCGGCAAGTGACTCCCCCTTGTGCGCAAACACTGGGATGCGTGCCGCGGCGATCGCTGCGGCGGCGTGGTCCTGGGTGGAGAAGATGTTGCAGGAAGCCCAGCGCACTTCGGCTCCAAGTGCCACCAGCGTCTCGATGAGGACTGCGGTCTGGATCGTCATGTGCAGCGATCCGGTGATGCGCGCACCCTTGAGTGGCTTGGCGGATGCAAACTCTTCGCGAATGGCGATCAGGCCCGGCATCTCGGTTTCGGCGATGCGGATCTCCTTGCGACCCCAATCGGCCAGGCCCATGTCGGCGACCATGAAATCGCCAAATGCACCTGAAGCGGGGTGTTTGACCGGGATAAGCTGAAAAATCTGACTGGCCACAGCGCTCATGCTGCGCCCTCCTTTCTTGAAGTGAAAAAGTGGGCGAGCGCCGTTACCACAGTTCCCTCGAGGGAACCTGCCCGAGCCTGGGTAGACCGGTCCTGGCGGACACCGCGGCCTTCTCGCAACGCTCCTCGGACATCTGAAAACTCCGTGATACTAGCTCGGCGGTCGCTCAGCCTGTTCCTATTCCCGCATCGCTGCGAAGGGCAGTGGCCCGGTCGCACCGCTCCCAGCTGAACTCGGGCTCATCGCGGCCAAAGTGCCCATACGCCGCCGTCTTGCGGTAGATCGGACGCAGCAGATCGAGCATTTGCACAATGCCCTTCGGTCGCAGGTCAAAGTGCGCCGTGATCAGTTCGGCGAGTCGCTCATCGCTCACCTTGCCGGTACCGAAAGTGGTGACCATGATCGAGGTGGGTCGCGCAATCCCGATGGCATAGCTCACCTGGATCTGGCAGCGGCTCGCAAGCCCTGCAGCTACGATGTTTTTTGCAACATAGCGAGCCGCGTAGGCGGCCGAGCGGTCCACCTTGGAGGGGTCCTTGCCTGAAAAGGCGCCGCCCCCGTGCGGAGCAGCGCCGCCGTAGGTATCCACGATGATCTTTCGTCCGGTGAGCCCGCAATCGCCCTGGGGGCCGCCCACCACAAAGCGTCCGGTGGGGTTGATCAGGTAGTGCACCTCGCCCTGCAGGAGTTCACTGGGCAGCACCGGCTTGATGATTTCCTCGATCACCGCCTCGCGCAGGGTGGCGTGCGCGATGTCGGGCGCATGCTGCGTTGAGAGCACCACGGTATCCACACTGTGGGGCCGATTGTCGTGGTAGCGCAGCGTGACCTGGCTCTTTGCGTCGGGCCTCAGCCAGGGCAGCCTGCCGTCGCGCCGAAGCTGCGCCTGCCGCTCCACCAGGCGGTGCGCGTAGTAGATCGCCGCGGGCATCTGTTCGGGGGTCTCGTCGCAGGCATAGCCAAACATCAGCCCCTGATCGCCCGCGCCCTGCTCGAGATCGAGCCCCCGTCCTTCATCCACACCCTGTGCGATGTCCTGGCTCTGCTTGTCGTAGGCCACCAGCACCGCGCAGCCGCGGTAGTCGATGCCGTAGTCGGCGTTGTCGTATCCGATGGACTTGATGGTGTCGCGCGCCACCTGGATGTAGTCGACGTTGGCCGCAGTTGTGATTTCGCCCGCGAGCACCACCAGCCCGGTGTTGCAGAGTGTTTCGGCGGCCACACGCGAGCGGGGATCCTGGGCGAGGATCGCATCGAGAATGGCGTCGGAGATCTGGTCTGCGACCTTGTCGGGATGACCTTCGGAGACCGACTCCGAGGTGAAGAGAAAGGACCGTGACATGCCTGCTTGCTCCTCGTTGAGTTGGGCGCTGCCAACTCCGGGATGAAGCGGCGACGCTTTAGCGGTATTGAATGCCCCGCAAGTTGTCATTAACTCGGCACGTGCGATTATAGCGATGCTCAACGATGTGCCTGGATGCTCACTTTCCTGTTCCGCTTTCTCGCCCTCTTTCCCCTGCGCACGCTCTGGGCGCTGGGTGCACTCGGGGGGCGCCTGGCCTGGTGGGGTTCTCGCTCCTACCGTTCCAAATTCCAGCGCAACCTTCTTCTGGCGGGCTACACGCAGCAACGGATGCGCAACGACGCGATTGCGCAGGCGGGCCGCATGGTTGCGGAACTTCCCGCAGTATGGTTCTATCCCGACGAAAAACTCTTCGCGCATTGTGTGAGCGATACCCGCGCGGTGCTCGAGCAGGCGATCGAAGCGGCCAGAGCGGACGGGCGCGGGCTGCTTTTCATGACGCCGCATCTTGGTTGCTTCGAGATCACCTGCCGCTACATCGCGCGGCATGTACCGATGACGATCCTCTTCAAGCCGGCGCGCATCGCCGCAGTCGACCAACTCCTGCGCGAGGCGCGTAACCGCAGCACGGTGCGCGCAGTGCCCGCCGACCTTGGAGGCGTTCGCGCCTTGATGCGCTGCCTGCGTCGCGGTGAGGCGGTCGGACTCCTGCCGGATCAGGTGCCCACCGAGGGCGAAGGACGCCTCGCCGGGTTCTTCGGACAACCGGCGCTCACCATGACGCTGCCGGAGGGCCTTGTGCGAAGGGCCCATCCTCGGGTGCTTTTTGCGGTGGGCGAGCGGCGGGTCAGCGACGGTGTCTGGCAACTTCACTTCCTCGAGCATCAGGGCGAGTGCACGCCCACGGCGATCAACCGCGCCATGGAGGGGCTCATCCGACGCTGGCCCGATCAGTACCTGTGGAGCTACAACCGGTTCCGCGGGGCGCCGCCTGCCGTTGAAGCTGCCTGAGTCCGTGTTGAGCCGCTGGATCGTCTGCGCCCTGCGCGCGGTGCATCTCGGTTGATGCACTCCGAAGACCTGCTCGCGCGCGCGCTGATCGGGCTTGCCAGGGGTCTTGCGCGCCTGCCAAGACCGGTAATGCGGGCGCTGGCCCATCCGATCGCCTGGTTCAGCTACGTGGCCGTGCCGCGTCGACGCAAGGTGGCGCTCGCCAACCTGGCGGTGGCCTTTCCGAAGTGGACTTCAGCACGGAGGGCGCAAGTGGCCCGCGCGCATTTTGTCGAATTCGTGATCAGCCTCATCGATCGCTTTGCGCTTTGGGAAGGCCCGGTTTCGAGGCTCGAAGCGCTGGTGAAGGCGAGCGGTTGGGAGCATCTCGAAGGGGCGCTCGCGCGCGGGCCGGTGATCGTGCTGGCGCCGCACTTTCTCGGCATGGACGCTGGGGGACTGCTGATAAGTGCCCGAATCCCAGTGGTTTCGGTCTACGCGCAGCAGAAAAGCCAGTATCTCACCGACGCGATGACCCGCGGTCGGGCAAGGTTCCCCAACACCTCGCTCGTGCTGCGTAACGAGGGCTTGCGGGCAGTGCTGCGTCACATGCGCAAGGGCAAGACGCTCTATCTGCTGCCCGACATGGACCTGGGCGCGCGCGACGCGGTTTTCGTTCCGTTCTTCGATGTGGAAGCGGCCACGGTCACCACGGTGTCGAGGCTGGCGCGGATGACGGGTGCTCAGGTAGTACCCACTGCAACGCGCATGGTTGGAGACGCCTACGCGCTCGAGATCTACCCAGCGTGGGAGGGCTTTGCGCAGAGCGATCCGCACGCGGCAGCCCGCGCAATGAACCGGTTCATCGAGGAGCGGATTCGCGAAATGCCAAGCCAGTACCTCTGGACCCACCGGCGCTACAAGACGCGCCCTGATGGCGCGCCGCCACTCTATCCGGGATCCTGAAGCACAAGCAACGATCCGCCCCGCGACCCCCGGCGCTGTCGGCACCCCATCACCGGACCGGCCAACGTTCGTCGGTGCGGATCAGGGATAATCCGTTGATGCGTGCACGATTCAGCAAGATGCAGGGGGCGGGCAACGATTTTGTTGTGTTTGACGCGATCCGTCAGTCGATTCCAGTGGCGCGGGTGAACTGGCGCCGGCTTGCAGATCGACGCTTCGGTATCGGTGCCGACCAGATCCTGATCGTGGAGTCTGCCGAAGACGAGCGGCACGATTTCCGCTTTCGCATCTTCAACGCCGACGGCGGCGAGGTGGAGCAGTGCGGCAATGGTGCGCGGTGCTTTGTGCGCTTTGTTCACGAGCAGGGACTTTCAGCGAAGCCCTGCCTTCTCGTGGAAACCCGTGCGGGCCTGATTGCCCCCCAACTCGTTGAAGGTGGGGAGGTTGTGGTGAACATGGGGCCCCCGCGCTTTGATTTTGCCGCTGAGGGTTTTCTTGCCCCATCGGCGTTCCCTCGGGGCGCCCTTTTGCAACAGGGCCGGATCCAGAGCCTCGAGATCCACAGCCTCGAGATCCACAGCCTCGCGATCCACAGCCCCCAAGCCCAAAGCCTCGAGGTCCAGGAGCGCCAGACCCGCAGCGTCCGGATCCCGAGCCCGCACACCGGGTCCCCATCGGACCCCGCGCCCGCGGGCCTTGTCGCATCCGGATCCGGGACAACAGCGCAGGCTGTCAGCCTAAGGCTTGATCTCTTGTCGATGGGCAACCCGCATGCGGTGCTGTGGCTCCACAGCCCCGCGCCGGACGCGCTGGTGGAAGGTCTCGGTCCTGAGCTTTCCAGGCACCCCGCATTCGCCCACGGCGCAAACCTTGGGTTTGCCTGTCTGGATCGGCAGACCTCGGTGTTGCATTTGCGCGTCTACGAGCGCGGTGTGGGTGAGACGCTTGCCTGCGGAAGCGGCACCTGCGCCGCCGCAGCCCTGGCGATCGAGCACGGGTGGACCGGATCTCCCGTGCACATCCATGCGCGCGGAGGAAAGCTGCGGATCGACTGGGCCGGGGGCGTCGCGCCTGTGCACTTGCAGGGTCCCGCACAAACCGTGTTTTCCGGTGAGATCGAGCTTCCCCTGCACTAGCGCAACTCTGCGGGCGGACGCTCGGTGGTGCTGCATTGCGAGCAGGCGGCACGCAGGGCGCTGCAACTTTGTCGTCCTCATCTTTCGGAGCATCCATGTCGGAACCCCCAAGCGACGACCCTGAACAGCAGATCGCCCTCTGGCTGAGGGCCAATCCGGGTTTTCTGCAGCGTCACCCAGAGTTGCTGCCGCATCTGAAGATGCCCGATGTGCATGCGGGACGCGCCATCTCGCTGCACGAGCGGCAGATGGAAGTGATGCGCGAGAAACACCGGCAACTCGAGCACCGCCTGGCCGAATTGATGCGGGTTGCGCAGGAAAACGACCTGATCGGCGAGCGGGTGCAGCGTTTTACCCGCGCAGTGCTGCTCCACGAGGACCGAAAGTCCCTTCCCGATCGCATCAGCGGGCTGCTCGGCGAGGTCTTTCAGGTGCCACAGGTTGCCATGCGGCTCTGGCCGCCTGGGTCGGCGCGACACGCTCCCGGCGTGCAGCTGCCAGTCGAACCTGCGGTGGTTGCTGCGGTCGACGGCCTGCACCATCCGCTGTGCGGAAGTCCGGCCAACAAGCCGGGGGTGAGCTGGCTCCCGGAAGCAGGAAAGTCGGCGCGTTCGGTTGCGCTCCTCGCGCTGCGTCGTGGTGCGGAAGCGGAAGCCTTCGGGTTGCTTGTGCTGGGCTCAGGCGACCCCGACCGTTTCCAGGCGCAGATGGGCACCGCGTTCCTGCAGCGCCTCGCCGAGATGATCTCGGCGGCGCTCACGCCTGCGCTTGGACCGGTGCTGTCAGGTCATGGTGCGCCAACCGCAGGCCGCGAAGTCGACAGACCGGCATGAGTGCCGCGCTGGTTGAGCAGTTTCTCGAGAGGCTGCGGAGCGAGCGGCGCTATGCCGCACCCACGCTGCTCGCCTACGCGCGCGACCTTCGGGGTCTGGTCGAGGCACACAACTCCAGGGCCTGGTCGTCGATCACCTCTGCGCAGATCCGGCGTCTGGTGGCGCAGCGTGCAGCACGCGGGCTTGCCGCAAGGTCGATTGCCCGCACGCTTTCGGCCTGGCGCGGGTTTTTCGATTTTCTGCTCGAGCACCAACTGGTGTCGCACAACCCGGTGCGGCAGGTGCGGGCGCCGAAGATGCCGCACCGGCTGCCGAAGGCGCTCCCCGCCGACGACAGCCAGCTGCTCCTCGATCACACCGACGACCAGAGCAGCGCAACGCGGGTGCGCGATCAGGCGATCATGGAGCTCTTCTATGGATCGGGTTTGCGGCTTTCGGAACTGATTCAGCTGGATATGGCCTACCACGCGGGCGCAGTGGGCTGGTACGAGCGCAGTGAGGCCCTCGTCCATGTGCTGGGCAAGGGGTCCAGGCGGCGCTCGCTTCCGGTGGGCGCCAAGGCCGTGGAGGCCATTGATGCCTGGCTCAACCAGCGTGCGCAGTGGATCGCAAAGCTCGGTAGCGCGGATGCACACGCGCTCTTTCTTGGCGTGCGCGGCGCACGGATCAGTCCGCGCAGCATCCAGCATCGGCTTGCGGAAATCGGCAAGGCACGCGGCTTGCCGGTGCGGCTCCATCCCCACGCGCTGCGACACTCCTTCGCAAGCGACCTCCTTCAATCAAGCGGCGATCTGCGCGCGGTTCAGGAGCTCCTGGGGCATGCAAGCATCGCGAGCACACAGATCTACACTTCGCTGGATTTTCAACGGCTCGCTGAGGTCTACGACAAGGCGCATCCGCGTGCCGGTCGACGCAGTTCCGGCTGACGCGGCATGACCAGGTCAGCCCGCAGCGTGGATCACGGGCCTGCAAGGCGTTTCACCTCGAGGCGCTCCTTCGGCCTGGCCCGCAGGGATTGCGGACGGGTCTTTTGTGCTCGGGCGCGGTCTCGACCGAGCTTTTCCAGGAGATCGTGGCCGGAGCGGTGATGGAATCCGGCGTTGATCTGCAACTGCTCCGACGGCAGGGCCCGGGAATCGACCATTCGATGTCGATGACCCACCGGGAGGGCCAGTACTGCAGGAGGCGGCCGCTTCAACGGGTGTAGACTCACGCGCCGTCCAGTGTGTGCACTCGCCCCAGGGTTTTCGGACGATCCATGATCGAGGGGCTATCCAGGAGCTATCCAGGGGCTACCCAGAGGCTAGCCAGGGGCTATCCAGGAGCTACCCAGGGGCTATCCAGGGGCTATCCAGGGGCAACCCGGGACTCAGGCACTTCTGGGTTCATCGATTTTTCGCAAGGCTGCAACCATGACGCCCGGTCCAAACATTCCCGTCACCGTCCTTACCGGCTTCCTCGGAAGTGGCAAGACCACGCTCCTGAAGCGGATCCTCTCGGAGCAGCATGGCCACCGGATCGCAGTGATCGAGAACGAGTTTGGCGAGGAAGGCATCGATAACGAGCTCCTCCTCCAGGATCGCAACGAGCAGATCGTGGAAATGAACAACGGCTGCATCTGCTGCACGGTGCGTGGTGATCTGGTCCGCATCCTCAACGACCTGGAGCAGCGAAGGCGCGTCGGTGAAATCGTCTTCGAGCGGGTGGTGATCGAAACCACAGGTCTTGCCGATCCGGGGCCGGTTGCCCAAACCTTCTTCATCGACGACGACGTGGCCGACCATTACCTGCTTGACGCTGTCATCACCGTGGTCGATGCCAAGCACGCAATGCAGCAACTCGACGCCTCCCGCGAGGTACGCGAGCAGGTGGCCTTTGCGGACCGCATCCTGCTCTCCAAGGTGGATCTGGTGGAGGCCGAAGCAGTGCAGGCACTCAGGGAGCGATTGCTCAGAATCAATCCGCGTGCCCCGATCAGGCCGGTGCATTTCGGTCAGGTCGAGATCGGCGAGATTCTCGACATCCGTGGGTTCAACCTCAACGCCATCCTCGAAATCGATCCGGGCTTTCTCGACGAGGACGACCATGTACACGACGAGGACGTGGGATCCTTCGTGTTTCGCTCTTCTCGACCCTTCGACCCGGGGAAGCTCGAGGATTTTCTCTCCGGGCTGATCCAGGTCTACGGGCAGGACATGCTGCGCTACAAGGGCGTGCTCTACATGGCGGGAAGCAACCGCCAGACGGTGATCCAGGGCATTCACCAGATGATGGGCGCCGACCAGGGGCGCCCCTGGGCCGCCGGGGAGAAGCCCGGCAACAAATTGGTCTTCATTGGGCGTAAGCTTCCGAAAGACCTTTTTCTCAAGGGCCTTCAGCAGTGCCTCGCCTGATGCAGCAGGCGGAAACAGGATTATTTGCGACCCACTTTTGGTAGGCGACGATGGCAACGAAAGCGTCAGGCGGGAAGGTGCTGGGGCGAGGCGAGGCAACAGCTGGAAAGACCCAGGAGCGAAGCGACAGGGCAGCGGTGAGGGCGCAGGGGCAGAGCGAGCCCGGTTTGAAGATCCCGGAGCGAAACGAGGCCGTCGGTGTACGGCAGAGTGTGACCGGAAAGACGCCTCGACCGGGTGGCGGCATTGCCACGATCGGCTGCGACGCCGAGTTGTTGTCGATGTCCGAAGACGACTACATGAATGCCGCGCAGATGGCCTACTTCAAGCAGCGGCTTCAGTCGATGGAGCGCGAGTTGCTGCACAACGCTGGTGAGACCACCGAGCATCTGCGCGAGACCGTGATCGTCCCCGACCCCGCCGACCGTGCAACGATCGAGGAGGAACACGCGCTGGAGTTGCGCACCCGCGACCGCGAGCGCAAGCTGCTGAAGAAGGTGCAGCAGGCCATCGGTCGCATCGACTCGGGCGAATACGGTTGGTGCGAGGAAACCGGCGAGCCGATCGGACTTGCGCGCCTGCTGGCCCGCCCAACGGCCACCCTGTCGCTCGAGGCGCAGCAGCGCCGCGAGTTGCGCCAGAAGCTCTACGGCGACGACTGAATTCGCGAATCCCCGCTTGCATCGCTGGGGGATTTGCCTTCAACCCCGAGCAATTGCCTGGCGCAGCAGCATGCCTGAACCAAGCTTTCACGGCACCACGATCCTGAGTGCCCGACGCGGCGCTACGGTTGCGCTCGGCGGCGATGGGCAGGTCACCCTTGGCAATATCGTCGTGAAGGCGAGCGCGCGCAAGGTGCGGAGGCTTCACCACGGCAAGGTACTTGCAGGTTTTGCTGGCGGTACCGCCGATGCCTTCACACTCTTTGAGCGTTTCGAGGCCAAACTCGAAAAGCACAGCGGCCTGCTGCTGCGGTCCGCAGTCGAACTGGCCAAGGATTGGCGCAGCGATCGCAGCCTGCGTCGCCTCGAGGCAATGCTCGCCGTGGCCGACCGCTCCCACTCGCTGATCATCACCGGGCAGGGCGACGTGCTCGAGCCTGAGGATGGTCTGGTGGCGATCGGCTCAGGTTCGGCCTACGCCCTGTCGGCAGCCAAGGCACTGGTGCTCAACACCGAAATGCCCGCAGCGTCGGTGGTGCGCGAGTCGCTGCGCATTGCCGCCTCGATCTGCATCTACACCAACGAGCAGCTGGTGATCGAGACCCTGGAGGCCTGAAGCGATGATGACCCCGCGCGAGATCGTCTCCGAGCTCGACAAGCATGTGGTGGGACAGCAGTCGGCCAAACGCGCGGTTGCGGTAGCCCTTCGCAATCGCTGGCGCCGCGCGCAGGTCCCTGAGCCGCTTCGCCAGGAGATCGTCCCGCGCAATATCCTGATGATCGGGCCCACCGGGGTGGGCAAGACCGAGATCGCGCGGCGGCTCGCGCGGCTTGTGCAGGCGCCGTTCATCAAGGTCGAGGCCACGAAATTCACCGAGGTGGGCTATGTGGGCCGCGATGTCGACACGATCATCCGCGACCTCGTCGAAGTGGCCGTGAAGCAGACACGCGATCAGGCCAAGAAGCGGGTGCGCCAGCAGGCGCTCGATGCTGCTGAAGACCGGGTACTCGACCTCCTGATACCGCCCCCGGCACGTCAGCAGGCTCCAGCAACCGGCCTCGGGGCCCTCTTCGGGGGCGCCTCGCCGTCGCATCCGCCTGGCTCCGCTGCACAGGCGCGTGATGCTTCGGAGCAACCCGGTGCGGCCGACTCCTCAACCCGGCAGAAGTTCCGCAAGAAGTTGCGCGAGGGCGCACTCGATGACCGCGAGATCGAGATCGAGGTGCAGATGCAGACCCCCGCGCTC
>Ga0163212_1001013_pt1 | contig 12387 bp, 8 predicted proteins | sample Malawi_45m_30L_FD_113532 | JGI IMG/M metagenome (GOLD analysis project Ga0163212, IMG submission 113532) | Freshwater microbial communities from Lake Malawi, Central Region, Malawi to study Microbial Dark Matter (Phase II) - Malawi_45m_30L | ecosystem: Environmental > Aquatic > Freshwater > Lake ...
CCCTATCCCTCACCCGTGAATTCCACCCCAAACCCCTCGAAAGTAGGCCTTTACAGAGGGAAGGGGGTGTGAATAACTGTGTGAACGGCATGAAACAGCGCACCCTTGGCAAAGAAGCCTCAGTGAAAGGCAAAGCCCTCCACACCGGTCAGGACGTGACCCTGACCTTCAAACCCGGCGCCCCGAACACCGGCTTGGTCTTCCGCCGCACCGACCTTTTCGGCAAGCCCGAGGTACGCCCCGTCTCGGAGATGATCACCGAACTCGAGCGCAAGACGACCGTCTCTTCCGACGCCGTCAAGCTGCACACCGTCGAGCACGTCCTCTCCGCGCTCAGCGGCATGGGCGTGGACAACGCGATCATCGAGCTCGACGCCTCCGAGCCGCCCATCGTCGACGGTTCCGCCCGCCCCTTCACCACGCTCATCCACCAGTGCGGCGTCGTCGAGCAGGCCGAGCCGCGCGAGACGTTCACGCTCACGCTCCCGATCACGATCAACGAGGGCAGCCGCTCGATCATCGCCCTGCCCTTCGACGGGCTCCGCGTCACCTGCACGTCCGCCGACGACCGCGGCATCCACACGCAGCACCTGACGATCGACGTCGACCCTGAGACCTACGAGGCGCAGATCGCCCCGGCCCGCACGTTCACGATCTACGAGGACATCGAAGGCCTCATCGAGAAAGGCCTGATCAAAGGCGGCACGCTCGACTCCGCGATCATCCTCAAGGGCGACAAGATCGTCAGCAAGGAGCCCCTGCGCTTCAAGGACGAGCTCGTCCGCCACAAGATCCTGGACATCGTCGGCGACATCGTCCTCGCCGGCGTCCGTCTCAAGGCCCACATCATCGCCGTCCGCCCCGGCCACGCGCTCAACGCCCGCCTCGCCGCCGCCGTGCGCAAGCAATGGCAGGAATCCAAAGGTTCCAAGGCCAAGGCCGCGCTCGCCGCCCCGAAGGTCGAAGCCCCGACGGCCCCCGCCGGCTCGACCCTCGACATCCGCCAGATCCTCAACGCCCTGCCCCATCGCTACCCGTTCGTGATGGTGGACCGCGTGGTCGAGCTCAAGGACGACTCCCTCGTCGCCATCAAGAACGTCACGATCAACGAGCCCTACTTCCAAGGCCACTTCCCCGGCCAGCCGGTCATGCCGGGCGTCCTGCAGGTCGAGGCGATGGCCCAAGCCGCCGGACTCATCATGCTGCGCCGCGGCACCGCCGACGACGCCCCGAAGGTCGTGTTCTTCATGAGCGCCGACAAGGTGAAGTTCCGCAAGGCGGTCACGCCGGGCGACACCCTCGAGATCCGCGCGAAGCTGACCAAGGTCCGCGGGCGCATCGCCGCTGCCGAGTGCGAATGCCTCGTCAACGGCGAGTGCGTCTCATCCGCCGAACTGCTCTTCACGATCGCCGACTCGCCCAACGGCTGAACCGGATGGCCACGCAAGTCCACCCCACCGCGATCGTCGAGGCCGGCGCCCAGCTCGGCCCGGACGTCGTCATCGGCGCCTACGCCTACGTGGGCGGCGACGTCACCCTGGGCGACGGCTGCGTCCTGCACCACCACGCGACCGTCGAAGGCTGCACGCAGCTCGGCCCGCGGTGCGAGGTCTTCCCCTACGCCCTCATCGGCGGACGCACGCAGGACCTGAAGGCCCGCCCCGGCAAGCCCGGCCTCAAGGTCGGCGCCCGCAACGTCTTCCGCGAATACGTCAGCGTCCACCTCGGCACCCAGGAAGGCGAAAGGACCCTCCTCGGCGATGACAACGTGCTGCTGGCCTATTCCCACGTCGCGCATGACTGCGTGATCGGCGACCATCTCGTCATCTCCAGCCACTCCGCCGTCGCCGGCCACGTGCACGTCGGCGACCACGTGAACATCGGCTGGAACGCGGGCATCCATCAGTTCTGCCGCATCGGCGACCACGCGATGGTCGCGGCCTGCTCCAAGTGCGTCCAGGACGTGCCCCCGTTCGTCATCGCCGACGGCAATCCGTGCGAGACCAGGATGATCAACGCCGTCGGCCTGAAGCGTTCAGGCTTCACCGACGAGGAGATCGCCACGGCCAAGCTGCTGCACCGCCTCTTCTACCGCGACGGCCTCAACACCACGCAGGCGATCGAGAAGGCCCGCGCCCTGCCCGAGGCCGCGGGCCGCGTCGTGAAGGCCTTCGTGGACTTCGCCGTCTCGACCAAACGCGGCCTGGCCTGAGACCATGGGCGCTGGCGCCGTCGGCCCCGTGAAGACCACGGTCATGACGACGCGAAGGGCGCGGCCTACCACGCCGACGCCGACCGCGACTCCTGGCATCAGCGGCAGCAGATCCTGAGGGCGACGCTCGGCGGCTGAACGGCTAGGGGGCCGGGAACAAAAGAGCCGCGGAACGCTCCGCGGCTCTTCCTCTTTCCTGACGAGCCGGCCTAGGCCACGCGCTCGACGACGAGCGGAGGCATGTTCGGGCGCTTCGGGGCGAGGCGGTAGGCGTCGCGGAAATACGGCAGCGCCGCGTCGACCTTGGCCTCGTCGTTGTAATGGATCATGATCAGCGGCTCGCCCTGCTTGACCTGCGTGCCGACCTTGCGGATCTCGGTGACGCCGACCGACGGGTCGAGCGTGCCGTCCTTGAGGGTGGCGAGAAGGCGCACGCCCTGGGCGATCTTGCCGGCGTCGATGGTGTGCACGTAGCCGCGCTTCGGGGCGGGCAGCTTGCGGATGAACTTCGCCTTCGGGAACTTCGAGGGGTCGTCGATCCAGTCGGTCCTGCCGCCCTGGGCGCGGACCATCGCCTTGAACTTCTCGAGGGCGGAGCCGTCCTTGAGGTGCTTCTCGACGGTCTGCTTGGCGGAAAGGGTCGAACCGGCGACGCCGGCCAGGCGCACGACTTCCATGCCCAGTTTGAGGACGAGGTCCTGGAGGTCTTCGGGACCTTCCCCCTTCAGGAGGCGGACGGCTTCGAGGACTTCGAGGCCCGTGCCGACGGAGTCGCCGAGGGGCTGGTTGATGTCGGTCACGAGGGCCACGCACTTGCGGTTGAGCGAGCGCGCGACGCGGGTGACGATGCGGGCGAGCTGCTTGGCCTGCTCGAGGTCGCGGATGAAGGACCCGTTGCCCCACTTCACGTCGATCACCAGGCCTTCGCAGCCTTCGGCCAGCTTCTTGGAGAGGATGCTGCCCGTGATGAGCGGGAGGGACGGGATCGTGCCGGTCTTCTGGCGGAGCGTGTAGAGGATGTCGTCGGCCGGGGCGATCTCACGACACTGCTCGGTGACGGCGCACCCCACGCGCTCGAGCTGCTGGCTGAACTGGTCCATCGCGGCCTTGCCCTTGAAGCCGGGGATCGAACTGAGCTTCTCGACGGTCGAGAGGCAGAACTCCTCGTCCTTGCCGTTCATGCCGGGCATGATGACGCCGGCGGCGGCGCCGAGCGGACCGAGCACCAAGGAGGTCTTGTCGCCCACGCCGCCGGTCGAGACCTTGGCGATCTTGGGCTGGGTGAGACTGTCGAGCTCGATGACTTCGCCCGAGAGACGCAGCTCTTCGGAGAGGAGTGCGGTCTCCTGCGCGGACATCTGCTTGAAGAAGATGGCCATCGCGAGCGCGGCCTGCTGGGCCTCCGGCATCTCCGCGTCCATGATCGAGTCGACGATATGACGGATCTCGTCGGCGGTGAACTCGCCTCCATCCCGCTTCTTTTCGATGAGAGAGGTGAAGGAGGGCTTCTCCTTGCGCCTATGGTCCAAGATTTTCTCTGTCATAAGTGGTTAGGATTGTGAAGGTTAGGCCCATTCTGCGGAGAACAGAGAGGCGGACTCGCTTGTATGTAAGTTTTTCTTGAAAAGTCGAGCCTTAACAGGCATTGCACCCGGTTTGGGACAAAATGACGCCTTCCGGCCGACCTTAGACGACAGAATCACCCCTGATTCAGCCTAGGCGGACTTAGTGAGAGGAAGGCAGGACTTACCTCAGATGCCCCTGATAAAGGACGTCTACGCCCACCTGGGAGGCCCGCAGGCGGCCCGGCGGGATCGGCATGCCTTCCTGCCAGCCGGGGGCTTCCCTATCGCCTGAGCGCGGCGCCACGAACGCGTAAACATAGTCGGCGGCGCCGCCGATCAGCAAGGACGAGGCCAGGCGCGGACCGGCTTCGACGAGCACGCCGATGATCTTCTCCTGGGCGCAACGCTCGGCCCAGACCTGGAGGAAGGCGTCGTCGTCCCCGACGAGCGTCCAGACCTGGATGCCTTCGGCCTCATACCAGGCGAGGTCGGACTTCTTGGCGGCGGCGCCGAGGCCGACGACGATGGTGCGCGAACGGTGCGCGTCTTGGAGGAGATTCAGCCCGGTCCGGCCGGCCGTCTTGAAACGTCGGTCCAGTACGAAGCGCACCGGGCAGACTTCGCCCTCGTCGCCCCGCGCGGTGAGGCGCGGATTATCGGCGAGCGCGGTGTCGGCGCTCACGGCGATGGCCGGGAAGAGCCGTCGCAGGCGATGGACGTAGGTCCGGGCCTCCGGACCGGTGATCGCCCTGCCCTGCCCGGCCGGCAAGGTCAGCTTGCCGTCGAGCGTGGACGCGACCTTGAGCGCGATGAGCGGCGCGCCGCGCGTGACCCAATGGTTGAAGATCAGGTTCAGGTCGGCGCATTCGTCCCCGAGCACGCCCTCGACGACGGCGACTCCCCTGGCGCGCAGCAGGTCGAGGCCATGGCCAGCGTGGGCCGGGTTCGGGTCGCGCGCGCCCACGACCACGGTGCGGAGACCGGCGGCCAGGATGGCGTCGACGCACGGCGGGGTGCGCCCATGCGTGCAGCAGGGCTCCAGCGTCACGTGCAGGACCGCGTCGGCGGCGGGCCTGCGCCCCAGGGCGCGCAGGGCCATGACCTCGGCGTGCGGCTCGCCGGCCTTGGCGTGGAAGCCTTCGGCGACGATCTTCCCGCCTTCGGTGATGACCGCCCCCACCATCGGGTTCGGGTGCGTGCGACCCCAAGCCTGCCGGGCGAGCTCGAGGGCTCGCCGCATCGGAGGCTCGGAAGCGGGCACGGACACGATCAGCGATTGCGCTTACGCGAGACCGCGGCGGCCTTGGGGCCGCCGGGCGTCAGCTGCGGTTCCGAATAGTAACGGAAGCCCTCGAGCTTGCGGCGCTCGATGCCGCGGCCGAGGAGCTGCTCGATCTGCTGGAGATGGTGCATCTCGTCGGGCGAGTAGAGCGTGAAGGCCTCGCCTTCGGCGGAGGCGCGGCCGGTGCGGCCGATGCGGTGGACGTAGTCCTCGGCGTGCTCGGGTACGTTGTAGTTGATGACGTGCGTCACGCCGCGGATGTCGAGGCCGCGCGAGGCGATGTCGGTCGCCACCATGATGCTGAACTTGCCGGACTTGAAGCCCGCGAGCGCGGCGGCGCGTTCGGACTGGGTGCGGTCGGCGTGCATCGTGGCGACGGGCGTGCCGTGGCCTTCGATCCACTCGGCGATGCGGTCGGCGTCGCGCTTGGTGCGAGTGAAGACGATGACGGACTTGTAGCCGCTCTTCTTGAGCAGGGCCAGGAGCAGGTCGTATTTCTGGAAGATGTCGACCGGGTAGATCGCGTGGTCGACCGTGTCGGCGGCGCCGAGGCCGGTGCGGACGTCGACGGTGACCGGGTCGCGGAGGGCCCAGCCGGCGATGCGGCCGATGGCGTCGGAGATCGTGGCGGAGAAAAGCAGCGTCTGGCGATCCTTCGGGCAGTAGTTGACGATACGGGTGACGTCCTCGATGAAGCCCATGTCAAGCATGCGGTCGACCTCGTCCAAGATCAGGATCTGGATGGACTTCAGGTCGAGGATCTTCTGCTCATGCAGGTCAAGCAGGCGACCCGGGGTGGCGATGACGACGTCGACGCCCTCTTCGAGCGCCTTGACCTGGGCGCCGTAGCCTACGCCGCCGTAGAGGAGCGCGGTGCGGGTGCCGAAGTGCTTGCCGTACTTCTGGAAATTCTCGTCGACCTGGACGGCGAGCTCGCGGGTCGGGACGAGCACGAGGCAACGGGGCTTGCCGGCGGCAGGTCCGAGGAGCGAGAGCGTCGGGAGCGCGAAGGCGGCGGTCTTGCCGGTGCCGGTCTGGGCGGCGCCGATGAGGTCCTTGCGGGCCATGATGGCCGGGATGGCCTGGGCTTGGATCGGGGTCGGGGTCACGTAGCCGTGTTCGGCTAAGGAGCGGAGGACTGGCTCGGGCAGACCGAGGTCGGAAAACGTGGACATAGATTGAGGTTAGAAAGCGATACGCCGGGGGAAAGGGAAAGGATAAAGGGAGGAAAATTCGGCTAAGAAGCCGAAGCACCGCCGAGGCCGCGGGTTTCCCCTGCCTTTGGGTCCGGGTTTGACAATCCCACCGAGATTCCCTGCATAAGGCTTCCTTCCGCTAGAGAAGGACGCACGGTGGTTGTAGCTCAGTTGGTTAGAGCACTGGTTTGTGGTACCAGGGGTCGGGGGTTCAAGTCCCCTCAATCACCCCACTTTGCGGGAGCCTCGGAGCAATCCGGGGCTCTTCCCTTTTAGCCGCCGGCCTACCCGGCCTTGTCCCTAGTCCTGGTCCTGCCCTCAGCCGTGCGCGCCCTTGGACTTGAAGTAGGCCTCGATGGCGTCGCGGATGGCCTTTTCGAACGCATCGTCCTTGGCCTTGATCTCGGCGTCGAGAGTCGGTTCACCGACCTGGGTGCCGCGGCGGAACCACTTCTCGCCGGAGAAGGAGAAGTGCTGGCCGTAGTAGGTGGCGTAGGTGACGTGGAACTTATAACCCGACGGATAATTGGTCAGGAACACCGAGGCCTTGGCCGTCGGGTAGTCGGGCTTCACCTTGAGCAAGGCCTTGCGCACCTCGGCGGTGACTTCCGCGGACGCGCACTTGATCTGGTGATCCATGAAGCGCGCGTCGTCGAACTCGACGACCATCGGGAAGAACACGCCCGACTTCATGCCATGGAACGCGGTGCCCGGGACGCCGAAATAGAGCAGCGCGCAGGAGACGAGGGTCACGGCGAGCAGCGAGGCCAAGACGGCCAGCGGATGCATCGGCTTCTTCAGTTCGACGGAACACATGGGGACAAGACATAGGCGAGGCCCACCCCGAATCAATCAGATTGGGGCGGGCCGGCCGAGGGTCACTTCAGCGTCTGGAGGTAGGCCTTCACGTCCTCGAGCTCCTGCGGCTTGAGGATCAGGCCCATCGGGGGCATCGGGGAGACGCCGAGCTTCTCGAAGCCCTTGGCGAGGACCTTGTTCGGCTCGACCAAGGATTCATGGACGTAGGCCGGCGTCGCGCGGGTGGCGATGCCGTCGAGCGCGGGGCCGATGGCGCTGCCCTTCCCGCCCACCATGTGGCAGATGGCGCAGGCCGCGGTCGGATGCTTGGCGAAGATCTCGGCGCCGCGGGCGGCGTTGCCGGCGGTCACGGGAGCCTCGCCGGCGAGGGTGAGCTCGCACAGCTTGACGTCATCATAGAAGGAGTCACCGGTGGCGACGTGCAGCAGATTGATGCTGGCCTTGGTGCGCTTGCCGCTGTTGAAGATCACCTCGACCTCGGTCCAGTCGGACTCGCGGGCGGTCACCTTCTCGGTCTCGGCGCGGCCGATATGGTCGTTGAGGCTGGCCTTGCCGCGCAGCGCATGGCTCTTGATCCAGGCGCTCAGGCGATACTCGGTGTTCGGCTTGAACTCGACGTCGGCGAAGAAGCTCGTGTCGGCCTCGGCACGGGTCATGGCGCGCATGGCGTGCTTGCCGGACCGCACGGCCTCGGGGTCGATGACGACGCCCCAACTGGCCTCCTTGTTGCCCGCGTGCTGGCCGTAATCGCGACGCTTCCAGCCCAGCGGGGTCTTCTTGTCGGCGCCGACCTCTTCGAAACCAGGATTAGGCAGCAGGTTCGGACCTTCGACGTAGGTCGCGGTCTTGTGCCTCTTGGCGAGCAGGCGGGAAGCCTCGTTGAGCCACTCGTCGGCCTTGACGGCGGGGTCGGCGGCGAGCTGGCGGACGAGCGTCTGGACCTCCGGGGAGGTCGGGAAGTCGGCCAGTTTCACGAGGGCGGCCAGGCGGGTGGCCGGGGCCTTGTCGGCCACGACGCCCGCGCCGAAGAAGAGCTTCTGGGCGGCGGCGTCGGCGCCGAGGGCGCGGATCGCGTTGCGGCGGAGCTCGGGGGAAGCGGAGAGCAACGCGGCCTGATGGGTCACGACGTCGAGTTCGCCCAGGCCGTGCAGGGACCAGAGGGCGTGGATGGCGGCGACGTGGGCGGCGGACTTCGTCACGAGCTCGCGGAGGGCCGGGGCGAGGTCCTGCTTCTTGCCTTCGACGATCAGGCGCTGGGCGCGGAGGCGTCCGTACTGCGTGCCGCCGGAGAGACCGGCGAGGAGCTCGGCGGAGGATTCTCCCTGGGCGGCCTTGGCGACGGCGCCCGGCTTGTCCCAGACGATGCGGTAGATGCGGCCGCGAGCGTGGTCACGCAGATCGTTCTCGTGCGCGCCACCGACGCCGGTCTTGGCGTCGTAGCCGCCGCGGTTCACGCTCGGAGTCGGGTTGTGCTGGATGATGAAGTTCTGCCAGTCGGCGAACCAGATGGCGCCGTCCGGACCTACCTCGGCGAAGACCGGGGACATCCATTCGTCGGAACTGGCGACGAGGCTGTAGCCGTCCTTGGCGACGTAACCGGCGCCGGCGGGCTGGACGTCCATGAGGCCGATGAGCTTCATCGTCGGCTCGCAGACCATCGCCTTGCCCTGCAGACGCTCCGGCAGGTGCGGGGAGTAGATGAAGGTCGCGCCGGCCGCGGCGGTCCAGCCGCCCATCACGTCGACCTGACGGAAGTTCGGGGTGATCGTGTGGGCCTTGTCGACGAGGTTGATCTTCATGGCCGACATGCCGCGGGAGCCCTTGGCCCAGGCCGTGGCGGGGATGCCGCCGAAGAAGATCGGGGCGTTGTTGGCCGTGCCGCCGAAGGAGTCGCCGGCCGAATTGGCGCCGTAGCCCCAGGTGTTGTTCGTGAACTGGTGGAGAAACTCGAGCTTGGCGCCGTCGGCGGTGAAGCGGTAGCTGCCCATCGCGAAGTTCTTCTTCTCGCCGCCGACCTCGCCGGCGAAGCCGCTGTAGCCGACCGCGCCGCGGAGCCAGTTGTCGTAGCCGTAGGAGAGGCTGCTCGCCTGGGCGTGGGTGTCACGGATGCCCCAGCCGGTCATGATGACCTGACGGACGTCGGCCTTGTCGTCGCCGTCGGTGTCCTTGAGGAAGACGAAGTTCGGGGACTGCGCGACGATCACGCCGCCGTTGGCGAAGACGAGGCTCGTCGGGATGTTGAGCTTGTCGGCGAAGACCGTGAACTTGTCGGCCTTGCCGTCGCCGTCGGTGTCTTCGCAGATCTTGATGGAGTCGTTGCCCTTCTGCTGGTCTTCCATGACGCCGTGCGGGTAGTCGCGGGTCTCGGCGACCCAAAGGCGGCCGCGGGCGTCCCAGGCGAACGCGATCGGCTTCATGATGTCGGGCTCGGCCGCGAAGAGCACCAGCTTCAGGTCTGCGGCGACCTGGGTGCGCTCCATGCTGCCCTTGACGGAGAAAGGCTTCTGGAAGGTCAGCGGCTCCGGGCGCTTCTCGTAATTGGCGACGTTGCCGTTCTTCTCGCGGACCTCCGGTTCACGCTGGGCGAGGAAGGCCTGCCAGGAAGCCTTGCGGGCGGCGGGGAGTTTGGCTTCCAGCTCGGCGAGGAAAGCGGCCGGCGTGGTGTCGGGCTCGACGATGATCATCGGCAACCGGTTGCCGCTCAAACCCATCGGGGCCACGAGCGCGTCGTAGCGACCGGAATCGACGGAGGGCGGCACCTCGCCAGGCACGTAATCGAACCAGATCGCGTCGCGGCCGAGGTCCGCCATCAGCGAGTGGAGCGGGCCGACGGCGGACTGCTCCGCGCCCTCCGGGTCCAGGTACAGGACGCGGAGGGGGCCGGTGGTCGGCGCGGCGGAGCCGAGGACGGCGAAGCAGGCCGACAGGATGGCGACGAAGGAACGCATGAAGGTATACAACAAGCGAAAGCCCAGAAGGTTCTGAAGCAATCCACGGAATCGTCAAAAACTGGGCAATCCCGCCCACGACGGCGGCCGGGCTGTCGTAAAAATGAAAGGGCCCGGCGGGCGGCGGCCCGCCGGGCCAAAAAAACGGCGCCCAGACGGGCGCCGTGTTCGGGGAGCGATCGCTCAGCGACCTCAGGGGTCGTGGTGGTCGTTACCGCCGGCGGCGGGCTTGCTCTCTTCGGGGAGGTCCGTGATGAGACACTCGGTGGTCAGGAGCAGGCCGGCGACGGAGGCGGCGTTGGTGATCGCCGTGCGGGTGACCTTGGTCGGGTCGACGACGCCGGCCTTGATGAGGTCCTCGTATTCGCCGGTGGACACGTTGTAGCCTTCGGCGCCCTTGTGCTTGAGGAGGACTTCTTGGACGATGAGGGAACCTTCGACGCCGGCGTTGAAGCACAGCGTGCGGAGCGGCTCTTCGATCGCCTTGCGGACGATCTGGGCGCCGATCTTCTCGTCACCGGACAGGCTGTTGATCACGGCGTCGATGGCCTTGACGGTGCGCAGGAGCGCCACGCCGCCGCCCGGGACGATACCTTCTTCGACGGCCGCGCGGGTGGCGTGCAGGGCGTCGTCGACGCGGTCCTTCTTCTCCTTGAGCTCGGTCTCGGTCGCGGCGCCCACGTGGATGACGGCGACGCCGCCGGCCAGCTTGGCGAGGCGTTCCTGGAGCTTCTCCTTGTCGTAATCGGAGGTGGTCTCCTCGATCTGGCGACGGATGAGCTTCACGCGGCCCTGGATGTCGGCGGACTTGCCGGCGCCCTGGATGACGGTGGTGTTCTCCTTGTCGACGACGACGCGCTTGGCGCGGCCGAGGTCGGCCACCTTGACGGACTCGAGCTTGATGCCGAGGTCCTCGGTGACGAAGCGGCCGCCGGTGAGGACGGCGATGTCTTCCATCATGGCCTTACGGCGATCGCCGAAGCCCGGGGCCTTGACGGCGCAGACGTTGATCGTGCCGCGGAGGCGGTTGACGACGAGGGTGGCGAGAGCTTCGCCTTCGATCTCTTCGGCGATGATGAGGAGCGGCTTGCCGGTCTTGGCGACCTCCTGGAGGAGGGGCAGCAGGTCCTTCATCGCGCTGACCTTCTTCTCGTAGAGGAGGACGTAGGCGTCCTCGAGGATGGCCTCGAGCGTCTCGGCGTTGGTCGCGAAATACGGGGAGAGGTAGCCTTTGTCGAACTGCATGCCTTCGACGACGTCGAGGGTGGTCTCGATGGTCTTGGCTTCCTCGACGGTGATGGTGCCGTCCTTGCCCACGCGGTCCATGGCTTCGGCGATGATGTCGCCGATGGACTCGTCCCAGTTGGCGGAGACGGTGGCGACCTGCTTGATCTCCTTGCGGTCCTTGACCTTCTTGGAGATCACGGCGAGTTCCTTGACGATGGCTTCGGCGGCCTTGTCGACGCCGCGCTTGACGAAGATCGGATTCGCGCCGGCGGCGACGAAGCGGAGACCCTCCTTGTAGACGGCTTCGGCCAGTACGGTCGCCGTGGTGGTGCCATCACCCGCCTTGTCGGCGGTCTTGGAGGCCACTTCGCGAACCATCTGGGCGCCCATGTTCTCGTAGGGATCGTCGAGTTCGATCTCCTTGGCGACGGTGACGCCGTCTTTGGTGACCTTCGGGGCGCCGAATTTCTTGTCGACCATCACGTTGCGGCCCTTGGGACCGAGGGTGATTTTGACCGCGCGGGCGAGGATGGAGACGCCGTTGAGCACCTTGCGGCGGCCGGCTTCGTCGAACAGGATCTGCTTCTTGGACATGTTGGTGTGGTTTGTGAGTGAGGGGGCGGGATTAGTCGATGACGGCGAGGATCTCTTCTTCGCGGAGGAGGAGGTAGATTTCTTCGTTGAGCTTCACTTCCGTGCCGGCGTACTTGCCGACGAGGACCTTGTCGCCGACCTTGACGTTGAAGGCGACCTTCTTGCCGTCCTTGTCGAGGGCGCCGGTGCCGAGGGCGATGACCTTGGCTTCCTGCGGTTTCTCCTTGGCGGAGTCCGGGATGATGATGCCTCCCTTGATTTCTTCAGCCTCTTCGATGCGCTGGAGGAGGACGCGATCGCCGAGGGGCTTGACGCTGGGTTTGGTGTTTTTGGACATGGTGGGTGTTTGGGTAGAGGTATGTCCGTATGGACGTGGAAAAGTTTGCAGAACAGATGCCAAAGCCCTTTTACCGAGGTTAAGCAAACGATTTAGGGTTTTTCTAGGGGTTCGCCCCCTCCCCGACCCCCTAAACGTGTCATTGTTCCCTGTTTTACCCGAGACACCGTGTCACAAGGTGAGACAACGGGAATAGGGCTAGGGCTA
>Ga0163212_1001014_pt1 | contig 12379 bp, 13 predicted proteins | sample Malawi_45m_30L_FD_113532 | JGI IMG/M metagenome (GOLD analysis project Ga0163212, IMG submission 113532) | Freshwater microbial communities from Lake Malawi, Central Region, Malawi to study Microbial Dark Matter (Phase II) - Malawi_45m_30L | ecosystem: Environmental > Aquatic > Freshwater > Lake...
GCGTCCTCTCTGGCCACCCAGATGTATCAGCGAGCATGCGTGCAAAAGTAGAGGAAGCAGCGCAAGCTCTTGGTTACGAACCAGATCTGCTTGCGCAATCTCTTCGAAGTGGTGCAACTCGCATTATCGGATTCATTATCCGAGATATTGCAAATCCACTATTTGCAGTCGTTGCTCGGGCATGTGAGCAAGAACTACGTCGTAATGGCTACTCACTCATCTTGATGAATTCCGATGGAAGTGTCGAGACCGAATCTAAGAATTTTGCCTTGTTACGTAGGAGAAGAGTTGATGGAGTAATCGCATCATTGGTTGCTGAGGATTCCCCATACGTCAAGAAGACCATACTTTCACTCCGCGCACCATTGGTGCTATTGGATCGAGATGTAAGAGGTTTAAATGCCAGCGCAGTGATCACCGACCATGCAATAGGTGTGAGAGCGGCAACGAAGCATCTGATCGAGCAAGGGCATCGTGATATTGCTTTCATCTCGGGCGCGGCAAATGTGTACACAACCAGAAATCGGATCAAAGGCTTTAGCGAGGCCTTTGCCGAGGCTGGGATTCCACTTCCGGAAAAATTGATTGCACTTGGCGGTTTCGATGCTGACTATGCAGTTATTCATGCCCGCCACTTTCTATTGAGTAATCCAAAACCAACGGCAATCGTTGGAGGTGGTGTCGGCTCTACGGCAGGAATCCTTCGAGTTCTCAACGAGATGAAACTTGAGATTGGCAGAGATATCGCACTAGTAGCCCTCGATGAGTGGCCACTATTTGACGTCTTCGCAAGAAACGTATCTTCGGTTTATCGAGATCCCGAAGCAATCGGTAGCGAGGCGGCACATTTGATTCTGGAGGTCTTAAATGGCCAAGATACGCGAGAGTCCGTTATTGATACTAAGTTCACAGCTAGGGCTAGCAGCCAAGGAGTGCTCTAGATGACGACCAAACTGGATCTCGCTCAACAACTCACACGGGAGCTTTGCGAATTCACAACTCTAGATGACAGCCCTGAAATCTTAGAGCGACTTGAAGTGCTACTTGCAGATTTCATCATCTGCGTAGCAAGTGGTAATCGCCTGAGCAACCTGAATAAAAGGAGCTCTCTACTCAAGGATGATGGCGCAATTGGACTAGCTACATTTCTAGCCAGCCAATCTGCTTATGAGGATAAGGATGACCTTGATTGGTCGGCTATCAATCATCCAGGATCGGTCGTCTTTGCTGCGAGCTTTGCGATAGCGCTGGAGTACCCTGAGTACCAGGATAATTTCCTTCGTTCTGCACTAGCGGGCATGCGAGCAAGCGCCTCTGCTGCCCATTTCTTTGGTGCAAGCCATCGAAAACGTTGGCATATCACTGCCACAGCTGGAACTTTTGGTGCAGTCAGCGCCGCATCGGCGGTAATCGGTCTAGATGTAGCGCATGCAACTCGCGCACTTCACCTCGCAGGCACGAATATGGGTGGCATTGGTCAAGTTTCTCGGGAACTTCAAGGAACCCCCCGCTTCAATCGCGCCGCCGCAGCAGCGCTCGGTGTAGCTGCAACCTTTGCCGCCTATGAAGAAGTCCCTACGATCAGGAATTTGTGGGATGGCGATCGAGGTTTGCTAGAGGTCTTTGAACTTGAAGCAATACTTACTGGTGGCAACCTAATCAAAGATGGTGTCAAAACCGTTCGTGTTCGAACATTCCCTGCAACGGGATTCATCCAGAGCGCCTTATTAGGTGTAGCTCAATTGGCTGAGAAGAATCAGGCGCCACTGAAGAACTTGACCGTGACGGTCAATCAAGGGGTTTTTCCGATTCTGAGCGACCCGGCAAGAGAACGTTGGTGGAATCTACAGTCTAATGCTGCCGCAGCGTGGGCTTCGAGGGACCCCATGGTGCTCACGCCAGCGCCCGAAATTGAAAGCCTAGTAACTGCTACAGGTGGGGATGTTCCTTTGGGAAGCGCTTTCATAACTGGCGCCACTGAATCTGGCGCATTCGAATTGCGAATAGATACTGCACCAGGGCTCCACCTCTCTGACCCAGTGGAGATTGCATGGCGTGAGCGTAAATGGAAGAGCATGATCGGTGATCAGTATCTTGCAGCGCTCAAGGTTGTCAGGGAATTAGTGGAGAGTTCGACAACATCCGATACATGGAACCAGATTAATCAATTTTTAAGGGGGAGATGAGATCATGCTTCATCCAAAAATACGCTCATTCATCGACGAGATGGCAAAAACACCAGCAAAACCACAGTGGGAATCGACTCCCGTAGAGGTTCGAGCTAGTGCAAACTCACGTTGGCGATCCGAATTCCTAGGCAGCGCAGATCCGGTAGCAAAGATTGAGTATCGATTCATTTCTGGACCAACAGCGGAGTTGCCCATCAAGATCTACACACCCGAAGGTCTTGGACCATTCCGTGCGCTGGTTTTCTTTCATGGTGGTGGATGGGTCGCTGGAAATATCGAACTGAATGCAGTTCAACATCAGCAGATTGCTAACGAGAGTCGGACGGTCGTCATTGCCGTCAATTATCAGAAGGCACCGGAGCACAAGTTCCCGATTCCTTTCGATGATTGCTATGCGACCTTTGAATGGGTGCATCAGAATGCACGCGAACTGAAAATTGAGTCAGATCAGATCGGAGTCGGTGGCGATAGCGCCGGTGGAAATTTGGCGGCTGCAGTTGCTCTCAAGGCTAGAGATACGCGCGGACCGAAAGTGGCCTTTCAAGTGTTGATTTATCCTGCATTGGATTATCGATTTGATACACCTTCGATGATTGATAATGCCACCGGTTATTTGCTCACTACCCAAGCGATGAGGTGGTATTGGGATCAATACCTTGGCGATGATGAAGATTTACAGAATCCCTATTTTCGTCCATTGATTACAAAGGATTTTTCCAAGTTGCCACCAACGATCGTGCTTACCGCCGAATTAGATCCACTTCGTGACGAAGGCGAGCTGTATGCTGCTCGATTGAAGGATGCTGGAATTGAATGCCACGTCAAACGCTACGAAGGTTTGGTGCATGGGTTTGTCTTGATGCAGGGATTTTTGCCTGAGGCTCGTGAGGCAATCGGTGAGATTGCGAGATTCCTCAAGACTACAGAGTGAACTCCAACTCCCATTCGAAGGGGAAGGTTGGTCGGTCCAACTTTGTGAAATCAAGGGTAAGAAGGTTCGCAGTTGTCGGCCCCAACGTGTTTGCTAAGAGATAGTTCGGAGTAAGTGGTGTGAATCCGAGGATGAAACTCACATGCGATTTCGCTTGGACAATCGCAAATTGTGGGAGATCCAGGTCGTACAAATCGTAGATAGAGGTATCTATTACTCGTACTGGCTCCTCGTGGAGAACGATATAAATTTCCGATTGAACGCCCAGAGCATTATTTGAGATCTTGACTAGTGCAGAACGACCAGGGTTTCCGGTTGAACCTTTAGCGGCAGGATGCGAATAGACGATTGTGGACTCTGATTGTGCGATAAGCGTAGCCATGCACTTGACGCTCTCGTTGTACTCACCCGTTGCACCGGGTTACCACGCGCTCTTCAATGGGGGCACCGGGCCTGACTATGAGAGCCAGTTGGGGATTAATTGCACTCCTCGCGCTACGAGAAAATCGTGTGCACCCGCAAATTCCGATGAAGTTCCAGCAGAATTTCCAGAAATGTCCTCTCTCCTTCGAGAACGAGAATTTTTTCTAAAATTTACCAAATTTCTGCAGAGGAGCCCTTGACTAGTTGAATCAGTAGCGATTCGATACTCTCAACTGGAAATGATTCCAGAATAGTCAGAAAAGAAAGAGGAGGCTCTTCATGCGGATTAGCCCAAGCAACAGGCGGAGTGCTCTGGCGCTCTGTGCTGCTGTTGCGCTCATAATTCCTACAACGGCGACAGCTGTAGCGAGTTCCAAAAAATTCCCTAAATCCCTACCAGCACCTGAGTATGTGAATTTCCAAAAAGCAAAAGCTGGAAGCGGTAAGGGTCTAGTCCTGGGGTACATCTCACTCGGCGACTCAGTTCCATTCGTCAAGTTGGTATCAGATTCCATCAAGCGTGAGGCAAAGCGTGCTGGCGCAAAACTCGAGTTCTGTGATTCACAAATCGATGCCGCGAAGGCTCTTGCTTGTGCTCAATTGTTTAAGACCAAGAAGGTCCAGGCGTACCTCAACTTCCAATTTGATGGCGCTGCTGGTCCATCTATCTACAATGCAGGTCCGAAAGTTCCTGTTATTGCCATTGACATTAACCAGTCTCCAGAACAAGTCTCCTTTATGGGCGCGAATAACACCCGTGCAGGTGTCATCGCTGGAGCTGGTCTGGGAAACCTCATCAAGAAGCAGTTTAATTGCAAATACGATGCAATCGTTTTGATGGAGTCTCCTGGAGTGGGTGCAGTCAATGAGGCTCGCATTGGTGGAAACCGCCAAGGTTTTGCCTCTGTGTGTGGTCCTCTTGATCTGACCAAAGTCAAATCGATCGACTCATCCTTCATCGAGAAGGCACAAGCTTCGTTTAAGGATGCGCTCACCACCCTTCCCAATGCCAAGGTGATTGTGGTCATGCCTATGAACGACGACAGCGCATTGGGTGCTCTTGCAGCAGCCAAGCAAGTTGGTCGCGAGAAGGATGTCTGGGTTATGGGCCACGGTGCTGACCCCACCTCATGGTGTGAAATTAAGACCAATCCACAATGGGCTGGCGATGTCGCATATTTCCCAGAGCGTTACGGCGAGATTGGTGTCCGTTACCTAATCGAGGCGGCACGTGGCAAGGCAATTCCTGAGAAACTTCAGGTCAATCATGTTTGGGTCGATAAGAGCAATATCGATAAGTACTATCCAAACACGAATTGCTAGCAAGCATCTATGCCTGACAACGACATGGATCTCATCTCTGCGTCAGGGATTCGAAAGTCTTTTGGCGGGGTGGAGGTTCTCCACGGAGTTGACCTCTACCTCGCCTCAGGTGAAGTCCTTGCACTCCTGGGAGAAAATGGCGCAGGCAAATCGACGCTAGTGAAGATCATTGCTGGCGACTACACACCTGATCACGGAACCATCGCCATTTCAGGTGCGCAATACTCAAAATTTGATCCGATTATCGCCCGGGATGCGGGCATTCGAATGATCTTTCAAGAGTTGAGTGATGCTCCAACGCTAACCGTTGCTGAGAACATCGCGATGGGTGGATGGGAGTCCTCGGGAGGATTTATCTCGTGGAAGAAGATTCGTGCTCGGGCTATCAGAGCGCTTGAGTTGCTGGGAGTCGATCTCGATTTAGAGAGGAGGGTTGGCTCTTTGCGGATTGGTGAGCGACAGATTGTCGAGATCGCCCGTGCACTCTCGGAAAAAGCGAAAGTTTTGATTTTTGATGAGCCTACAGCGGCACTCTCTTCAGCAGAGACTGAACGATTATTCTCGGTGGTGAGGAATTTACGGGTTCAAAATGTCGGCATGGTTTACATTACCCATCGACTCGATGAAGTAGCGCGAATCGCTGATCGTGTGCAAGTCCTGAGAGATGGCGACCTCGCTTTGCTTGCAGACGCCAAAAAAGTATCTCGAGCCGAATTAGTCTCTGCGATGATCGGTCATGACGCCTCTGATGTTTCTCATCCAACCGATCGACCTACACTAGGAGAGAAGATTCTTCACGCAACGAATATTACGCTAGATGAGACCTATGAGAATGTTGATTTCGAAGTGCGCGCAGGTGAAGTTGTTGCTCTTTACGGCAAAGTGGGTTCGGGGACTGCAGAGGTTGCTGAGACCATTTTCGGTCTGCATCCTGAATTCACAGGTTCCATTGAATTAAATAGCAGGAAATATGCCCCCAAAGATCCCATCAGCGCGATTACTGATTCAGTCGGATTCTTGCCTGCAGATCGCCAACGACTTGGTGCATTCATGGTTCGTCCGGTTGCCGAGAACCTGGGTGTGCCTTCGTGGCCGCGCTATTCGAAAAGCGGCGTTCTTACCGTGAAACCCGAAGAACAGGCATATATGACGTGGACCGATCGCTTGAAGATCAAATCTAGAAAAGATCCCAGGCAGAAAATCGCGACACTCTCAGGAGGAAACCAACAGAAAGTACTTTTGGCTCGCTGGTTTGAAGGCAACTCTCGTCTTCTTGTCCTCATCGAGCCGACACGAGGCGTTGACGTCGGAGCTCGTCGAGATATCTACGAAACGCTCCGCAAAAGTGCGAAGGAGCACAAGATCGCCATTCTAATCACCACTTCTGATCATGAAGAGGTTATTCAAGTCGCCGACTGTGCCATCGTAATGGCTAAAGGAAAGCAAGTTGGAGTATTCAAAGGCAATCAAATTACCATCGAATCATTAATCTCGGCAGCAAGTTAAAAGGAAGAGGGAGCAATGGCAAAAACCATCACAGATGATGACAAGGTTGGAGCAACTGATCTGCAACAACGCAAGGGTCGGAGCGTTCCCGAGTTGGCAGCGCTCTTGTTATTTCTTGTTGGACTAATCATCTATTTCAGCTTTGCATCCGAGTACTTCCTTGATGTCGAAAATGGCATCAACATTCTCACTGCGTTATCAGTTGCGGGTATCCTCGCTGTGCCAGGCACTATGCTTTTGATTGCGGGCCAGGTTGATTTATCTATAGCCTCTGCCGCCGCTTTTGCGGGCACTATTCTTGGAGTCTATGCCGCTAAGACTTCGATGGGCCTGAGTATTACTGCCGCACTTTTCGTGGGAGTAATCGTTGGATTGATCAATGGATTCTTCGTAACTAAAGTTCAAGTGAACTCCTTGATCACGACACTTGGAACTCTGGCGATCTTACGAGGACTTTGCTACATCGTTGGTGGCGGTCAGACAATCATGGTCGATGACTTCACTTTCCTCGGATTGGATCGACCGTTCTTGAACCTACCTACCTCAGTGGTTGTCTTTACGGTCATTGCAGTCGTAGGTATCTTTGTCATGAAGTACACCACCTTTGGAAGAAGCCTGTACGTCATCGGTGCTAACCCAGCTGCATCACGATTAGTTGGTATCCGAAACTCCCGAGTCATCGTCATTTCATTCGTGCTCTCCGGATTAGCTACGGCTCTTGCTGGCCTAGTGCTTACATCGCAGCTCTCTGCCGCAGCGCCAATGGCCGCTACCGGTCTAGAACTCTCTGTGATCACCGCGATTGTCCTTGGTGGCGCCAGCCTAAATGGTGGTCGCGGCACGGTCTCGGGAACAATCATTGGTTTGATGATAATCGGTGTTTTAAACAATGGATTGGTGCTTCTCAATGTCAACACCTTCTGGCAAGACGTGGCCCGTGGCACATTGCTCATTATCGCGGTCTCGTTCGATCAATTCCGTGAGCGTTGGGCCGCAAAGCGAAAGTAATCTCGAACAGAGAGGAAACTCAGTTGGAACAGATAACTGGCTTTTTTCATGGTGGAATTACCGTGCAAAATATTGATACATCACTCAGATTTTATCATGAGGGTCTAGGCTTGCCAATCAAGTTTGACCGGATTCTTGATGGCCCCTATCTAAATGTGTTGCTCAGCCTCACCCAGAAATCGATACGAGCTGCATATCTAGATATTCCTGGCGGGGGCTTTATCGAACTCCTTGAGTATCGAGGAATCGAACGTTTTGACGCCTCATCACGCCCCTGTGACTTTGGTAGCGGACATTTTTGTTTTTATGTCGAGGGCATCGATGAGCTTGCGAAGCGATTGTTTGCCATGGGCTATAAAGCTCGTAGTAGATCATGCGTCGACATCACGGCTGGTCCTAATCAGGGCGCACGTGCGCTCTACATGATGGATCCTGACGGTTACTACATCGAGCTCTTCCAAAAGGCGCCCGGCAAGTAGCCTTCAGCAGGTTTCTCTCTCCTACCCTCGTTGTTCTAGTCTGCCATTCTGCGCGCTTCGATAGGCGATGTCGAGCCCCTCAACAGTACGTTCACCCAACTCTCCTGGTGAGTGATTGGTGAAAGCCTCTCCTCGTCCCGCGGAGACCAAAACATCAATTGGTCCAGTACAGTCGTAAAATACCAGCATGATCATCCAGATTTAGTCGGGTCTCTTTACCCTTTTTGTGATATCAAACAGCTGCGCGCACTAGGTCGATAGGCAGCTGTCCTTCAGAGCCAGTTGCACGAACCTCGACCGCATTTATGTTCTTATGCGCCTAAATATAAGAAGAGCCACTAGAGAGTACTCCAACAGTGCTGTTCTAAAACCGCAAGGCGATTGCATTGTGAAGTTCTACCGGGGTATTTAATGGCGCTGACATCAGAGGGAATCCCTTTTGTGCTCGGGCATTGGTGAGCCAGACTGCCAGCCCTTATGCATGTGAGATTCGCCGATTCCCTGAGTGAGTATCAACTTTTTTGCTTTAGTGACGATATCCATGTAAGTGCGACCAAAGGAGTTGATGATGTGTTTTCTCATCTTCTCAGCAACCTCGATGACATCCCAGGCATCTTTATGATCGATTGTCACTGGTTTTTCGCAAATGACGTGGGCACCAGATTCAAGGGTAGATTTTGCGTGCTCGTGATGGAATCCTGTAGGGCTGCCGACGACCACGTTTACTACCTCCTCGTTGAGCACATCGCGATAGTCCTCGAGGCCATCTCGACATCTTTAGGGCGGGCCAAATTCGGAGTGTGTGAAGCGACCGCTCAACTGCCAGCGCCGATGACCTCCAACATGTAGTTTACTCATAAGTTCCTCCGTTGTGTGAAACCACAATCAATAAATTTCTTGGATAGCCTAGCAATCATTCGGAAAAAGCTGGAGAATAGAGCCGAGATTATCTAGCTAGCTCCGAGTAGTTGTGGAACTACATATATATAGAGAATGGGAGAACTCGTGCAGAGATTATGTTTCACCTTCGAGATCTATGAGGGTAAAGAAGCTGAATACAAGAAGCGTCACGATGAGATTTGGCCAGAGCTTGTCACTGCAATCAAGGATGCCGGCTTCAAGAACTACAGTTTATTCCGTCGTGGCACCCAAATAGTCGGATATTGCGAGATTGTCCCTGACATGGCGACTGCCTTCGCAAAATTAGGACAACATGAGGCGAATGCGCGTTGGTCGAAATGGTTTGAGGATGTCATCGTCAATCTCACCGATAACGCAGGCAATCTGATGGTGATGCAAGAGGTTTGGCACCTAAATTGATTTGATTAATTTCTTGATTTCATCTCGGTAAAGTCAGATGAAATCACATTGCGATGCCACCATCTTGGCTCAATGTTTGGCCCGTGATGTATTTGCCATCCTCTGAGATCAAGAACTTGATGAACTTGGCCGATTCAATCGGTTGAGAGGTCCTTTTGAGTGGCACTGTGTCTAAACGCTTGCTGCTGATCTCTTCAACAGTGATTCCCCGAAGCTCAGCCAACTTCTTGAGAACATGCTCTTGCATTGGAGTATCGACAATTCCCGGTAGGAGCGCATTTACGGTGATTCCTCGAGGGGCGAGCGCATACGCCCAAGACCTAGTCATCGCGAGAAGTGCGGTCTTTGATGATGCATAGATCGCAGTCTCTTGGGTAGCTGTGATGCGCGCTGAAACAGAAGAGATATTGACGATAGCGCCATAATCTTCCATGGTTCTGCCCAAATGGCTCATCAGGTACCAGGGAGCTTCTACATTAACTGCGTAGATATCTTGGATATCTTGCGTAGTGAAATCGGTAATCTTCTTCAAGCGAATCAAACCGGCGCCATTGATCAACGAGTGCGCACCTTTACCAACTTCGACCACTTGAGCTCTACCTTCGTCATTGGAGAGATCAACGGCTAAATGTTTGATTCCAGAGATTGACTTCAGGTTCTCGGCATTGATATCTACACCGATTACTTCCATTCCTTCATCGCGCAGCAACTCGGCGGTCACTCGACCTATTCCACTCGAAGCCCCCGTGATGACAACTTTCTTTCCCTTTAAAGACATCGACATTCCTTCCATCGAAACTATCTGCCGTAAGGTGAGGAAACTACCGTAGATAATCTTTGACGAACCAGAGCGCTTGGCGCGCTACAGGGATCTCCTCAAGTCCGGTGTTGAGGTTAGATAACTCGATGACGACCGGATCATGGAAGTTTCGCTCCAGGAGGATGGCTAGACATTGATCGGCATGAGTATCGCCAGTTCCATAGTGCACTGTTGGCCACCAGCCGGTGGGCGCCTCATGACCGGGCAGGCAGAGCGTTTCTTTGAGTTGGATCATGAAGACCTTGGTTAAGTCGATGCTTTTGAGGATCTCCAATTGATCATCACCAACTCGTCGAGCATTCCCTGTATCCAGACAGAGCCCCAATTCTGGAATTCCAATGGAATCGATCAACTCCACCAATCGCATTACCGGGAAATCGGCATGATTCTCAATAGACAGACGAAGGCCAAGCGCTCTGGCTCGCTCGGCTGCTTCAGTGATTAATGGTCTGAGAACCGCGCTCCGCTGGGATATGGGGTCGGCGAAGTTCTTGTGGTTACCCAAGACGATTCGCATCTGGGTGGCGCCAACCTTTGCAGCGAGCTCCAGAAAATGGAGCACGCTCTGCTGCGCTTCGGGTTTCTTGCCACCGTCATAACCGTGGGGATGCCCCCAAGTGAAGACCACCTCGCGATCGCTCGCCGCTTCCAGCCACCGACCAACTTCGACAATAACTTGATCATCATTAGGTAGGTAGGAGGTTTGTAGCGATGCAACCGGAACAGACTCGGCAGTACAGAATTCGAGGAAGTCCTGGAGAGTCCATGAGATATCTGAAGCTCTCTCCCAAGCAGTTGTCTCGCCGAAAAACCTATGGAAGCTATAGCTATCCAGACCCAATTTCATCGAGAGAGCCAACCACCATCCACGGGGAGGATTACACCGTGCAGATAATCTGATGCTGGCGAGGCTAGAAAGAGCGCAGGACCAACGAGATCAGATGGCTCACCCCAACGTCCACTGGTCAGTCGCGCGAGCACCTGATCATGTCGGACGGGATCAGTCCAGATATGTTTGTTAAGTTTAGTTTTGATATATCCCGGAGCAATCGCATTGACGTTTACGCCATGTGGAGCCCATTCATTCGAGAGCGCTTTTGTTAGTTGTCCAACACCACCTTTTGCCGCGGCGTAACCTGATGCGTTAAGTCCACCTTGGAAGGTGAGCATCGAAGCAATGTTGATGATCTTCCCGCACTTTCGTTCGAGCATCTGCGGCGCTACCGCTTGAGCTAGTCGAAAGGTTGCAGTGAGGTTCACCTGCAGCTGTTCATGCCAGGTTTCTAGCGTCATATCTTTTGCCGGGCCTGGAAAGACATTGCCATGTGCTTGGATCAGAACATCAATCCCACCCAACTTCTTGTTGGCTCGATTGATGAAGTCGGTAATCGACTCATCAGACATGAGGTCGGCACTGAAAATTGAAAAATCAGTATTGGTGACTGGAAGTTCAAGCGAGTTCGTGACTGTTTCGGGTGAACGTGCGCTCACCACTACCTGAGCACCTGCATCAAGGAATCCTGAGACCAAGCCCGCGCCAATGCCACCAGTTCCACCTGTTATGACCACTCGTTTTCCAGAAATATCGAACATATTTGCTCCCGAATCCACCGTAGGTACCTGAACTCTCAAGGGTTGAGTATTGCTTATGCCCTGCCTAATATCTACATTGTGAAGTGAAAAACCGATTCTCGGATGTGAATTTCAAATCAATCAAGGAGTACGTATGAATTGGCGAAGTGATGCGGGTCTCTCGGGTAATGCAGTTGTGGTTACTGGTGCAGCCGGTGGTATCGGAAGTGCGGTTGCTTGCGGATTCGCCGAAGCTGGTTCCAAAGTTCTGCTGGTAGATATCCCATCCGCACCACTTGCTGAAACGTTGAAAACTCTTGTGGGAAGTGGTCATCAGGTCTACCCATACGATCTAGCTGATCTAACAGGTCATGCAAAAATTTTTGAAAAGGCAGCCGAAGCGGGCAGAGTCGTCGCCCTAGCGCATTGCGCTGCGGTCTTGCGACGTCGAGCAACAGTTGACGATGTCACTGAAGAAGATTGGGACTTACAACTTGATGTCAATATGAAGGCAACTTTCTTTCTCAACCGCACTGCACGTGATCACTTCAAGAAACATGGTACTAAGGGATCTATCGTCAACTTTTCCTCTCAAGGTTGGTGGACCGGAGGATTTGGTGGATCGGTCGTCTATGCCGGAAGTAAAGGAGGAGTCGTATCGATGACTAAAGGATTGGCACGATCGTTTGCCCCTGATGGTGTTCGGGTGAATTCCGTCGCACCAGGCGGAGTCGATACCTTGATGATGACTGGCAATCAAACTCCAGAGGCGCTCGCCTCTTTTGTCAGCATGATTCCAATGGGTCGA
>Ga0163212_1001020_pt1 | contig 12363 bp, 4 predicted proteins | sample Malawi_45m_30L_FD_113532 | JGI IMG/M metagenome (GOLD analysis project Ga0163212, IMG submission 113532) | Freshwater microbial communities from Lake Malawi, Central Region, Malawi to study Microbial Dark Matter (Phase II) - Malawi_45m_30L | ecosystem: Environmental > Aquatic > Freshwater > Lake ...
GCTCTCCATCTGCGAAGACAATATGCCTTCAATTCATTTCTAGTGGTTGGGTTTGCCATTTTTTATAAAGTCTTTTTTTAAATATTTATGAAAAAATAGGGGTGTCTTGCGACACCCCCTTTTGTATCAGAGATAATAACTTGAAAGAATCAAGCTTGTGATTCAGTCCAAGTGAGACGTGCGGTAACTGTAGTTGCTGCAACTGTATCAGTTGGGACAATTGCAAGAGTTAAAACGTCAGGTCCGTTAGGGAATACAAAATCACCACCGAGGATGCTGTTACCCAATTCTACAAGTTCAGATAGTTTTTGATCTGAAGTGGCACCCACTGGAGCACGGAATTCAAAGATGGTAATACCACCAGTGATTGTATCGGCAATTTGACCAGTGTGCTTGATGATTTGACATAGTGAAGGAGCACCGTAATTGGTGAAGTATGCTGACTGTGAGAGGTTACCATTGAGAATGAGACGAACTGAAGCTGGGCGGTTGTTAGTGTTACCAATAACAAGACCAGTTGAATTCATTTTCAGAATCATTCTATTAATAAGATCTCTTTCACCGAGAGGTCCAATAAGTGAAGAATCAACTGATGGAGCAAGACGAATTGAAAGAACAGGTACGGCAGTACCAGCAAGTGCTTGTGGAATTGAAATAGTATCAGAACCTGAAGAACCAGAAGCAACCGAGAAGAGGTATGCTTTATCATCTTCAAACTTACCATCCATGATTACCGAAGCACCCCAGTGATAGAGTGATGGAGCATAAGTTGGATTATTTCCATTCATAATTTCATAACGAGCAGGTAAGTTACCTGAGCGGAGATAAGCTTCATTTTCTTTGTTATTGTGGACAAATTCGTGTACGTAAGTTACGATACCATTTTGATCCTTGAATCCGAAACGAACTTTACCAGCACCATACCAAGAATAATCCATGTATGCCATTTGCTGACGGTGGATGTCGAGTTTGAATCCAGTTATTCCAGATCCATCACACTTATCAATATTCCACTGAGATTGTGGAACTTTTAAGTTTATGACTTTACACATAATCATTCTTGATCTTGTTGTTCCTCTGTATGCAGGACTAATATTAATAGTTTGAGAATTAGGATCAACAAATGTAACTTTATAAGTCATGCCACGAATAACAACAAAATCATCGGCAACAAGTTGAGATTGGAATTTAGTTCCTAATCCTGTAACAACGTTACTCTTAAATGTAACAGAAACAGTTCCTGCCATTTGAGAAGTTGAATTTCTTCTTACGCAAGATAATTGCTGACCATTATATTCAAAGAACATACCGTTTTGGTCATCAAACATACCAGCACGGACTTCAGCATCTGACCAATCATATAAGAATAGTGCAGGGAATCCAGAAGGATTTATATCAGTAGGGATGCCGTTTGTTTGATAACGGAATTTAAATTCATCAATAATATCATGGACAGTGAAGTACAAACCATTTTGAGGATTTGTATAAGGACTAGATTGTGAAGAAGGGGTAGTTACCACTTTTTCTATAATGATTCTATTTGTTGTTTTTAATTTATGTGGTTTTCTGGTAGTGACTGTTGCGTAAGCAATACCATCATGAGTGATAGATGATATATCAATTGAAGGACTAAAGTTAATTCCAGTTGAATACTGGAGACCTTTTCCTGATTGATAACGGAAGTATCTTCTTGTCTGTCTAGTAATAGTTACTCCAGGAGCTGCAGCAGCAGAAATTTCAACACCACCATCGAACGATCTATGGAGGTTAAGGCAATCTGGTCTCACAAACATTTGTGTTTCGTAAACAAACGGAATGCCTTGAATTACGCCATCACGAATGTTTGCTGACTGTTGACCTAGATAATAATTAGAACCAGAAGTAAATGATGAGTTGATAGCTACTGTAGCACTATTATTCAACGTCAATACTGTGCCACTTACAATTGGATCGGCGTTAGCAGATACAATAAAGGTGTTTGCTGGTAAACCAGCTGCCGTTGTAGAAAGTGCTTGACCAACTCTAACTCTATTAGTAACAGCAGTTGTTAATGTAAGTTGATTTGAGTTAACGGGTATGCTGCCAGAGAAAGAACCAAATAGGTTATCATTAGCTAATGCTCCAGTGCCAGCTCCACCTGATCCTTGATAACGAATGTATGAACTAGAGCAATAAGTAGCAGCAACTAAGTAATGCGAGAATCCTGATCCACTTGTTGATAGGTTAATATGTTTGAGAGTAAGAGCATCGCTCAGGTTTGGCGCAAGGCGAATTACATCATCGTTGATCTTGATTACAAAGTATGAAAAACCTTCCTGTAGACCACCAATAACGTTACCGATACCAAAACCAGCAGAGTAATAAACTTTAACACCTGTGTTTAGACCGTGATTAGGAATATAAATTTCTTCTCTTTCAACTGAAACAACTGGAGTTGCTAATCCATCTACAGTGGTTACTGTAGTTTGTGGATTGAATGTAATTTGACGAGTTGGATATGGATCAGTTACAATCATATCTGAATCATTATTAACCGCAAGGACATTCATATCAAATACAAAACCTTCATTTTTCTCAAAACGATGTTGCGTGCCTGTACCACTTGCCGATGGAATTACGGGATCTGATGCCCCTCCAGCAAAAGCTGCTGGTGGGTTTTGGTGTAAAGTAAATTCGTTGTCATTGAGAACGTTGACATAATATATTTCATTAACTTTTAAACCTGTATATGAGGTTTGTGGTAAGTTAGATGTATATTCCGAGAAGTTTCCATTATTTCCTTGGTGATAACCACCTGCAGCATCTAATTTATAAACAACAGCATCGCCAGTTGATAGACCATGACCCGTAATATGAAACACGCCAGTGGTCGTGCTTGTTAATGCGTTGGTAGGACCCACGGTGCCGCTGAAAAATAGAGTTTTAATTGGCATTTTACTCGATAATTTGATGGCATCTCCACCTCTGTATTGAGCTAAGAATTTAGTTGTATAAGAAGGAAGAGATGGTAAAAGCATCCAATCAATGCTTGCTCTGCCATCACTATCTTGTACTGGTTGCTGACCAATGTTAAAACCAGTGCCAGTGCCTCCTGGTGGCATTGCACCAATAACTGACATGTAGAAGTTATTTCTGAATAATACTACATCACCATAAAGGTAACTGTCGGTATTATTCCATTCACCTTTGAAAGTAGTTCCTCTTAATGATGGGTTGGTAACTTTAAATTGGTGTAATGTACCAATTCCAGCGCCTAAAATATCGACAAGATCGGTATTTGTATAAGCACCTACCCATGTGTTATGAAGTGAGAATTGGTTAGCACTTTGGTTTGTAGCTGCTCCACCCTTTTGTTGAGTACCAGCAGTATTATTAATAAAGTATTGTCTGCCAGAAACAAGACCATTAATTTGTCTACCATTACCCCAAACCTGATAGATTATTCGGTCGCCAGTAATAAAACCGTGACCAGTAAATACAATTCTATCAGACGCTGCCAATACGGCACTAGTAGAAGAACCATTAACAATAATATCTCTAGCAACAATAGTAGCAAGACCATTACCTAGTGATTCACCAGTTACTTGGAGAGTTTTCAAGGCATGACCCTGAGTTCCACCAGTAGTACCAGTTGTTGAATAATTTTGGATTGCTCTTCCAGCAAGAGCATCTTCTTTAGTATATGCTAATTGGAATGAATCTAAATTTCTACGAATAACATAATAAGTTCCAGCAATTTGTCCAGTGCCAGGATCAGCTACAGCCGTGGTTGTATCTTGAACTACAACACTTCCTAAAGTAGCAGATCGTACTTTAAATGTTTTATTATATCCATTGTTTAGTGAACCACCAACAGTTACGCCTGAGATAGTAATCGTTTGGTTTGGCACGATATCAAATGCAGACTCGATTAAATTTGAAGTATTATAATTAAACGTCGTAAAACCAACAGAAGGTGTTGATGGTTGAACTGCAGTATTCCCCCCACCAGCTGCTAAAGGCATCTCGTAAAGTGCATTATATCCTTGACGAGGATTGTTGTTGTTGCCGCTCCTACCAATAGAATTAGCGTTTTGGTTTCTAGAATAAACAATTCTGCTGCCAGTGCTTAGACCATGATTTTGATATGTAAATGTACCTGTTTTTAAATCTAGATTTTTAAGTGGATCAAATACAATATTTCTTCCAGAAACTTGAATTCCTGGGGAGAATGTCATTGTGCTATTACCTACAGCAGAAGCATCATAACTTCCATCAATAGTTCCAGTTGAAGAAACATTGGTCAAGAAGTGATTTCCTGAGGTTGATGTGGCAAGAGGCACAGAATCATAATACTGAGTGAATCCCCAGGTTCCAGCACTACCAATATTTGTGATATCAAGTGGGAAAGCAGCAAAAGCTGCAGCTCTTGACATTCCTAATTGGAAGTTGTTAGCATCAATAACAATAGCAAAGAATGGACCAGCCGCTGGAGATGCGCTAGTAATAACTTGACCAGTAATAGTATTAGTAATAGATCCACCAGTTGCGAATCCAGAAATAAATACTGTTTCTCCAATTCTCAAACCATGGTTAGTGATATTCCATTGGTCAGTTGTAGCTGAAGCAGTGCCGTTGCCACCACTGAATGTTCTGGGTGTTGCTAGGTCTCTAATTTGTAATTGGAAACTGCCGTATATTTTATACAAAGTAGTTCCTGCTGGAATTGTCTTTGCAGTAGTTCCATTATAACCTCTTTGTACTGTTATTGTGTTACCAGCAACGTTGGTTACTAGCATTCTTTCATTTAGGTAAGCACCAGTAAATAAAGTATTTCCAACTTGAATTGCGGAACTAGCAGATTGGTCTAAATTAATTAGAGTAGCATCAGAATCGATTTCGACTGTAGTGGTCAATCCAGTTGTTACGGGACTAAAGTCACTGACATTTCTTACGTTATACAAATTACCATTTACTAAACCAGGAGCTCCTACATATGCACTTCCGATATCTGTACCACCCGTAGATTCATATCTAACAATATCACTTTCAACTAATGTTTGTTTTTCTAGAGGAAGAAGAATTCTGTTACCATTTGAATTAGGTACTGCTGCAGCAGAGAACGACAGTCCTAAGCAACCAAAAGGTCCAGGAGAGGTCGTTGCGGAAGTTGCTTGTGCTTGTGGTGAAGTATTAATTCCAATTTGTACGGTTGGGGATCCAGTTGGAAGAACAGTTGGATTAAAGAGTTGAACTTTAAAAATGTCGTCAGTTACTGGTACCATTAAATATCTGACACCATTCGTTAAAGAATTTATTTGCGTGTGTGCTGTGGCGCTTCCCTGATTCAACTGCATACTAACTCTTGGCCATTCACGAGCCCCAGTTGCATCGCCAATGTAATCAAATAGAGGACCAACTGGACCGCCTGGAGCATTATTGTATAGATATTGACTATCAACAGTTGCGCGTGGGTGAGCGTATGTGGTTCTTTGACCAGAAACACCACCATGATTTGGTAGATAGAAACTATTTGAATATGGATTTTCGCTAATACGACAACCAAAGAATAAACCGCCAGCACCAGTGTTTGCAACGGCATCCTGTGTGAAGTTAACTGGAGAACCAGTATCTGCTAGAGTTAATGAAAATTCTGCCACGTTAGTGCCAGCAGCTTGATTAACAATAGTTCTTGCATAATATTTTTGATAAGATGAATATGTATTTGGCGATTCTGCTACTCCATTAGGTAGTCTGGATCCTATACCAGATTTAACAATAATTTCCGCTTTCTCTGTCATATAAGCAGGGAGAGATTGGAATCCACCGATAGCTCTATCACGACCTTGACCGCCCGAGGCAGGATCAGTGCCACCAGCTGCAGTTTTGGTGAAGTTGGAAATTGTGAAACCAGGATGTAACTGATATACGCCGCCAGCATAAGTATTTGCTGTAGAAAAATCTACTGTTGTTGTCCCAGGGTTACCATAAACTGAGCCTGTTAGCGTTAACGAAGTTCTTAAAATAAATTCATCTTTGTTTTGAACATCAACGTAGTAGAAAGGTGTTGCACTAACAGTATACGTAGTGGCAGTAGCGTTTGTATTTGTAGGACCAGAGAACGTGATCTGTGCGCCTGCTCCCACTCCAGTAAAAGCTGTAATGGTCACGTTTGCTCCAAGGCCTCCTCCAGAGAGAACTTGTCCCACCGAAAGAGTTGCTGGGCGACCGTCAGCTCTTTGCACAAATTGCCCAGACCCGATGGTAAGTGTATTTCCCGAGGTTGTGCCTGAGACAGTAACCACACCAGCTGATTCAACTGGGTTGTTTGAACCACCAGACCAAGTATTACCGCCACCAACAAACATTACTGGTGTGCCAGAAGTCAACCCGTGATTTCTTATGAAAATAGCATTATTTTTTATCATTTCTCTGGTAAACATTTTACCAGTAATTGAGCACCAGTCATGTGTAGAAACACGATTATGATTTTGCCATGAGACTGCTCCATCATGAATTTGTACACGAGCTCCTGAGCGGAAAACTTTAATAGTAGCAGCACCTAGAGTTCCTGATAAAACGACTGGTGTTACAGAAATTGCGGGGTTTGTTGCAGAAAGTTTTATTGAAGTTGACGTTAATTCAGAAACAAAGAAGTTTATAGTTCCGCTAACTGTGAAAGGTGTAGCAGTTGCAATAGTTGCGCTATCACTCAATGTAATTGTTGATCCCGTTGTTAAACCACCAATTGCTGTAATAAATGTATTAGCAGCTAAAGTTCCACCAGAAATTGACTGACCAACATTAAGTACACCACTAACATTAGTAGTTAGTGTTAAAGTTGTGCCAGCAACTGTGCCACTGAATGAAGCAGTGTTAATTGCAGTGCCATTAGCAATTAAATTGCCAGCATTTGTAAATCTTACAATCGAACCTACGCGGGTTGGCAAATCACCATCGCCTAGATTTGTTAGTTGTGCAATTGTTAAAACGCCGACCGTTGCCCCAGTTGATGCAGTGCTGAATGAAGAAATCGTTGGGTGAATAGTGGTTTCAAAAGATTTTGTTCTTAGTAATTGATTAGTGGCAGCTGTCGTCGATGATAAAGTATACGTTGTGGAAATAGGTTGTGCTTTGAAAGTAGAGCGGTTATTGCTATCAGTTGGTCCTTCCATAACGAAGTAACTATCAGTTTCTCTCCAATTCGAACTTGTAAAAGCCGATGAAATTGATTTTACAACATAAACTCCGTCTAATGTAGGAATTCCAGTATTAGATAAAGTAATTTGTCTTTCTGGGAAAATTCCTAATTGCTTATTAGTTTTTCCAGTTATTACTACTCTAACTTCTGATTGTCCAGCGAGTGTTTGAATTGAAGATATATTTGATTGTACTTCATATCCTCTGTTATTGAATAGAGAGAATGTAAGGCTGCCTGCAGCGCCTGGGGAAATATTCAACAGAAATTTGCCATCAATAGCATCTTGTGGATTGGTAGCAATTCTAAATGTATCATTATCTAATACATAAACAAAATAGAATCTAGATACATTTGCTCCAGTGCCATTATTCCATGGCTCCATGGTTGTATTCCCATGTGTAAATCGAGAAGCGGCATTAGATGCGCCAATAGTTGGCGCCGCTGCAGCTGCGGAAGCACCAAGATATGTAATTGGATCACCACTAACTAATCCATGATTAGGAATAGTAAGTATGTTGTTTGCAATATCACTGGAAGAGATTGTTCTGAGTGATGTGCCATAATGGACTGGCTCATAAGGGTCGAAAACTCCAGTATTTAACTGATAAGAAACAGAATCATCAACTGCACCACCATTTATAAATTTTGCCGATCCAAATTCAACTTTCTTGTTGGAGAGGGTATTTGTTAAGTAGAATGGAGATCCTACTTTAAATCCATGCCTATATGGAGTAGTAACAGTTAGAGTTGATAAAGGTTGCTCATCAGTAACAACGGGTCCTTCATCAATAGATGCACTATTGTCAAATGGAATTTGTGACTGAACATAAAAACGTCCAGTTGTAATAGTAATATAAGCAGTATTAATACTTATTGGAACAGATGGTGATCCAGGTTGTACTGTTCTGGTTTCATAAGTGAAAGAAAGATCAGTTGTTTTACGAACAAGGAATGTGCCTTCTGCAGTAACACTATCAACACCACGGACATCAATTGGAATACCACTAGTTAATCCGTGTGGTGATGTGCAAATTACGGTGACAATTTTGCTACCATTTGTAGTTACATCAGCAATATTTGTGAGAGGAGTATCGCCGCTAATTGAATAGTAACCAGGAACGTTATTAACTCTTTCTAGAGTTTCCCATTTGGTTGCTTGTAGACCATATTCAAAGTCGGTATCAATTAGAGTATTTGGCTCTGATACACGGAATTTTGATACTGGGTCTAGAAGAGTATCAATTGGTTTAATTTCTACACCATCTTGCTCTGTAAAAATTTGAAGAACATCACTGTTGTTCATTCCAGTGGTGTCATAATTTAAAGTAATTGTTGTTGTCTCTGTAGCAGCTACATAGTCTACCGCAGTTGCTTTGAGCGCAGGATCACCAACATTGTAGATAACAATGTTAGCAGTTGCGTTGTTAATTAAAAGTAGTCTTTTGAAATCGACGTTGCCTCTAATTGTAATCTGCTTGGCAGCTTTATTAAAGGTATAGTCAAATGCTAATTTCCTTGCCATTTTAGTTTACTTCTCCGTTTAAAATTAGAATCCGAATGTTAGCGAATAAGTCAGAGCTTGCGCCTTAACTGCAGCAATTTGTTGTGTTACGTTGCTAGTATTATCACCTTGAGCAAAAAGGTCCCAGAAAGCAGGAGCTTGTTCGGGATCTCTCGCACCACCTTGAGCAATTGTGTATTCTTGAATATTTATCCAAGCACTTGCACCTTTATATACAAGTTCACCGACGTTATAATCAGTAACTGCACTCCAGGTCCCTTTCCATTTGAGACCAGTCTGCATAAATGTCCATTTAGTTGCATCTGATGAAGGTTTTACGTTAGTACTGGTGACAATAGCAACATAAAGACTACCACCATACTGAACTACATCGCCTGGTTTGTATGTGAAATTACTATTCCAATTTCCATTTGGCGATAGTCCTGTAACAAGAAGACCCCAATTAGCGGAACTTGATGATGGAACTATGTTTATATTAATTGTTTTTGATGTGTAAGTATACCCACCGTAGGAAACAATATCCCCCTGTTGATATTCTGTTGTACTATTCCAAGTATTCTCGAATTTTAATCCTTCTAAATATACGTTAAATTTAGTTGGGTCAAATGCAGTAGACGAACTATGTTGTCCACCAGATTTGACAACGTATATTGTATTACCATAGGTAACCAAATCATTCTGTTTGTAGAATACATTTTGTGCCCATGTTCCTTTTGTTTCGTAACCTGGAATATGAAGATTCCATTTTGAAGGAGAAGCGCCAAAATCATTGGTATAAAATGCCGCTTCAGATGCGGCAGATGTATGGTTGACAACACAAACATATGTGTTACCACCAAACTTCACGATATCATCAATCTCGTAGGCTGTGTTAGCAGTCCAAGCGTTTCTCCAATTAAATTTTAATCTACCTAATCTGAAGTCTGCCATTTTGTTTTCCTATTATTTTGGACCAGTATATGTGTGGTTATTATTAAGTCTTGCGACCAGATAACCATCCTCATCAATAAAATAACGTACTTTTCTATTTTCAAGTCTATACTGTTGATATTTATCGTTAGGATCATTTAGGTCTCCTACATTATCAACAGGATTTCCAAACGGTACAGATGACGAAATGTAATTTTTAGCTCTCCCAGCTGGAAGAGCTTCCACATAATCATCCAAAGTATAAAATTTACTTGCGGATGAAGAATTAAATACCTGAATATTTGCATTTGAAGAAGCATCTTCTAATGTATAAACAAGCATTCCATCAGCCGTTCTAGATAACGCATGAAAATCAAATATATTTGTGGAACCAGCGCCACCGCCACCTCCAACTAAATTGCTTAAATTAAGTGCCATTTTAGTAAACCCTCCAATAGCTTCCTGTCCATACTATGTCAATATTCACACCCGAAAAATCTAAAATTAATTGTTGGTCAATTCCACCAGTGCTTACCAAGAATGCTTTTCCAATAGTAGTTTGCACTGATGCTGGTGTCGTTGACCATGTATTAGATCCATCAGCTAAACGTATTATATCTCCTACTTTTGGATTACTTGGTAAAGTAATTGATACCGTTCCATAAGCAGTGTCAATAATATAATTTTTGTTTGAATCTAATTGTGTGTTTGGTAAAACAAATGTTGCAACTGCAAAATATGGTGATAAAGTGCCAGAAACATTTTTAGTGCCAAATAAAATATAATAATCTGTGCCAATAACATTTTGTGTAATCACGGTTGATGATTGTGCAGCTTCGCCAACGGCAAATTGAGGTGCATTAAATAGAGACCAATTTTTACAATCCAAAGACTTATAACTAATCCCTTCGTTGGTTGTTATTAAAAATGCCTGTATTGCATTAGAATATATAAATGAATTTACATTTATAATATTCACAGGATTTAAAATTAAATCTGACCATTGAATACCATTACTAGAAACTTTCACCGTAACATCAGTGCTTGTTTGGTCATCAATTACAGCAACAAATCCAGTTCCTTTTGGTTGCACAAAAACTTTCTTAGATCCACCACCAGTAACTGCAGGTTGAATATTAATAGTAGTTGAATCTGTATATGCAATATCACCTGCACTGCCACCAAAAATATATTTTCCGTTTCCGTATACGATTGAATTGATGGACGATGTTAGTGGACTTGCGTGTGCTGTAAATGTAGTTGTGGTTGTTGAAGATGCTATTTTGCCAGTAGAGCTTCCAATAAATTGTCTGCCGTTTGCAAAATATGTTTTTGTTATATTAGAATTATCTGCAATAAATGGACCAGTTTGAGTGACCCAAGTATCTCCATTTGTTGATGTAGTTAATACATTTCCATCGCCACCAGCAAAAAAGTAACCGCCAGTTTCCCCCCAAGATACTGAATTTAAATTATTTCCAGTACCAGAAGTTCTTGCTGTCCATGTTAATATATTTGAAGAAGATGAAATTTTGCCAGAATTTGCTACTAATACATGCTTCGGTGTAATACTATTTTCATTAAATGCATAAGATTTTACTAAAACTTCTGGCGATAATTGAGTCGTTCTTTCACTAAAAGTACCAAGAGAATTTGGCAAAGAAGAGATATAATACCAACCAACTAAACTTCCGCCTGTTGTAGTTGTCAATAATTCATCCCATCTGCTGTCAGACAAATTATAAATTTTTGCTGTATTACTAAATGTATTCCAAATTAATTGACCATCTGAAGGAGCTGGAGGATCAGATGCTACTACAATATTAATCTTATCTGATGTCACTGCTCCAGTTGATAATTCTGTAGTTCCTACTGCACCGTTTGCAATCAATGTAGAAGTAATTGCATCTGCTGCTATTTTATTTGTTGTAACTGAAGAATTAGATAATTGTAATGCACCCACGGCATTTGCCGCTATTTTATCTGAAGTTACAGAATTGTTTTGTAATTTAATGGTCGATATACTGGTGTCTGCCAATTTCCCTTCGGTTACGACTAGGTTAGCTAGTTTACCAGTGGTTACATTTAAATCTCTAATTTTTGCAGTAGTTACAGCCTCAGCACCTACAGTGCCATCCAACTTAATGGTAGTAATTGCACCATCTTGAACGTCAGATGCGATTACTGTGCCAGGTGCAATCTTATCACTGGTAATTGCATTATCAGCAATTTTTAAAGTAGTGACTGCATTATCTTTAATTGTGTCGGTTGAAACAGTATCAGATCCTGGTTTATTCAGAGAAATCCTGTCACCTAAAATACCAAAGAATATGGCATTTTGTGCAGGTGGTAGAGCAAAAGTAATAATATCGTTAGCAATAGTAAAATCAACTTTGGGGTTTAAACTACCACCATTCAATACTGCTTGGAGAAGAAGCTCGGTATCTGGATAAACTGCTTCTCCTTCTATTTTTAAAAAGAATTGTGTTGCAGATCCATTAAATCCTATACCACCACCAACTCTTTGAAGTGGAGTATCTAATTTTCTATTGTCTGTCCTTGAAGGACTTATACCTAAGTATGGCATGATATTTCCTTATTAATTAGTAATTTCTAAAAAGCTTAATAATACATCCATGCCGCCAGCAGCATCGCACCTTACTTTAACTTGGTCTCCTACTTCCAAAACAATTTTTTGACCAGACAATACTTCAAAAGAAGATCCTGTTGGAATAGGAATATTTTTAATTAA
>Ga0163212_1001026_pt1 | contig 12328 bp, 16 predicted proteins | sample Malawi_45m_30L_FD_113532 | JGI IMG/M metagenome (GOLD analysis project Ga0163212, IMG submission 113532) | Freshwater microbial communities from Lake Malawi, Central Region, Malawi to study Microbial Dark Matter (Phase II) - Malawi_45m_30L | ecosystem: Environmental > Aquatic > Freshwater > Lake...
AAGCAGGTGATTCGGGATCGCGGGCGGGGAGATACTGGGCTGCGAAGGGAATGCTGTCTGGGATTTGGACATGGGACTGGGTTTCCTGGAGGGACTGAACGAGCTTGGTGGTCGCGCTGATCTTCACGGTCTGGTTGCCCTCGACGTGAGTGATCTCTGCGTTCCGGCTCTGGATAATACCGTTGATCTCCGCCGTCTCCCGCACAACACCTCGCAATTGCTTCATGGCCTGCATCGCCACCTTGGGGTCCGAGTCGCGGCTGAACTCCACCAGCCTCTCCACTTCCTCCCGCACCTCCCACTGGCTGCCCTTGAGCGCGAGCGCAACCCCGTCCAGCCCGAAGTACGAGCGGATCACGGAATCGTCGCTCTCCTGCGCCCGCTTCTTCAACGCGCCTTCCTACCCTTCGAGTAATACCCGCGTGGTGGAATAGGACCCTGTGTCGGACGCCATCTCGGACGATCACTCGGTGGGAGACCCTTTTTCCTAGCCATTTGCATTTCGTAGAACCGGCTTGGCTTGGAAGGAAGTACAGGAAAATCCATCGGATCGTATGGAGTAATCCCACCAACAGGCCGGACTATGCGTTCAGGAGTCGCAACCATCAGGTCACGGGGCATACCTCCGTGCGCTGCAATGATCCTGTTCAACCGGTCAATCCTCCGGAGAGCAGGGCTCAGATTTCTTTCTGACCTCAAAGCAGCCACCTCATCTGCGATCTCACGGCTTGTCTTCGGCGGATTCGGTCGTGTGCGGAGACGGCTCAGGCGACGCAGGTCCTCATAACGGGCGAGTTCCTTCGCCTTGAGCGCCTGAAGCTTCTGGAACGCCTCTCGCTGGAACGGGCCCTGGAGGCCCTTGCGGATCCGATCTTCCACACGCTGCTTGATGGCCTCCTCACTAAGGTCTTCCGGACTATAACGGTCGAGTTCCTTCGCCTTGACCTTCCTGACCCGTTCAACCGAGCTGCCCTTCTTGCGCTTGCCGCGCTGAAGCCTCTTTGCTTCCTCAGATGGGGTCAGTCCAAGAACGTACTTGGATTCGTTCCTTGCCTGCCTCCTAGCTTTCTCGCTGGGTGTTTCAGTGCGAAGCACGGGCTTGCCACCTTGCATCACTGGCAGGTATTCACCACGCTCATTCGGAGGCTTGGGAATAGGGCCGGTTGTTGTTTTCATTGATTCCCTAAACCGCTCGCCAGCCTTGAAGTTCCTGATCTTCTGCGTTTCAAGAAGAAGTGCTGCAAGTTTCCGCCTTTCCGGGCTCCCCGTCTTTGCTGCTTCGTTGAACTCAGCGTAAGCAGTCTTCGACGGCGGTACAAGTCCAACAAGTACGTCAGATCCGCGAGGCCCAAAGACTTCCTCAAATGTCTCCTGCGACTTGTAGAACTTTGGGACATTTGAACCCTTAAACGTGTAGTAAACCGGCTTCCCGCTCTTGGTCGTTGCCCGAGATCCGACGTTCTTTCCAACCAGCTTTGCACCAAGCATCTTCTTCGCGAGTGTGCTGCCCTTGGAGACGTATGGCTTCTCGGAGCTGGTGGGGCGCGGCGCGCGTGGCCGGATGCGCGACAGCGGGTTCTTGGCGCTGGGCTTACCTTCCTTGCGCTGCTGGAACCTGACGGTTGCCTCCGTCAGCTTGCGACCGGCGGGTGTCTGGAGGGATCGGCGCAGGAACTCCTCGGCATCCTTGGGGATGCCGATGGAACGCATCGGCCGCTCAAGGGGAGTCCGCTTGACTTCCGGCTTCTCGCCGGCGCGAGCGGCCCGGAGCAGTCTGCGCTCCTCGGGAGTCTCGGCCTCGGACACGCCACCAAGGAAGTAGCGTTCATCGAGGCCCTTGGCTGCACGCACGGGGTCGATGGGCTCGTCACGCCTGCGCATGAGGTCTTCTGCGTAGGTGGCATAAGCCTTGACAACGGGGGCGATGGCAGGCCTGACCTTCTTGGCCTTGACCAGTTCGTCTACCGCCTTGTTGATCGAGCTGACGGAGAACCGATTAGACGGGAGAGCCGACAGCTTTTCCCAAAGCGCGCCGAGCTCAGCCGTGGTTGGGAGTCCCTGGTTGATGGCCGGTGGGGTCCCCTGCTTCATCGGTCCAATCGGCTTGCCGTATTGATTGGGATTCGGCTTCAGTTCCGGTTCTTTCTTCGGTTCTTTCTTCGGTTTCTTCTTTGATGTCGGATTTGGAAGCATTCGCTTCAATGCACGTTCGTTAGTCGCGTTCTCATTGTCAGCCAACACCGGGAGGCGTTCAGGGTTCAGGTGCTCCAGCTCGTGCATTAGGTAGAACTTTGCAAGTTCACCTGCATTCTTGAAGTTTCGGGAAATCCCTTTGACACCCTCTACCTGCGGTTTGGTCCACGCTTTGGTAGAGAAGTCTTCCTGGATTTGCCTGACATCCACTCGAATTAGCTTTTTGTCGTGATTAACACTTGCAGCGACCTTCTTGCCGCTAGCGTGACTCCTCCCGGTGGGTCCAAAGTCAACCTTGTAGCCAGCTGCTTGAGCTTCCTCTATCAGTGGCACAAGTGGTGCAGTTGTCGAATTCTTGTACACCCAGTCCGGAATTGACCCCTGTTTGTTCTGGGCGGAACTAGGATTTGTCTTCTTTGCTGCCATCTGGTTTGTCTTCTTTGGCTGAGCAGGCGGGCTTGAGATTACTTTTGGCTTCTCAGGTAAGTTGCCGAGACCGCGGACAAGCGCCTGCTTGACAAACTGTTCTATCCCCGGATGAGATGACTCGCGGTGTCCCGCAATGTTCACAGTCTCGGGGTTAAGTCTTCCAATGGTGCTGCGGATAATGTCGGCAGCCTTGTCAATGTTCTGTTCGGTGATAACAAGTACAGGTTTGCCGCGGGTTCCCATGTGAAGACCAGGCTTCGCATCGCTGCTGATCCATTGACCAGTTTTGGCGTACCCAATTGTCTTATCCGTACCCGGAGATGGCTTAAACCTGAACGCAATCGTAAGATCTGCGTTGTCGACATTTGCACGCGTTCGCCCAACGTATCCGCTTTCTGCGTGTTCCCCTAATCCGTATTCCTTCAAACTCGGATTGGGTCCAGTGTCTGTTCGGTACCCACGCGGAGCTGTTCCTCCGGTCTCGAGTTTGAGTTCACGACCTGCAAGAAGACCGCCAAAGTCCCCACCTGTCTGGCCTCCTGAGATGATCTTCTTAAGCTTGCGTGCCACGTTCTTTCTCCTGGAGGTGGGACGGAACCATTGTAAGCACGAAACGTGTCAGTTCGGAAGCGGCTGAGCGAATTGCCGCTCGATCAGCGTCCGGGACCTGGAGCCCCACCAGCCTGCGGGAGTCAAGGATGGAGCGGACCACGCGCTGCCAGTTGCGGTGGAGGTCCTCCGGGTTCACGCGGTTGACGATGTGCTTGCGGTTCTTGTAGGTCTTGACGTAGGAGTTGGGGCCCAGGAAGTCCCGGCTGCCGGGGAGGGACAGGTGCTTGATGCAGATCTGGAATACGGCCGGGTCCACGAACGCGGTATGGCCCAGGATGACGAGGGGGCAGCAGATGGCACGGCACAGCGCGCGGAAGGCGCGGGTGGTGTTGATGCCGAAGGGGTTGAGTTCGCGGATGTAGTACTCCTCCGACATCAGGCGAACGCCCTTGCCGAAGGAGATGACCGCTTTCTTGGTTGGATCACTCACCGAAGTCGGGGAAGAAAATCAACCAGGGGGAGTGCAAGACGTGGGGCCTGACGCATTGCGGCCTCACGGATGCGTCGAATTGCTTCGGCAGAATCGTTAAGGCCGGAAAGAGGCTGAGGCAATGCCATCTGCTGGCGATAAGCATCCATGATGTCACCGAAACGTGCGTCGTTCTGCGCAACACGATTGAAGGAAGAAGCGATCTCACGGTCGTGCTCAGCCATGCGATTGGCAAAAGCGCGGTCACTGGCTGCGTAACGCTGCGCTGACACGGCCGCTGGCTCGTAGTTCGGGTCAACGGGAGTATCGTAAATGGTGTTTCCGAGTTCGAAGAGGTACGACGGCGGGCCAAATTCCTCTGACGGAATGAGTGTCTGTTCAGATTGCCGGGCAACAGTGGGAACAGTGGAACCAACGGCAACGGCAGTGGGTGCGCGGTACTGGGATGAAGGAAGCTGCTTGGCGTCCTTGGCCGCACGTGCGAATTGGCGACTCATTGCCTTTTCACGCTGGCCGGCTTCGTAAGCAGCGGATCGCTCCTTGCGTTCTGCACCAAGCTTCTGCTGCCTCTTTCGGAACTCATCTGCTCGAGCGATGCGTGCTGCTCGGGCTTCTGCGCGATCGGCGGCAGAAGGTCGCGGACGATTTGATGTGGGCAACACGCCCATTCGACCGAAAGTGCTTGACGGGGGGTTGAAGATCGGCATAATTCGCGTTCCAACAAGGAGAGAAGATGACTGACTGGATGCAGCAGCCGTTGCAGTCCCTCGAGCCTGTGAAGGTTGCGAGGAGGATTCTGCAGAGACAGTTTACAGCGCCGGGTGGCATGAGGGGGTTGTGGAGGTGGAAGAATGACTGGTGGGCATGGGAAGGCGGTACGTGGCGTGTGCTGGACGAAGAGCGGATCCGCGACCGGGTGTGGCTTGTGCTTGAGGATGCGCTCTACGAGCGGCAGACCCAGAACGGGCCGGTGCTCATGCGGTACAGCCCGGACAAGCAGAAGGTCGACGGGGTGGTTCGGGCGCTGGAGGCGTTGGTCCGTATCGAAGCGGAGGAGGTTCCGCTCTGGCTTGAGGGCGCGGATGAGCGTTTCCCGGCTGGGGAGACTGTTGCTTTCCGAGATCGGCTGGTTAATGTGAAGACGCTGGAGACTTGCCCGAGGCCAGCGCGGTGGTTTGACACGGCGATCTTGCCGGTTGACTACGTGCTGGATGCCCCCACCAGCAGATGGCGGAAGGCGGTGGACGAGTGGGGTGATGGTGACCCTGTGTGGGCCGAGTTGTTGGCTCGGTGGATGGGGTACTGCCTGATGGGCAACCGGAAGTATGCGCGGTGGATGTTGATGTACGGGAAGATCAGGGGCGGCAAGGGCACGATCAGCGGCGTGATCCGGCGGTTGGTTGGCCGGGATGCATTCATGGGCGCGAGCCTGGAGGATTTAGCGGGGGGCTTTGGGATGGACGGACTGGAGCGGACGAAGGTTCTGAGCATCAACGAGGTGAGCGAGCTGGACGGGAAGAGCGGTGAGCGGGTGTGCCGGGTGGTGAAGAACATCGTGGGCAGGGACCCGATGACTGTGGACGCGAAGTACATGAGGCAGCAGCGGAACGTGATCGTGAATGCGGCGGTGATCATGCAGAGCAACGAGATCCCGGTGCTGCCGAACAAGGGCAGGGGGTTGAGCGGGAAGATGCTGGTGCTGCCGTTTGAGGTGAGTTTTGAGGGGAAGGAGGACCTGGATCTGGAGGGAGACCTGGAGCGGGAGTTGGCGGGTATTGCGGCGTGGGCTGTGGCGGGGGCGCATCGGCTGGAGAACAGTCCGGCGTCGGCGAGGTGGCCTGTGCCGATGGCGGCGGAGCGAGCGGTGCACATGTATCACCTCCAAAACAATCCGTTCGACGCGTTCCTGGAGGCGCGTTTCGTGGCGAGGCGTGACGGTTTCGTGAGCAACGGGATTGTGAGGGCGCAGTGGGACGCATGGACGAAGGCGAACAAGATCCGGATGCACGTGGCGAGCAACATGCTGCCGATGAAGGTTGTGCAGGGCAGCAGCTGGGACTTGCGGCAAGTGCGGCTTTCGGAAAGTCAGGGTCACGAACGGGGAATTACGGGAATGAGCCTCCGGAAGGAGTACGATGATGAGCACTAGGAGGCTAGATGCACGACCCCACCAGCAGAAATGAGGTAATCAGCGAGCAGGTCATGGGCGTCGTGATGAGCGACGTGACCCAGCGGGCGAACGCAGCACTGAAGTACCTGGAGTGGCTGGAGGGCGTGACGGGTCCCCGGTGGATTGGGACTGAACGGGGTGCCGTGAAGCAGGAAGGACGGAAGGCAGGTGAGGCGGAGTCGGACACGAAGCGCGCCGCGCTGCATTATCTGCGGCTGCACTTTCTGGGCGAGATGGACTGAGGACCGGATAAGCTTCTCCCCTTGCGCCCCTGCCGCCTTCGGGTGGTGGGGGTGTTTGTTAGGGAGAATACCAGGTGTACCGGACTGACCTGTGCGTTCTATTCTTTATATGTAACTCTCTCTACGAAGAAAGAAAGGTTGGTATTCCTGGTACGGGTTAGGTGTTTGTGGGGGAATTTTGAGAGAGATGGACCCTTTCCCCTAATGTTCGTACGCTGTTCGGGGGCCGCACCCCCTCCTCCGGTTTACGGTTATCAGCCGCACTCCACACGCACGCACCTGTAGGCGACGATAACCACCCCAAACGGTTCCGCGTCGTGGCGCGGTTGTGCGCGGTTGTTGTTGCCGCCTCCTTACGGGGGAGGCGGGTTGTTTCTCTCTGCGCGTTGCAGGGAGATGACCTTGCCTCCGCCCGAACAGAAAGGTTACGCCATGAAGAACGCTGAACTCGTCGCCCTCGTCAAGCAGCAGTCGCAGGAGATCGCCGAACTGAAGAAGGCGATGGCCGAGCGGCCCGCGACCAAGCGCAAGCCGTCCGACCTCAAGATCGTCGTGACGACGGAGATCCCCTCGAAGTCCGGCAAGGGCCACAAGTGGGCGACGCTGGAGATCACGGACACCGCCACCGGCGAGGTCACCAAGTGCTTCCTCGACAACGAGGTCAGCGCCAAGGACCGCACGGACGGCGCGAAGCAGCGTGTCCTGTACGCCACCCGCATGGGTGAGCGCACCGCCCCCGCGCCCGCACCGGCGCCCACCGCCGACGAGGACATCGCCTTCGGCAACGACGCCTGAGCGCGTCCCAAGCCCTTCCCTCCCTCGCGGGGGGGAGGGGTTTTTTTTGTGCCTCGCGGGTTCGCGCGCGTTGCGTGGACCGCAGGCCGACCCATCACGTCCAGCAGAAAGGACACGCCATGTCAAACCTCACCACCGCCACGCTCGCCGCCATCCGCCGCCGCGTCGCCATCGCCGACATCCGCACCGCAGCCACCGCGCTGCTCAACCTCGGCACCATCTCGGTTCAGCGCGAGATCCACAATGCGCTCGCCGCCGGCCACATCACGCCCGCCGAGCTCCACCGCCTCCAGGCCGAATGGAACGGCGTGCAGGACCACCTCGAGTCCTTCATCGAGACCATCTCCGACAACCACCCGGACAACAACGACCGGGACGCCGGCCGCATCTGCTCCACCTGCTCGCACGACCTGGAGCTCAACGCCGACTTCCAGTGCACCCGCTGCGGCTCGCACGGCTGACCAGTGTTCCCTCCCTGCTGGTGGGGGAGGGGGTTTTTTTCTCTCTCGTGCAGTTGCATGTTGCAGCTACACGCCGAACCATTTCGTCCCGCAGAAAGGACACGCATGTGCAATCCGACAATGCCAGGACCTCCGTCATGCCCCGTGTGCGGCGAGTACTTGGAGGGTGACGGCTACACCACGCCCTACCAGTGCCCCAACTTCAGGCCGCACCCCGACCTGTGCCCCGAGCCGGACTCCGGACCCTGGCACTGCAACACCGACGGACTCACGGACTTCGAGGAGTGCGACGGCTGTGAGATCCACCACCATCCCGACACCCTCACCACCTGCCGTTACACCGAGTCCGATGGCAACATCGAATCCTTCCGCTTCTGCCCCGATTGCATCAAGCACTGACCCCCACCAACCCCGAAAGGAACCAGCCATGACTGTAGCACAACTCATCGCCCACCTCCAGAAGTATCCCGGTGACACGCTCGTGATCCTAAGCGGCCACGAGATGGGATACGAAGATGCTCGCTATCCCGAACCCCGCGAGATCGCCGTGAACTACAACCAGAAGAAAGCCAGAAAGGACGGCGACGAAGACTGCCCTTGGTGGAAGGGAGTCCACGAAGACGCATCAGACGCAAAGGAATCAGAACTCAAGAGACTCCGCTGCAAGATCACGACCGCTCTCCTCATCCACTGAAAGGAACCAGCCATGGATAAGCCCTGCAAAAACTACAAGGAACTGATCGACCTCTGGCAAACGACCAAGATGTCAGCAACGCTCGTTCGCAGACTCCGCACACAAGCAAATCAGATTCGCAAGTCGGCTCCCAAGGACCAACGCGATCAGCTGTTCGATGTCATCTCATCCTTGTGCGAGGCATCGGATGAACTGCAGCGCGCACTCGATGCAATTGACGATGTCGCACACGCGAACGCACCATGACCTTTCCCCTCCTCTCCGGGGGAGGGGGTTTCTTTTCTCTTCCTTCCCTGCCTTCGCTGTCCCACCCCGACCTCTCCCCCTGCGGGGGGAGGCGCGTTCGCGCCCCCCGCAGGGGGTGCATTCCTGTTTCTTTCTTCTTTCTTTCCTCTTTCTTGGAGATTGCTATGTCGATTGAGATCAAGTTTGATTCGTTGCACAGCGCCGACCTCGCCTCGTTCGCCTACGCCAGCCCCTCGGACTACCCGGACGGCCGGTACTCCGCGACCATCACGCGCATCGAGGCGCAGACCACGGACAAGTCCGGCAAGTTCTGCTTCCGCTTCCGCATCTCGCTCGCCATCGACCGGGCACCCGGCAAGCCGCGGCTGAACGTGGCCGACCTCATCTCGTTCACCAACGGCAACGAGTACTCCGCCATCGGTGGCAACGTGTTCGCCGACCTCGCCGCCGTCGTCGGTCTTGACCGTGACTCGGCCAAGGCCGCCGCGCTCGTCCTCCGCAACGCCCTCGCCAGCCAGGACAAGCCCGCGATCATGACCGCGTGCCGCAACCTGGCCGAGATGGCGTCCGGCTTCACCGGCGAGCGCGTCGCGCCCAACATCGTGTGGGCAGACGTGGACGGCCGGATGTTCGCCAATGTCCGGGGCTCCCGCTCCACGCCCTCCTACCTCCCCGCCTCCAACGAGCGCGACCCCGCCTCGTTCACCGGCGATGACGTGGGCGACACCGTCGAGCGCCAGCCCAAGCCGCGGCGCAACCTGAAGGCCGTCCGCCGCTGAGCCCATCCACATGCGCACCCCCACCAGCCTCTGCTCTTGCACGCTGGTGGGGGACTAGCGCATCTCGCAGAAAGGATTCTCATGTCATCTCCATCACTTCCATCACTCACCGTCTCCGCGCTCCTCGTCCCTCTGCCCTTCTCCTCGTGGCTCATCCGCCACTCCGAGATGGATGCCGTCACCCCGACCACCATGGTCAACCTCCCGCTCACCGAGGACCATCGTCCGTACCTCAACATCCCAACTCACGACACACTCGACGAGCCCGTCACGGTGCCGGCCGAAGCCGAGGGTTCCTACACCGAGGAGTTCTCATTCCGAGCAGCGTGGGAACTCACCCGCTCACTCGAATCCCTGCCCGCACCTTGGCGTCACACCTATCGACGCTGGAACCGCATCCTGTCCGAGGACCACGACCTGTCCATGTCAGCAGGCGGAGCTCACCGTTACTCCGCCCCACCAGCGACACCGACACCGCCCCGTCCTCCCACCAACGCCGTACTCACCAACGCCATGTCCCGTTCAGCAGCACTCGCCCGGTCAGGCGCACTCCGTGCCCGTCTGTACCGCCGACTAGGCATCGTCCGCTGCGCCCGTACCAACCGACTCGCCCGTGACCCAGACTCCAGCTGGACCTCGCACGCTCCACTCGACCGTCGTATCATCTGGGCACAGACCTGATCCTTTCTGCACCCCCTGCACAGGGCCGCTTGCGCGTCCCCTGTGCAGGGGGATTCCTTTCTTTCCTCCTCCCCCGGGAACCAACTGCGCCATGTCGACCCCCACCATCTCCACTGACTACCAAATCTTCGTTGCCGTCAACCCATTCGGCCGCATCATGCAGGTCTGGGGCAAGCCCAACGAGTCATTCCCCGAGGTCATCGCCACCGATTACCCAGACCCAGACACCTGCACCATCTCCCTCGTCTGCGCCACCAACTCCTACGCCGAAGCCTTCCGCACGTGGCAGGCCAACGCATCCGCCTGCCGCACCACCTGCCAGTCCCTCGCCGTCCGTTGCTACACGGTCAACCCCGAACTGGAGATCTGAACCATGTCGAACCGTCTCTACCTGCACTGCGGCGCACAGGACATCGCCTTCGATGACCTCGCCATGATCGTCCCGCCCGAGCCCACCTCCTCGTGGCATCCCATCCCGCACTCCTCCTTCGTCACCGCCATCCGCTCCGCCCTCACCCTCATGGGCGCAACCCTCCGCACCGAATCCCTCGCCGTCAAGCACGGCACCACCGGCGCAGACAAGTTCTTCGGCCTCATCGAGTTCGAGCACCCCCTCATCCCGACCCCCACCACAGGCCTCATCGGCTTCGGGTTCCGCTCGTCCTGGGACAAGTCCTTCGCCCAGTCCGGCACCATGTCCTTCCGCACCTTCGTCTGCGACAACCTCGCCATGTCGGGCGGCGACACCATCAGCTTCCACCGCAAGAACACGCCCGGCCTCGCCTCCTCCTACGACTCCACCATAGCCTCGTGCATGGTGAACTTCATCACCCAAGCCACCCGCTTCGTCACCGACCTGACCGCCCTCGACTCCCAGCCGCTGCCCGATACCCGTGAGTTCATCGACACCACGGCCTGCGCCCTCGCCGACTCGGGCGCTGTCCTCTGGCAGAACGTTCCCCACCTGCGCCGTGAACTCGCCAACCCCGCCGGTCCCGGCGGATTCTTCCCCGCCCGCTCCGCCGGTCTCACCAAAGGCCTGCTCCTCCAAGCCGTGACCGAAGTGGAGAAGCGCAGCCTCAACGCCCTCACCACGCCCGACCGTCTCCGTTCCGCCCACTCCTACATCACCAACCTGGAGCCCGCCCATGTCTGACCCCACCAGCAACGCCCGCGACTTCGCCAAGAACTGCCGCACCTACTACCTCAACTCCTACCCCCTCACGCCCGAAATCATCTCAAGCATGGCACACCATGCCATCACCCTCGCCCAGAAGCTCACGCAGGCCAACTCCCACATCGACGCCCTCGTCGCCGAAATCGACCGCCTCACCACCACCACCAACGGAGAATCCAAGTGACTTTAGCCACCCGCATCCGTCCTTTCACCAGCCCGCACCCCATCTCCACCATCCAGTCCGACGCCATCGCCAAGCGGGACAACCTCTTCGCCGAGCGCAAGGCAGCCATCGCCCGCATGATGGAACTGTCCGATGACCCGGAGCCCCGCGAGTTCGACTTCGCCATGACCTACGACCTCGAGCAAGCACCGCTCGTCACCGGCCGCGCCAGGCTCCTCGAGGCCGGCATCATCCCCGTCCCGCCTCAGGAACTCGCTGACCCCACCAACCTGCACGACGAACTGTGGACGGTCATCGAAGCCCTGTCCCTCTGCGGCATCTACCTCATGAACACGGGACACCTCACCGACGCCGACCTCTACGCCCGCCTGTACTACCGTATCCTCGACGAGGAGACCCGCCTCATGCCCCCGTCCACCGAAGCGGCCGAGTACATCGACTGCCTGCACCCGATGGACCTCTCGTACCCGCTCGGCCAGATGGTCCTCAAGAAGTTGAACAAGATCGTCCCCACCTCCGAACCCTACGAGCGTGGCCCCCGCTTCACCGTCCCCTACACCATCAACACCCGTGACACGTTCCTTCCCCGTCCCGCATGGTCCTGACCACACGGGGTGGGACCCGGTTCTCTGACGAGATGCCCCGGCTTGTTGCCGGTCGTATGCGCCGGGCTCCCACCCCACCAAGCCACCCGGACCAGGCAGGTAGGCCAATGCCCTGGTCCACAGTGGACACGCCCCATAGATCCCCCGGCCGTACACCGAGGTGTAGGTGCGTGTCGTATCCCTCCATCCACCCGTCCGCCTCTGCGTGACGCAGCAAGCCTCTGACTCCCTGCCGTGATATCCGCGCACAGTCACGCATACCTCGCTCGTCACCACGCTAAGGCTCTGGATGGTGGGGTACACTTATCCCAAGGAACACCATGCCACCCCGCAAACTCCCACGCCCAGCAGAACAGGGTCCCATCCCGGGCTACCGTGACATCGGGCGCAACACGATCTTCGGCAACCCGTACGACGCACGGGGAGACCCGCTCAGCGGGGGCACCATCCCGCACTTTAAGACATACCTGAAGAAGCGGATGAACAACGAGCCGATGTTCCGGGAACAGCTGCTATCCCTGGTCAAGTCAAGTGACCGCCTCTGGTGCCCGGGCTGCGGTCCACGCGGGAAGAACTGCGTCGGCGGTGTGTGCCACGGCGGCACCCTCATCGACGCCCTCGAGTTCATGC
>Ga0163212_1001032_pt1 | contig 12293 bp, 12 predicted proteins | sample Malawi_45m_30L_FD_113532 | JGI IMG/M metagenome (GOLD analysis project Ga0163212, IMG submission 113532) | Freshwater microbial communities from Lake Malawi, Central Region, Malawi to study Microbial Dark Matter (Phase II) - Malawi_45m_30L | ecosystem: Environmental > Aquatic > Freshwater > Lake...
CCTGCATCTTCGCAATCTCTTCATTCTGCGCGGTGAATATCGCCTCACCGAGTGTAGAGAGTCGCATCGAATCACCAACAAGGGCCACCATATCGATCGCACCTTCGTGATGTTTGATCATTCCCGAGAGAAACAATCGATCGAAATCAATCCCATTCGCTTTTTCAAGAGTAGCCATCTCATCCACATCGAGCATCCCATGCATATGAGCCATATGGCTCGAAGAGTCTTCCTCGATACCGAATTCTGCCAAGAGTGAGCGCATCTGACTTATTTCTGGTCCTTGAGCGCTCTTGATCTGCTCCGCTAAGCGGATGACTTCATCATCATCGCTCCTCGTGAGTGCCAGCTCTGACATCTCGATTGCTTGTTCATGGTGGGGAATCATCATGGTGAGGAAGTCAATCTCTGCCGATGTAAGGCTCACTCCTAAGTTCTTATCCCCAGAACCTGACGGAGTTGAATCCTTTCCAATCACCAATGCAAAAGCAGCAACTGAAAATATCGCAATGAAGAGAGCAAAAATCGATGGAATTCTTCTTGATGAAGGAGAGGCCATGGCCCGAAGTCTACGAGGAGATGAGGAAAGTTTTGAGGAGAGTGAAGAGTGAGACTGCGAAGAGCAGAAGAGCAAAGAGTTTCTTCACTAGATCCGAGGATGTGTGGCGCCGCGCTGCAATGGTCGAGATCACAATCGCCGTCACGGCCATGATGACCAGCAGATGCCACTCGACCTCGCCCCAACTTTTAAATCGTGAGAAAAATGCGATGCTGGAGTTGAGGAAGATGATCAGCAGGGAGGTTCCGAAGGCTTTTGCAAGCGGAGTGTTGTAGAAGAGGACCAAGATGGGAATCGCTATGAACCCGCCTCCAATCCCGAAGATCCCCGTGATAGCTCCGATTGAGAGCGCGAGAAGAATTAGAATGGGCGTTGACATCTTTCGCTCGGCACCTGGTTTGAAAGGTTTCAGCAACATGGACCAGCCTGCAAGAGCAAGGACGATGGCAAGGCCAGCTGTAATAGTTTCGTCACTAAAGTGTCGTGCAGCTGTTGCAAAGGTGACATTTGTTGCAAACCCGAGGGAGGAGACGGTGAGCGCTTCGCGGACCAGCACCTCACCCTTCTTGAATCTGACTCTGACGCCAGCGAGCGCTGCCAATCCGACCACGACCATAGCTGCGGTCGTTGCTTGAAGAGGAGTGAAGTCAAGTAGATAGATCATGATGGGAACGGCAAGCATGGCGCCGCCCGCACCGACAAAACCCAGGACTAGACCGATAAATAGACCAGCCGTGAGCGCTATTGCTATTTCCATGAGACGGAACTATCCCATGCAAAAACCCCAGGCTCGAGATGAACCTGGGGTTTTAGGTGAACAGTAGTTGAGCGATTGATTACATATTGAAGAAAGGTGCCGTTACGGATGGTCCGAAGTCAGCTCCCGATGCGACGAGTACGAAGATCAAGAGAGCGGCGCCTGCGAGTGAGAGATTCTTCATGAAGTTGATCATCTCACCTTGCTTTGCTTGTGCGTCTTCGATGGTCCAGAAGTTATGCATCATGAATGCAGTTGGGATCAAGAAGATCGCCAGAAGCAGTCCGCCGAGATCTGCATAGATTCCGAAGGCGACGTAGATGCCACCGAGCAAGATGACGAGTCCAGAGAGAAGGACCGAGAATTTCGCTGCGGGGACTTTCTTGAACTGGGCATAGCCAGTCATCGCATCTCGCTTGGTGAAGTGTGCAAGACCAGATGAGATGAACAGGAGTGCGAAGAGCACTCGAGCGATGACGAGGACGATATCCATGGAGCTCCTTAACATAGAGTTTGGGAAGTCGTTGAAGATTAAACTAGTTTGGTTGAAAGTTCAACAAAATCAAGGGTGTGTCGCCTTGCGCGTCAATCAAAATCTGTAAGAGATCACGCTCGAACTGGAAGCCTCCTTGCCCTTGTCGCCACCCCTTAGTACTGTTCGAACAAATGTTCGAACACCCTCAACCTCAGATTGAGCCCAGAAAAGGGCAGAGCGAGATTGCGCTCTTTGATGGCGAACCTATTGAGTTCACTTATCGCGGTCGCCGTTACCGAGTTCATCTCGTGCTTTCGCGTTGGCGTGAAGCAGGTGGTTGGTGGAACCGAGCAAGTGATGGCAACTACCGCCCAGACGATGGCGCTAGGGCGCTCTGGCGAGTTGAGGCGGCACCGATAGGTGTGATGACTACCTTCGAGATTGAACGAATCGATCGCGCCGATCTCACTGCAGAAGAAGCGGCGAATGGGTTCCTCTGGCGAATTCGTCCTTCATCCCGTCCCTCATCTCAATCAAATCATCAATCGAACCATCAGACAGATCTAACTGAATACACGAGCGATGCTTCATGAGAACTTTATCCATCTGCATACTGTCAGTGGATACTCATTTAAGTTCGGCACCGCATCACCCGCCGATCTCGTTGCTGCTGCCAGCAGGAATGGTTTCACTTCACTCGCACTGACCGATCGCGACACTCTCGCTGGGACGATTCGTTTCGCTAAATCATGTATCGCTCATGAGATCACACCTATCATCGGCATCACCATCAAGTTCCTCTCCGAGAATCATCGCGTCACACTTCTTGCTAGATCCGGTGGCGGCTATTCATCATTGGTTCAGTTGATATCAGCGCTCAAACTCAAGCTTGCTCATAACGAGAAACCAGTGTTACAGAAAGCGGATCTAGCGGAGTACGCAGATCTCACACGAGATCTCTTTCTTCTTCATGGCCCAGATTCGCTTCTACAAGAGAGCATCGGCGCTCGCCAGCCAGAGTTAGCACTTCGCCATTTTCAGATGGTGGGTGAGGCATTCCCGCATCAAGTGATCGAATGTGTCTCACACCTTGCCCCTACCGGTTCGCGGTCCACTCCATGGGCGGCGAGAGCCTTAGGTTTCGCAAGAGATCACGGCATAAGAGCGATACTCAGCAACGATGTTCGAATGATCGAGCGCTCTGACGCGCCGCTTGCCGACATTCTTGATGCAGTTCGTCATCTCTCTCCCTTGCATGAGAAGAATGTGAAGCGGATGAATGCTGAGGCATTCCTCAAATCCAGCAGCGAGATGTTCCAAGTGGCAAAAGAGTTGGCCTATGCCGCGGGGGAACGAAGCCCTGATCGCCTCCTTATTGATACGCGAGAGGTCGCCCAAGCATCGATGCTCTCACCGCGCCATGAGATCGGTATCGGCGAGATCCATCTTCCAGAGCCAGAGATGGTAGGCGCGCGAGATCGTGATGAGATGGTGCAGATATTCAGGCAGCGCTGTTTCGCAGGACTTAATCTCCGCTACTCCAGTCAATCCGATGACCACGATTATCAAAGAATCCGAACTCGCCTTGATGAGGAGATCGATGCGATCCGTATCCTCGGCTTCGAGTCGTATTTCCTCACCGTCGCAGATATCGCGCAGGGGGCACGAGAGCTAGGAATTCGAACCGCAGCGAGAGGTAGTGGCGCTGGTTCGTTGGTCTGCTATCTCCTTGGTATCGGATCTGTGGATCCATTGGCACATGGATTGATCATGGAACGTTTCTGTTCACCACTTCGCAAAGAGCTTCCTGATATCGATATTGATGTGGAATCGGCAAGGCGCCTTGAGATCTATGACTTGGTCTTCGCTCGTTATGGCAGAGAGGTAGCGACTGTTGCGATGGTAGATAAGTACCGAGCGCGTCATGCGATCAGGGATGTCGGGATGGCGCTTGCGATATCGCCAGTTGAGATTGATCTGATCGCGAAATCTCTACCTCATGTGCGCGCTAAGCGGATCTCTGAAGCGATAGCCACCCTTCCTGAACTGCGCGCCATCAGCAAGGTAAGTGAGGATTCAGCGCTCTTGAAGATGGCCTTCGGTCTGGCAGAGCGGTTGGACTCGCTACCGCGAAACCTTGCGATGCATCCATGCGCTGTCGCTATCTCAGATAAGAGATTTCGCTCCATCGCACCACTTGAGATCAATGCCAGTGGCTACCCGATGATCGCCTTCGATAAGGACGATGTAGAAGATATCGGCTTGCTCAAACTCGACATCTTGGGGGTGCGGATGCAATCAGCGCTCGCCTATACCGTCGATGAGATCAAGCGCGTTGAAGGGAAGGTGATTGATATCGATCAGGTACCACTGGATGATGCCAAGACCTTCGAGCTGATTCAATCGACGAAGACGCTCGGTCTCTTCCAAATCGAGAGCCCCGGACAGCGAGAATTGGTGGGGAAATTTGCACCTACAACATTCAACGACCTGATCATCGATATCTCGCTCTTTCGTCCAGGCCCGGTCAAGAGCGACATGATCTCGCCCTTCTTGAATGCAAGACATGGCCACGCCTCCATGAAGCGAATCCATCCTGATCTCGATCCGATACTTGATGAAACCGAAGGAGTCGTTGTCTTTCATGAACAGGTGATTCGCATCATCGCGGTGATGACTGGGATCTCACTTGCCGAAGGTGATGAGAGGAGGCGAGAGCTAGGGACTCCAGAGGGACAACAACGAGTATGCGATTGGTTCTATCCCAGAGCTCGAGATCGTGGTTATCCGATAGGGGTAGTAGATGAGGTCTGGCAGGTGCTTCGCGCATTTGCATCCTTTGGTTTCTGTAAGGCGCACGCCACTGCTTTTGCGCTTCCCACTTATCAATCTGCTTGGCTCAAAGCGCACTATCCCGCCTTCTTCCTCGCTGGTGTGCTCAATCATGATCCAGGTATGTACCCCAAGCGATTGATCTTGGATGAGGTAAGACAGTGGGGGATCTCGATAGTAGGGATTGATGTCAATCACTCCGATCGCGAGTATCGAGTGAGCAAGAAAGAAGATGGATTCGCAATTCGTCTTGCACTTACGGAACTGCAAGGAATCAGTGAAAACGAGGTCGCCTCGATCATCGATAACCGCCCTTACTCTGATCTCAGTGATTTCATCTATCGATCAGGATCGAGCCGCCCGATCGCAGAGGCGCTGATCCTTATCGGTGGTTTTGAGAGCATCTATGGCGTTGCTGCAAATCCACGAGACTTATTGCTTCACCTTGGTGATATCTATCGCCTCTCACAGAGCAGAGAGCCAAAGATTTCACGGGGCCAGATCAGTCTCGGATTTCGACCTGAGTTCCAAGTAAGTGGACTTCCGAATCTGACCAAAGGTGAACAGGTCCGTAACGAGATAGATCTTCTTGGAATGGAAGTCTCACATCATCTGATCGAGTTCTATGCAGATTTCCTCAACCAGATAGGAGCGGTGAGGTCATCTGATCTCTTGAAACATAGGTCGCAGAGTGAGGTCTTGGTCGCTGGTGTGAAAGTAGCGCTACAGACCCCACCAATTCGTTCAGGTCAGCGCGTCATCTTCTTGACGCTCAGCGATGGATATGGCTGTAGCGATATCACCTTTTTCGCAGATGCACAGGAACATTCAGCGGAATTGCTCTACTCCTCATCGCTCCTTCTCGTTCGTGGCGTCACGCGAAGGACTGGCGCTCGAGGGATCTCACTCCGCGCTATTCGTGCTTGGGATCTCGCACACTCATATGAGAGGTGGCGTAGCGTTGCGGTCTGTGAATGAAGAGCACGAGTCGCTCGATCAATCGAAAGAGAGATCGGTGATCTTGCATGTAGATATGGATGCATTCTTCGCTTCAGTGAGCGAGCTCGATCACCCCGAACATAAAGGAAAACCGCTCGTTGTAGGTGCTGGGGTGCGCGGGGTAGTGCTCTCGGCGAATTACGCTGCGAGAAAGTTTGGCATTAGGGCAGCGATGCCGGTGGCAAAGGCGCAACGAATGGCGCCACATGCGGTCTTCATCCCGCCAGATCACAAACGCTATAGCGATGTCTCAGAGCGAGTGATGGAGATCTTCCATCGATTCACCCCGAAGGTAGAGCCACTCTCTCTCGATGAAGCCTTCCTCGATGTCACAGGATCTCGAAGACTTTTCGGGACTGGAATAGAGATCGCGAAGGCGATTCGCCAGGCAGTTGCTGACGAAGAACGCATCACATGTTCTGTAGGAATAGCTAGCTCAAAGTTCATTGCCAAGCTCGCCTCTGGAAAGTGCAAACCCGATGGAGTGCTTGAAATAGATCCGATGCATGTCCTGGATTTCTTGCATCCACTTCCGGTTGGAGATATCTGGGGGGTTGGGCCAAAGACCAATGAAATCTTACAAAACCTCGGACTTCGGACAGTTGCTGACCTCGCCAAGACACCACTTGCCACACTGAAGCGGGCTCTGGGTGATTCCTCTGCAACCTCGCTCTATGAACTCGCCTGGGGTAGGGACTATCGCGATGTCATCAGTGATGAACCCGAGAAATCGATCTCAGCGGCAGAGACTTTTGCCTACGACTTGGACGATAGCGAAGAGATACTCACAGAGCTCTTGCGATTAACTGAACGAGCGACTTTGCGTCTTCGTAGATCTGGATATCGCGCGAGCACCATCACGATTCGCGTTCGATTCGCAGATTTCAAAACGATCACACGTTCCAAGAGCCTTGACCAGAGCGTAGATGGCACACTTGAAACTTTCGCAGTCGCCAAGCAACTCTTCCTTGCGCTCAAACTCGATGGGGTACGAATCAGATTGGTCGGTATTGGCCTGGAAGGCCTCATTCCTTCTGATGAAGCGCCCGAACAATTTGAGCTCGGAGCCCCTGAGCGCGGCTGGCGCGAAGCAGTTGAGGCGATGGATAAAGCGCTGGACCGATTTGGTAAAGGATCAGTTCGTCCCGCTCGATTGATCGAACCCGGTGATGACGACCACTGAACCCCCGATGAGAATTCCCGAAGAAGTCGATTAGAAGAGGTGAGAAGAGGTCAGAAGAAGTCAGAGGAGAGCCAGAATTGAGACAGATGAGGGGTCCGACATGACGCCCCTTGCGCCTTCGGGATACTCTTTCGCTATGCCTCTTTCCGACGAAGAGAAGCGCCTCCTTGCTGAAATGGAGGCTGCGCTCGCCGTTGATGACCCTAAATTGGTATCGACGCTTTCGGGCAAAGTTCGAACTCCGAAGAAGAATCGTATGTTCGCAGGCATTCTTCTCTTCTTCACGGGACTAGTCACCCTATTGGCAGGGCTCATTTCACAGACCATTCCTGTTGGTATCGCTGGCTTCGTTCTTGCCTTGATTGGCTTGGTAATCGTCATCACCAACCTTGCGGGAAAGTCTCGGGTGCCGGTGAAGAGTAACGAGCGCCCGAAGAAACCAAAATGGAGCTCCTCTTTCGAAGAGCGATGGGATCGCAGACAACAGGAGAACGAGTAGGAGTTCGCTATCACCGCATGAATAGGTGATTAAGTCGTCTTGTTGTGAACCAAGTTCCGATGATAGTCATCGCTGAGAAGTAAGCGACATGCACTATGAGCGAAGAAGAGATTTCCCCCAACATCAAACCGCGCATCAACTCAATCGCGTGCCAGAGTGGCAGTGATTGAATCACTGACTGAATCCAACCGGGGAAGACGGTGATCGGATAGAACGAACCCGAGAATAGGAACATCGGAAGCAGCGCAACATTGATGAGGTCCATCTGCTGGTAGGTCTGCATATATGAGGTGAAGGCCATCCCGATGGCTGAGAATGCGAATGCGATCATCACCGCTGCAGGAATCGCAAGGACCGCCCACCAACTCTGGACCAGACCGAGTGGAGTGACTACCCCCATAAATCCAACCGAATACATCAATCCGCGACCTAGCGCCCAGATGATTTCACCAAGAGCGACATCAAGTGGGCCAAGAGATGTCGCGAGCATCGCTTGATAGAGCTTTCCGTGCTTTATCTTGAAGAAAACATTCCAAGTGGAATCGTAGATTGCGCCATTCATCGCACTTGTCGCTAGAAGTCCCGGTGCGATGTACATCGCATAGGAGATGGCTGAGCCCCCTTCAGGAGTGACGTTTCCGATGAGATCTCCGATGCCATAACCGAAAGCGAAGAGGAATAAGACTGGTTCAACGAATCCAGTGGCGACGACGATCCATGTTGAAGATTTGAAGGCAATGATGCTTCGTTCAATGACGGCGCTGACTCGACCTGCAAAGTACTGCTCGCCAGTCTTTCCAACTCGGCGCTGCGCAATTGCTACCGCTGAATCGATGATCATTTCTCTAACCTTCGCTCAAAATTCTTGAATGCCCAGAGCAACCCAACAACGAGCAGCACCAACATGACGCTGACGTGAAGAATCGCCATAGTGAGGGAAATCGGATAGTCATAAGTGAGAAAACGGCCAAGCTCGGTCGCATGCCAGAGCGGTGATATCCATCCGATTGGTTGGATATAGATCGGCATATTACTCAAGGGATAGAAAGTCCCCGAGAAGAGAAACATCGGCATGACGATCATTCGATTGATGATGGTCATGAATAGATCCTCATTCTCGATGAAGGAGGCAAAACCCAACATCAATGCCCCGAAACCAGCTCCAGCCAAGATTGCGGTAGGAATTGCAAGCCATGAACGCGGAGAATCAAGTGCGCCAAATAGATAGAGCAGGACCCAATAACACGTGACTGCAAAAACAGTTCTTGTCATCGCTGATAGAAAGACGCCTGAGGCGATTTGCCGTGGCGTCAGTGGAGTGGAGTTCATCGCATAAAAGGTCTTCTGCCACCTAAAGCCATCCATGCAAGGAAAGACCACTTCATCCATTGCACCAGTGATTGCAGTGGTCGCAAGAAGCGCTGGTGCGATGAAGGTTAAATAGGAGACTCCGCCGAGGCCCGCCTCGCCGAGATTCTGATCCACAAGCGCGCCGATGCCGATACCGACAGAGACTAAATAGAGGAGGGGATTGGCAAGCGCTTCGAAGATGATTGCGGAGACGAACTTGAGCATATTTCGGATGCGAGCTTCAGCTACCGAGAGCGAACCTTGTCTTTGAATCCGCTTCAAGTCAATCAAGTTCAGCGACCCGATTCGATGTGGCCTTGGATTATTGAGATGAAGAGACATGAGGTACTTCAATCAACATTTCAACCGACATTTCAATCAACGAGAGAACGGCCAGTGAGGCGGAGGAATACATCTTCCAGAGAAGATCTTCGAACTAACGAAGTGAGTGGATGGAGGCCGGCGGAGTAAACCTTTTCGAGCACTGATTCTCCATCGTCGGCATAGAGCAGGATTCGATCGGGAAGCACCTCTATTCTCTGGCAGAGTGTGGTGAGTTGATCTGCGAGAGATTGATTGCGTTCAGATCCGAACCTGACCTCTAACACTTCTTTCGTTGAAAATTGACGAATCAGATCTGCTGGGGATGCCTCCGCCATGATCTTGCCCTTGTCCATAACGATCAAACGGTCGCAAAGTTGCTCTGCCTCATCCATGTAATGAGTGGTTATAAGAAGAGTTACGCCTAGTTCTTTTAGACGAAAGAGACGGTCCCAGAGAATGTGGCGAGCCTGCGGATCTAGACCAGTGGTTGGTTCATCGAGCATCAAGATTTCAGGCTCACTAATGAGCGATCTTGCGATGGTAAGTCGCCGCTTCATTCCGCCACTAAGCGCTTCAACTTTCGTTTTGCGTTTCTCTTCTAGCTGGGCGAACTCAAGTAACTCATCAATCTTCTTTCTGATGAAAGGGCGCGAGAGTCCGAAATATCGCCCGTAGACATAAAGGTTCTCCTCGACCGAAATCTGAGTGTCGAGATTGTCGCTCTGAGGAACTACGCCAAGATGGGCGCGAATCTCCGGACCACTCTTATCGGGGTCCTTGCCCAAGATTTCTATTTCGCCACCGCTTCGCTTTGATGTAGCAGCGATGATCCGCATGGTGCTCGACTTGCCTGCTCCATTTGGTCCTAAGAAGCCGAATGACTCGCCACGACGAACTTCGAAATCGATTCCGGCTACCGCCTCAAAGTCGCCATAGCGCTTGACCAGCCCTTTCGCGCGGATAAGGGCTTCACCTGGGGTACCCAGGGACTTCACTCCGCCGAGCGAGGGAGAACTTGCTTGAGACATAGGTACGTGAGCCTAGTGAGGTCGAGCTACCGGGAGCGTCCCTTCCCTCGTTCTGTTCCAGTTTCTGCTTCAGGAGGTTGCGGGAGGAGTGGGGGAGGAAAGGGAGATTGATGGGGCTAGGTGGTTGAAAAGGGAGGAAAAGGGAGTAAAGTGGGGGATTAAGCGGGACGGGGGTCCCACTCAAGAAGTCAAAGAAAACGGGGAAAAACAAGTGTTTCTAGGCACCCACGAGCCTCACCTCGATGAGAAGGGTCGCCTAATCCTTCCTGCGAAATTTCGTGAGCCCCTCGCCCCAGGACTTGTCATCACCAAGGGACAAGAGCGATGCCTCTACGTCTTCCCAAGCGAAGAGTTCGCCCGGATTACTGAACAACTCAGGCAGACCCCACTTACAGCAAAGAGCGCCCGTGACTACATGCGCGTGATGTTTGCCGGTGCTCATGACGAGATTCCAGACAAGCAAGGGCGCGTGACCATCCCATCAGCGCTTCGCGAATACGCCTCGTTAGAACGCGATTGCGTGGTCATCGGTGCGAACACCCGCGTCGAGATTTGGGATCAGAAGGCATGGCAGAACTACCTCGCCGATCGCGAAGGCGATTTCGCAAATGTTTCCGAGGAGATATTTCCAGGGCTCTTCTAAGCAAGAAAAAAACTTCATAACAACTACAGATCGAGATTTGAGAAGTCTGAGGTGAGCCGCTTTGGCCACTGTCGACCTTCACCTAGATCGGCACTGCTTCCCCGGTGCCGATTTACCCCCCCCATCCGTCGGCCGACAGTGACCAAAACGTCTCAGATCAAATTTCTAGCAAATCCGAAGAAGTAGTTAGCCAAAGAAGCAGACAAGAGAAAGTAAAGAGAGGAGTGCGATGACCGAGTTACATCTTCCAGTTTCTTTGAATAGAACTATCGACTTACTCGCTCCCTCGATTGAAGGCAAGGAGCATCCTGTTGTTGTCGATGGAACCTTAGGTCTTGCTGGGCATTCCCTTGCTCTCCTTGAACGTTTTCCTCATCTGACTATCATCGGAATTGATCGAGATAGCGAAGCAATTGAGCATGCGAGTAAACGACTATCGTCTTACTCATCACGAGTGCGGATCTATCACGATACTTATGACAATTTGCGAGGAATTCTCGGCAATTTCGGCACCGAATATGTCGATGGGATTTTGCTCGACCTTGGTGTCTCATCGCTTCAACTAGATAGTGACGATCGTGGTTTCTCATATTCACGTGAGAGCGCACTCGATATGCGGATGGATCGTTCTCGAGGATTGACCGCGGCAGAGGTACTTGCAACCTATTCCGAGAGTGATCTCTCGAGGATATTGCGTGAGTTTGGCGAAGAGCGATTCGCTCAGAAGATTGCTCAATCGATTGTCGCTGAGCGTGAACTCTCGCCGATAACCAGTAGTAATCGACTGGTAGAGCTGATCAAGCGAGTGATCCCAGCTCCTGCGAGAAGGCTGGGTGGCAATCCGGCGAAGCGAACTTTCCAAGCGTTACGTATTGAAGTCAATGGCGAGTTGAGCATTCTTGAACGAGCTCTTCCAATCGCGCTCGAGAGACTCGCTGTTGGCGGGCGCATGGTCGTTCTCTCCTTCCAGTCTCTTGAGGACAAGATAGTCAAGCGTGCATTTGTCGAAGCCACTGCGAAGCGAACTCCACTTGGTTTGCCAGTGGATCTACCAGGTATGGAGAGCAAGTTCGCTCTCGTATTCAACGGTAGTGAAAAAGCAAATGAGTCAGAGATCCTCATTAATCCTCGTGCGACATCAGTGCGCATTCGCGCAATCGAGCGAGTGGCTGCTTGATGGCAATTCGAGAGATACAACCAGTTCAGAAGCTTGAGCCCAGGGCCCTCCCATCAAGTAAGCCGCGCAGCCAGCGTTCGATTCGCCTTTCGCTCGTTCCTCAGTTACCGAGCATCGATTTCTCAAACCTCAATGTCAGATCGATTACTTCGGTTGAACGGGCACAGAAGAGCTTTGCCATGATCTGCCTTTCGCTAGCGGTCGCCGGTCTCCTTGCCATGTTTGGTCTCAATATGGCTCTCACCGAGGGAGCATTCAAGGTGAAAGCTCTCAAGCTTGAAGTGATTGAGATGAACGAGCTACGAGAGGCGGCACTCACTCAAGTTTCGACCATCTCGTCACCAGAGAGATTGGCGCAATCTGCGACAAGGCTTGGAATGGTCGCCTCCACCACGCCTCACTTCTTGCAACTTGCTGAGAAAGAGTAAGCAAGATGACGCTACAGACCAATCGCAATCTGCTTGAGA
>Ga0163212_1001036_pt1 | contig 12278 bp, 9 predicted proteins | sample Malawi_45m_30L_FD_113532 | JGI IMG/M metagenome (GOLD analysis project Ga0163212, IMG submission 113532) | Freshwater microbial communities from Lake Malawi, Central Region, Malawi to study Microbial Dark Matter (Phase II) - Malawi_45m_30L | ecosystem: Environmental > Aquatic > Freshwater > Lake ...
GATGCGGCGGTTTTTCCTCGAGCGAGAGAACCTTGCCAACCTGATCCAATTCAATCACCCCGTAAGCACGCACATCGGAAACGTGGTAGGCAAACAGTGTCGCGCCGGACGCGGCAGCGGCCGACTTGATACTCTCGCTGAGGCGAGCACCGTAGAAAAGGTTGTCCCCCAGCACCAGACAAGAAGGAGCACCCGCCAAGAATTCCTCCCCGATAGTGAAGGCCTGCGGCAAGCCCTCGGGCTTGGCCTGCTCGGCATAACTAAACTCCACCCCGAATGCCGAACCGTCGCCGAGCAATTCCTTGAATCTTGGCAAGTCCCGCGGCGTCGAAATGACCAAAATCTCGCGCATCCCGGCAAGCATAAGAACGCTCAGCGGGTAGTAGATCATCGGCTTGTCGAAGACCGGGAGCAGTTGCTTCGAAATGGACGAAGTGCACGGATGCAGACGTGTGCCAACCCCGCCGGCGAGAACGATTCCTTTACGTTTCATTTTCAAGAAAGTTTGCAGTGTGCAGCGTCGGCGCAGTTGTCAGGACAGACACGAGCCAGCTCCTATCAAAGACGAAAAATTAGCTCTCACCAAGACCTCAGAGTTCACAAAGTCCAGGATCGGCGAAGTGCACCCCGTGAACCCCGTGGTCTCTGTGAGAGCAATTCCCTACCCAGGCTCTCAAAGATATTCCGCCATCTCGTAAAGCGTTGGATCACGGCGCGGAGGCAAGCGGCGGCGCAGCGCGCCAACTCCACCTTTTTCGCCATCCCCCTTGCTCATTCCGAAGTCACCCATCGAATCGTCGTCGAGCACATCGCCGTATTCCGCCTCGAGCTTTTCAGGATCCTCGCCTTTTTCCATACGTGCCAGCATCTCGAGCATCGGCTCGGGCACTTTTTCGCCTGTGATGTCCATCATGCGGCGCATCAGGCGCCCTAACTGACGCGGGTCGGGATTCTCCTCGTCCATACCCGACATTTCGCCGGCGAGCTTCATCATCTCGGCCTCTTGTCGCGGATCGAGATCCGGCATCCCCTCGCCGCCGGGCTCTTCACTCTTTTCCTTGGCCCGACCGGTGATGGCAAAGGGCGAAAGGACACGCTCCATCTTTTTTCCCGCATCCTCGGGACAACGCGGCACGACATCCGACCCGATCAATTTACGGGCGTAGAAACTGTAAATCTTGTGCGTATCGGCGGAGTAGTATTCGTAGATAGGCATGAGAAGGACTAGGGATGAAGGATGAAACTTGAAAACTGAGTAGTATGCAGCGGCCGAAGGCCGGAACACCATCACTCAAGTCTCCGACTCAAGTCTCAGCCTTGGCTCCTTTGTTTCGTGTTCTTCGACATGGTGACAAAAATACGAATCAACTCATCGGCTTCGGTCCAGACTTTTTCGAGTTCGTCTGAATTCAGCCCGCAATCGTCCCGGAGCAATTCCAGCCAATACTGCGTCTCGTCGGCCTCTTGGGCGCACAACTCAATCTTGGCAACAAACTCGCTGTCGCTACGCGCTCTCGAAGCCTCACGGTAATTCGCTCCAACCGAGGTCCCAGCCCGAAGCATCTGCTTGCCCAGAACGCGCAGTTCCTCCCTCTTTTTATCAAGCGAAACAAAGAACCGCACGACCGAGCCCCCGAACCGCTTGGTCCGCAACCGCATCTCATCACTCTTCGACACGCTCAACTGCTCCTCACTCAAGTCTCCGACTCAGGTTTCAGATTTTGTATTGGCCAGCCCCAATCTCTCCCGCCCGTAGCTGCGCTTTTCGACCGCTTCGCACCAGGGGGCATTGTCCAAATACCACTCCACCGTGCGGCGAATGCCGGACTCGAAGGACTCGGAGGGTTTCCAGCCTAGCTCGCGGGTCAGCTTGGAGAAATCCATGGCGTAACGCAGATCGTGTCCCGGGCGATCCGTGACAAAAGTCTTCAGCCGCGTATGCGGCCCGGCCGGATCTGGGCGTAATTTGTCGAGTAAGCCGCAAATCGTATCCACCACATCGATGTTCATCTTTTCGGCCGCTCCGCCGATGTTGTAGGTTTCCCCGAGCCGTCCTCCTTGCAACACAGTCCAGATCGCACGGCAGTGATCTTCGACAAACAGCCAGTCACGGATGTTTTCGCCTTTGCCATAGATCGGAAGTGGCTTGCCCTCGATGGCGTTGCGAATGATCAGCGGGATCAACTTTTCCGGAAATTGGTAGGGCCCATAGTTGTTCGAGCAATTCGTCGTCACCACCGGCATCTTGTGCGTGTGGAACGCCGCCCGGACAAGAAAGTCGCTGGCCGCCTTGCTCGCCGCGTAAGGGCTGTTCGGCGCGTAGGGCGTCAACTCGGTGAAGGCTGCGTCTCCCGTCTGCAAAGTGCCGTATACCTCGTCGGTGGAGACATGCAGAAAGCGGAATGTCTTTTTCTGCTCTCCTGCCAGTTCCTGCCAATAACCACGCACTGCATCGAGCAAACGCTGCGTCCCGAGAACGTTGGTCGTGATGAACGGCTCCGGAGTGTCAATCGACCGATCGACGTGCGACTCGGCGGCAAAGTTCAGCACCGCGTCGATTTGATGCTCTCGTAGCAACTTGGCGACAAGCGCAGCGTCTCCAATATCTCCCTCGACGAAGACATGCCGCTGATCGCCGTCCAAATCGGCCAGTGAGCCCCGATACCCCGCGTAAGTGAGCAGGTCCAGATTGACCAGTTTGCCGACCTTCCAACCGGGCGATTGCAAAGCGAGACGGACAAAGTTTCCGCCGATAAATCCGGCGCCGCCGGTGACGAGGAGATTCATAGTGTGGAAAAGCTGAAACTTGAAATCTGAAACTTGAGTGAAACAGTTCCGCCAGAGGCGAGTCTTAATGTAGAAGAAAACACCGCAACACTTCGTTCACTTGTGCGCGAGCAACGATGCCACGCTGCCATATTGGAGGATCCGGCGGTCGGCTGTCGCGATACTCAGACCATGCACGCGAGCTGCCGCCACCAGCAAACGGCCAGCCGGATCCTGATGGAACGGTTCTGGCAGAGCGTAGGCTTCAATGGCGGAAGAGTGATCGAGTTCAATCGTGCGAAGCTTGAGGGCAGTCATGGAGCGGGCAACCCACTCTTGCAGGGGACAAGCCAGCTCGATTTCTCCGCGAGCGACCAAGCGGGATATCTCCATCGTCGATACTGGCGAGACAAGACGTTCGGCCGACGGAGCGGTCAGCGCTTTGCGACATTTAACCCCAAGCCTATCGGAACCCTCGAACGCCCAGATCCAGACGTGAGTGTCGAGGAGATACCTCACGCGTTCATTTCCCACTCGGCGGCAAAATCACCGCGGATCAGGTCTTCGTCCGAAGGACGGCGCTTGATCAGCCCTCGTTCATCCCCGAATCCAATGCCTTTTCCGCCTCCCTTGGGTTGCACCGGAACCACCTCCGCGAGAGGCTTGCCCCGCAAGGTCACGAGCACAGACTCGCCCGTCTGCTTCACGCGCTTCAGCGTGGCAATCGCTTTGGCTTTGAAATCGGAAACAAGCATCGTTTGCATAGGTTGCAAGTCATAAGGTCAAGTCTACTAGGTCAAGTAGGAAGGGACTGCCTGTCAGGCCGGGCTGCTTTCCGGTCTTCGGAGCACTGAGAGGAAAACGATAGGCTTGGTGCTATTCCGACTGCTCCGCGACTTTGAGTGTAGTTTCTTTTGCCAATCGCCGCTCCCGAGCCTCAACAATTTCCTCCGCCATATCGACCGTTGCGTCGAGGAGGTCGAACTTTTGGGAAACCGAAAGATCCGCGGCCCGCAAAAGATGCGAAATCTCTGCACTCTCGGAGGTGCAAGAGAACCACGGATCGTCCGGGTATTTGCGCCGTTTCATGTCTTGTAGAGCCTGTTCAGAGCCCCGACATTTTCCAAACAAGGGAAAGTGACGTGTGGCGTGTGACTGGTGACGAGTCAAGGCCAGCAGTTTCAATCCGCAGCCTCAGCTACCACGGGAGTCACCCCCGCAGCGGATTGACGCTCGTAGCCCTTCGGGAACAGTCGGAAAGCTTCGTCGATGAAATCAAGTTTCTCGGAAAACGGGAGATCGCACGTTTTGAGCAAGGCCGCTATGCGGGCACCTTCGAAAGACGCATAGAACCAAGGGTCGCTTGGATAATCTCTCCGCTTCATGACTCGTAAAGTTTGGTCAAAGCGTCAATGTCTGCCAAGTCCTGCGGCCTTGAGGCTTGGCGTTTCAGTTCGAGCAAAGCCTCGAGTCGGACTACCCTCGCCTGCAGTTCCGGAGCCACCTGCTCTATCCGGGCACTTGTCCACTCTGCCTCAAAGTCAAAAGGCTCGCGGACGAAGACATCCACGTCAGGCGACTCGTCCCTCCAGAATTGGAGAACGATCATGTGCTTTTCCTCGATCAGTCTCTCGCGCGCTCCGACATCCGAAAACTCGGCCGCCGTAACCGGCACCTTCGGTCTGTAACCAGCTTTGGCCAAAGCAGCGAAGGCGGCCGTTGCGTTGTTTGGGTCAAGCGCAACCACCAGATCAATATCCTTAGTCGTCCTGAGGTAGCCATGGGAGGCGACCGCCAATCCACCAACGATTAGGTAGCGAATCTCCGAGGCGTTCAACGCGCCAACGACATCAACTACGCTTTGTTTGAAGTGCATTATGGCGGACCGCAGCCGGGCAGATTTAGCCCTCAACCCTCATCTCTCAACCATCAACTGTCCTCTAACTGACCGCCGCCAACCTCAACACGCGCCAAGCGGCTTCGAGTGAGATGGCGGTGGACATCTTGGAGTCGCCTTCGCGACGCTCCGTGAAGACGATGGGGACTTCATTAATCGTGTAGCCCTGCTTCCACGCGGTGTGGTGCAACTCGATTTGGAATGCGTAGCCTTCAGCTTGGACTTTGTCCCAGTCGAGGTCGCGCAGGACATCGGCGCGGATCGCTTTGAATCCGCTGGTCGGGTCGCTCATGGGCAGAGCCGTCAGCGTGCGCACGTAGAATCCGCCGAACGTGCTGATAAACAGCCGGCTCTGAGGCCAGTTGAGCACGGAGATCCCGCCAAGGTAGCGCGAGCCGACCGCGATATGCGCCCCTTTCTCCAGTTTCTCGAGAAGTTTGGGAATGTCCGCCGGGTCGTGTGAGAGATCGGCGTCCATCTCTACCGCCGCCTCATAGCCATGCTTCAAGGCCCACTGGAATCCGCGGCGGTAAGCCGTGCCCAGCCCGGCTTTCTCCGTGCCCTCGAGGAGGAACACGCTTTTGTTGAATTCGGGACGCGACCGCACTAGCTGCGCCGTGCCGTCGGGCGATCCGTCATCCACAATGAGCACATCGACCTTTCGCGGCAGATTGAGGACGAGATCCAGAGTTTTGTCGATCGATTCGCGTTCGTTGTAAGTCGGAATGACAACCACCGCTTTGTTGATCGGTGTCGAAGGTGCATTGACCGAGGGCGTTTTCTTGTTCGCACCCGTCCACCAGTCCTTCCAGCGTTTGGGGATGAAGGGGAGCGGCATGATGAGCAGCATGCCGAGGACGCCGGCCCATGAGAGACCGGATATCCAGACGGCGAGGTCATACCAGCGCGGCGGCGAGAAGGTGAATTCGATCGGTCCGTTGGTCCGCGCAAGCGGCACCGCCATGAGGCCACCGAAAGCTTTGAACACCGGCACTTGCGCGCCGTCCGAGTAAGCGCGCCAATCCGGATGCCAGGCCTCCGTCACGACGAGCCAACCTTTGCGGTCGCCGAACGGGTCGAAGACCATCTTCAAAGGATCTTTGCGCGGCAGACTGTAGGGCACCCGCTCGAAGGCCGCCCCCGCTCCCTGCGCGTATTTCTGGGAAATCTGGATGCCCGCTGCGGTCGACCCCGTTCCGGCGAGGAACGGGAAGTTGCGTTCGTTCGGTCCGAGTTCGATCGGCGCAGCGTTGATGCGTCCGGCCGCATCAAGAAACGCGGAAGCCAACGCCTCCGTCCCCGGATCCATCGCGATGTATTCGCGGGCGACAAAAGCCGGCGCGAGCGAGTCCTTGTTCTCGAGCACCTTGATGTATTCCGAGTCGAATCCGGTCGGATAAGCCTGCGCGAAAGCATTCTGGATCTCCGGCGGCGTGAACGGATCTTTCTTGTCGAGCAGCACGTGGGAAATCCCGGCCGGGATTTCCCACGTGCTGCTCGACAAGAAAGATCCGTTCACGCCGCCGGAGATCCAGAATGCTTTCGCGCAGGCTTATCCGACCGGATTCGACTCGGAATACATCAAGGTGCTCGAGAACAAGGACTCGCTCGCGCCGGCTTTTGTCGCCCGCGAATACATCGCGATGGATCCGGGGACGGAGGCGTTGGCTTCCGCGTTTCTTGATGCGGCCGGACGCATCAACGCTGCGCCGATCGAACTCGGACCGAACGAACGCAACTTCCCGTTCCTCGCCGGAACGGGGTCGACCGCAGCGGGCATCCAGATTTCCCAGAAATACGCGCAGGGAGCGGGGGCGGCCTTCGAGCGGGTGCCCTACAGTCTGCCGCGCAAAGATCCTTTGAAGATGGTCTTCGACCCGTTCGGCGACCGCAAAGGTTGGCTCGTCGTGACGGAGGCCTGGCATCCGGATTGGCGCGCTTACTCGGACGGCGCGCAAGTGCCGGTGTTCAAAGCTTTCGGTGGCCTCATGGCGGTGCCGCTTGCGCGGACCAACGGACCGATCGAATTCACCTTCTCGCCGCCGCGCTGGTATGACCTCGCCGTCTGGATATCCGGTCTCTCATGGGCCGGCGTCCTCGGCATGCTGCTCATCATGCCGCTCCCCTTCATCCCCAAACGCTGGAAGGACTGGTGGACGGGTGCGAACAAGAAAACGCCCTCGGTCAATGCACCTTCGACACCGATCAACAAAGCGGTGGTTGTCATTCCGACTTACAACGAACGCGAATCGATCGACAAAACTCTGGATCTCGTCCTCAATCTGCCGCGAAAGGTCGATGTGCTCATTGTGGATGACGGATCGCCCGACGGCACGGCGCAGCTAGTGCGGTCGCGTCCCGAATTCAACAAAAGCGTGTTCCTCCTCGAGGGCACGGAGAAAGCCGGGCTGGGCACGGCTTACCGCCGCGGATTCCAGTGGGCCTTGAAGCATGGCTATGAGGCGGCGGTAGAGATGGACGCCGATCTCTCACACGACCCGGCGGACATTCCCAAACTTCTCGAGAAACTGGAGAAAGGGGCGCATATCGCGGTCGGCTCGCGCTACCTTGGCGGGATCTCCGTGCTCAACTGGCCTCAGAGCCGGCTGTTTATCAGCACGTTCGGCGGATTCTACGTGCGCACGCTGACGGCTCTGCCCATGAGCGACCCGACCAGCGGATTCAAAGCGATCCGCGCCGATGTCCTGCGCGACCTCGACTGGGACAAAGTCCAAGCTGAAGGCTACGCATTCCAAATCGAGTTGCACCACACCGCGTGGAAGCAGGGCTACACGATTAATGAAGTCCCCATCGTCTTCACGGAGCGTCGCGAAGGCGACTCCAAGATGTCCACCGCCATCTCACTCGAAGCCGCTTGGCGCGTGTTGAGGTTGGCGGCGGTCAGTTAGAGGACAGTTGATGGTTGAGAGATGAGGGTTGAGGGCTAAATCTGCCCGGCTGCGGTCCGCCATAATGCACTTCAAACAAAGCGTAGTTGATGTCGTTGGCGCGTTGAACGCCTCGGAGATTCGCTACCTAATCGTTGGTGGATTGGCGGTCGCCTCCCATGGCTACCTCAGGACGACTAAGGATATTGATCTGGTGGTTGCGCTTGACCCAAACAACGCAACGGCCGCCTTCGCTGCTTTGGCCAAAGCTGGTTACAGACCGAAGGTGCCGGTTACGGCGGCCGAGTTTTCGGATGTCGGAGCGCGCGAGAGACTGATCGAGGAAAAGCACATGATCGTTCTCCAATTCTGGAGGGACGAGTCGCCTGACGTGGATGTCTTCGTCCGCGAGCCTTTTGACTTTGAGGCAGAGTGGACAAGTGCCCGGATAGAGCAGGTGGCTCCGGAACTGCAGGCGAGGGTAGTCCGACTCGAGGCTTTGCTCGAACTGAAACGCCAAGCCTCAAGGCCGCAGGACTTGGCAGACATTGACGCTTTGACCAAACTTTACGAGTCATGAAGCGGAGAGATTATCCAAGCGACCCTTGGTTCTATGCGTCTTTCGAAGGTGCCCGCATAGCGGCCTTGCTCAAAACGTGCGATCTCCCGTTTTCCGAGAAACTTGATTTCATCGACGAAGCTTTCCGACTGTTCCCGAAGGGCTACGAGCGTCAATCCGCTGCGGGGGTGACTCCCGTGGTAGCTGAGGCTGCGGATTGAAACTGCTGGCCTTGACTCGTCACCAGTCACACGCCACACGTCACTTTCCCTTGTTTGGAAAATGTCGGGGCTCTGAACAGGCTCTACAAGACATGAAACGGCGCAAATACCCGGACGATCCGTGGTTCTCTTGCACCTCCGAGAGTGCAGAGATTTCGCATCTTTTGCGGGCCGCGGATCTTTCGGTTTCCCAAAAGTTCGACCTCCTCGACGCAACGGTCGATATGGCGGAGGAAATTGTTGAGGCTCGGGAGCGGCGATTGGCAAAAGAAACTACACTCAAAGTCGCGGAGCAGTCGGAATAGCACCAAGCCTATCGTTTTCCTCTCAGTGCTCCGAAGACCGGAAAGCAGCCCGGCCTGACAGGCAGTCCCTTCCTACTTGACCTAGTAGACTTGACCTTATGACTTGCAACCTATGCAAACGATGCTTGTTTCCGATTTCAAAGCCAAAGCGATTGCCACGCTGAAGCGCGTGAAGCAGACGGGCGAGTCTGTGCTCGTGACCTTGCGGGGCAAGCCTCTCGCGGAGGTGGTTCCGGTGCAACCCAAGGGAGGCGGAAAAGGCATTGGATTCGGGGATGAACGAGGGCTGATCAAGCGCCGTCCTTCGGACGAAGACCTGATCCGCGGTGATTTTGCCGCCGAGTGGGAAATGAACGCGTGAGGTATCTCCTCGACACTCACGTCTGGATCTGGGCGTTCGAGGGTTCCGATAGGCTTGGGGTTAAATGTCGCAAAGCGCTGACCGCTCCGTCGGCCGAACGTCTTGTCTCGCCAGTATCGACGATGGAGATATCCCGCTTGGTCGCTCGCGGAGAAATCGAGCTGGCTTGTCCCCTGCAAGAGTGGGTTGCCCGCTCCATGACTGCCCTCAAGCTTCGCACGATTGAACTCGATCACTCTTCCGCCATTGAAGCCTACGCTCTGCCAGAACCGTTCCATCAGGATCCGGCTGGCCGTTTGCTGGTGGCGGCAGCTCGCGTGCATGGTCTGAGTATCGCGACAGCCGACCGCCGGATCCTCCAATATGGCAGCGTGGCATCGTTGCTCGCGCACAAGTGAACGAAGTGTTGCGGTGTTTTCTTCTACATTAAGACTCGCCTCTGGCGGAACTGTTTCACTCAAGTTTCAGATTTCAAGTTTCAGCTTTTCCACACTATGAATCTCCTCGTCACCGGCGGCGCCGGATTTATCGGCGGAAACTTTGTCCGTCTCGCTTTGCAATCGCCCGGTTGGAAGGTCGGCAAACTGGTCAATCTGGACCTGCTCACTTACGCGGGGTATCGGGGCTCACTGGCCGATTTGGACGGCGATCAGCGGCATGTCTTCGTCGAGGGAGATATTGGAGACGCTGCGCTTGTCGCCAAGTTGCTACGAGAGCATCAAATCGACGCGGTGCTGAACTTTGCCGCCGAGTCGCACGTCGATCGGTCGATTGACACTCCGGAGCCGTTCATCACGACCAACGTTCTCGGGACGCAGCGTTTGCTCGATGCAGTGCGTGGTTATTGGCAGGAACTGGCAGGAGAGCAGAAAAAGACATTCCGCTTTCTGCATGTCTCCACCGACGAGGTATACGGCACTTTGCAGACGGGAGACGCAGCCTTCACCGAGTTGACGCCCTACGCGCCGAACAGCCCTTACGCGGCGAGCAAGGCGGCCAGCGACTTTCTTGTCCGGGCGGCGTTCCACACGCACAAGATGCCGGTGGTGACGACGAATTGCTCGAACAACTATGGGCCCTACCAATTTCCGGAAAAGTTGATCCCGCTGATCATTCGCAACGCCATCGAGGGCAAGCCACTTCCGATCTATGGCAAAGGCGAAAACATCCGTGACTGGCTGTTTGTCGAAGATCACTGCCGTGCGATCTGGACTGTGTTGCAAGGAGGACGGCTCGGGGAAACCTACAACATCGGCGGAGCGGCCGAAAAGATGAACATCGATGTGGTGGATACGATTTGCGGCTTACTCGACAAATTACGCCCAGATCCGGCCGGGCCGCATACGCGGCTGAAGACTTTTGTCACGGATCGCCCGGGACACGATCTGCGTTACGCCATGGATTTCTCCAAGCTGACCCGCGAGCTAGGCTGGAAACCCTCCGAGTCCTTCGAGTCCGGCATTCGCCGCACGGTGGAGTGGTATTTGGACAATGCCCCCTGGTGCGAAGCGGTCGAAAAGCGCAGCTACGGGCGGGAGAGATTGGGGCTGGCCAATACAAAATCTGAAACCTGAGTCGGAGACTTGAGTGAGGAGCAGTTGAGCGTGTCGAAGAGTGATGAGATGCGGTTGCGGACCAAGCGGTTCGGGGGCTCGGTCGTGCGGTTCTTTGTTTCGCTTGATAAAAAGAGGGAGGAACTGCGCGTTCTGGGCAAGCAGATGCTTCGGGCTGGGACCTCGGTTGGAGCGAATTACCGTGAGGCTTCGAGAGCGCGTAGCGACAGCGAGTTTGTTGCCAAGATTGAGTTGTGCGCCCAAGAGGCCGACGAGACGCAGTATTGGCTGGAATTGCTCCGGGACGATTGCGGGCTGAATTCAGACGAACTCGAAAAAGTCTGGACCGAAGCCGATGAGTTGATTCGTATTTTTGTCACCATGTCGAAGAACACGAAACAAAGGAGCCAAGGCTGAGACTTGAGTCGGAGACTTGAGTGATGGTGTTCCGGCCTTCGGCCGCTGCATACTACTCAGTTTTCAAGTTTCATCCTTCATCCCTAGTCCTTCTCATGCCTATCTACGAATACTACTCCGCCGATACGCACAAGATTTACAGTTTCTACGCCCGTAAATTGATCGGGTCGGATGTCGTGCCGCGTTGTCCCGAGGATGCGGGAAAAAAGATGGAGCGTGTCCTTTCGCCCTTTGCCATCACCGGTCGGGCCAAGGAAAAGAGTGAAGAGCCCGGCGGCGAGGGGATGCCGGATCTCGATCCGCGACAAGAGGCCGAGATGATGAAGCTCGCCGGCGAAATGTCGGGTATGGACGAGGAGAATCCCGACCCGCGTCAGTTAGGGCGCCTGATGCGCCGCATGATGGACATCACAGGCGAAAAAGTGCCCGAGCCGATGCTCGAGATGCTGGCACGTATGGAAAAAGGCGAGGATCCTGAAAAGCTCGAGGCGGAATACGGCGATGTGCTCGACGACGATTCGATGGGTGACTTCGGAATGAGCAAGGGGGATGGCGAAAAAGGTGGAGTTGGCGCGCTGCGCCGCCGCTTGCCTCCGCGCCGTGATCCAACGCTTTACGAGATGGCGGAATATCTTTGAGAGCCTGGGTAGGGAATTGCTCTCACAGAGACCACGGGGTTCACGGGGTGCACTTCGCCGATCCTGGACTTTGTGAACTCTGAGGTCTTGGTGAGAGCTAATTTTTCGTCTTTGATAGGAGCTGGCTCGTGTCTGTCCTGACAACTGCGCCGACGCTGCACACTGCAAACTTTCTTGAAAATGAAACGTAAAGGAATCGTTCTCGCCGGCGGGGTTGGCACACGTCTGCATCCGTGCACTTCGTCCATTTCGAAGCAACTGCTCCCGGTCTTCGACAAGCCGATGATCTACTACCCGCTGAGCGTTCTTATGCTTGCCGGGATGCGCGAGATTTTGGTCATTTCGACGCCGCGGGACTTGCCAAGATTCAAGGAATTGCTCGGCGACGGTTCGGCATTCGGGGTGGAGTTTAGTTATGCCGAGCAGGCCAAGCCCGAGGGCTTGCCGCAGGCCTTCACTATCGGGGAGGAATTCTTGGCGGGTGCTCCTTCTTGTCTGGTGCTGGGGGACAACCTTTTCTACGGTGCTCGCCTCAGCGAGAGTATCAAGTCGGCCGCTGCCGCGTCCGGCGCGACACTGTTTGCCTACCACGTTTCCGATGTGCGTGCTTACGGGGTGATTGAATTGGATCAGGTTGGCAAGGTTCTCTCGCTCGAGGAAAAACCGCCGCATC
>Ga0163212_1001037_pt1 | contig 12269 bp, 7 predicted proteins | sample Malawi_45m_30L_FD_113532 | JGI IMG/M metagenome (GOLD analysis project Ga0163212, IMG submission 113532) | Freshwater microbial communities from Lake Malawi, Central Region, Malawi to study Microbial Dark Matter (Phase II) - Malawi_45m_30L | ecosystem: Environmental > Aquatic > Freshwater > Lake ...
AGCCCGTGCCGGGCGCGTCACGCGGGCTCGCCTCCGGGGGGCGCGGCCACCATGGTCGTGGGGTGGTTCTGGACGATTCCGAGTTTTCCGCGCTCCTTGGCGCGCGCCACGCGGCGCCGCACGGCGTGTTGGGCATACATCCGCACAGGCGCGGCCGCGTCCGCGGGGTCGTGGTGCGAGCGTTCCTGAGGGATGCGGAGTCGTGTGAGCTGGTTGAGGTCGACGCGCGGCCCGCCCGGTCGCACCCGATGGCGCGGGTAGCGTCGGAGGGGTTGTTCGAGGTGTTCCTGCCGCGGCGGACCGAGGTTTTCCGTTATCAGTTGCGGGTGCGGCGCAACAACGGCGAGCTGCGCCAGTTCTCGGATCCGTATTCCTTCCTGCCCACCCTCGATGCGCAGGACCTATACCTGTTCAACGAGGGCAACGAGCACCGGGCCTTCGACAAGCTGGGGGCGCATCTGCGCGCTCCCGGCGGCGTCCCGGGGGTGGCGTTCGCGGTGTGGGCCCCAGCGGCGGCGCGGGTGTCTGTCGTGGGGACCTTCAACGGTTGGGACGGCCGCTACCACCCGATGAGGCCGCTGGGTTCCTCGGGGGTGTGGGAACTGTTCATTCCGGGGCTGGAGGAGGGTGAACTCTACAAGTTCGAGCTCCGCGACCAGCGCGGCCACGTGCGCCTGAAGACCGATCCCTACGGGACGCGCTTCGAGGGCCCGCCGAACAACGCCGCGATCGTATGCAACCCGGGGCGGCACCGTTGGGGCGACGACGCGTGGATGGCGCGCCGGCGCGCGCAAGCCGGGCGGCTCGATCGGCCGCTCTGCATCTACGAGGTGCACCTCGGCTCCTGGAAGCGCCGCCCGGAGGACGCGGACCGCCCGCTGAACTACCGGGAGCTGGCCCCCCAGCTGGCGGACCACGCGCTCGAGATGGGCTTCACCCACGTCGAGCTCATGCCCTTGGCGGAGCACCCGTTCGAGGGCTCGTGGGGCTACCAGGTTACGGGCTTCTTCGCGCCCACGCACCGGTTCGGGCCGCCGGAGGACTTCGCGTGGTTTGTCGACCACCTGCACCAGCGCGGTCTTGGCGTGATTTTGGACTGGGTGCCGGGGCATTTCCCGCGCGACAGCTTCGCGCTGGCCGAGTTTGACGGCACTCACCTGTACGAGCACGCCGACCCGCGGCAGGGGGCGCACATGGATTGGGGCACGCTGATTTTCAATTACGGGCGCAACGAGGTCCGCTGCTTTCTGATCGCGAACGCCCTCGCGTGGCTGGAGCGCTACCACCTCGACGGCCTGCGCGTGGACGCGGTGGCCTCGATGCTTTACCTCGACTACTCTCGGCGCGAGGGCGAGTGGATCCCCAATCGCCACGGCGGGCGGGAGAATCTGGAGGCGATTGATTTCCTGCGGCGAGTGAACGACGCGGTGCACCACTACCACCCGGGCGTCCTGATGATTGCGGAGGAGAGCACCTCCTTTCCTGGGGTGAGCCGGCCCACGGCGCAGGGCGGGTTGGGCTTCGACTACAAGTGGAACATGGGGCTGATGCACGACACCCTGCGCTACTTCGGCAAGGAGCCCGTCGTCCGGCGTTACCACCATTCGGACCTGACCTTCGGGATGCTTTACCAGTACGCGGAGAACTTCATCACCGTGTACTCTCACGATGAGGTGGTGCACGGGAAGGGCTCGATGCTGCTCAAGATGGGCGCGTGGCACATCGCGGAAAAGGCGGCGCACCTCCGCGCACTTTACGCGCACGCGTGGATGTGGCCGGGTAAAAAACTGCTCTTTATGGGCGGTGATTTCGCGCAGTCGCGCGAATGGGCCCACGACCGGAGCCTCGACTGGCACCTCTGCCAGTACCTCGACCACGAGGGCGTGCGGCGGCTGGTCCGTGACCTCAACCGGATGCTCACCGGCGATCCCGCGCTGGGCGAGCACGACCTCGATCCCCGCGGGTTCCGCTGGCTCAATTGCGACGCCGCCGACGCGAACGTGCTCGCCTTCCTACGGACCGACGCCGCGGAGGAATCCCTCTACGCGGTGGTGGGCCACTTCGGGGGCGTCTGGCGCGAGCAGCGCGTGGGGGTGCCCCGCCGGGGCCATTGGCGCGAGGTGTTGAACACCAACAGCGAGCACTACGGCGGGACCGGCCTTGGCAACGAGGGCGGGCGCACCGCGGAGCAAGTGCCGTGGGACGGCTGCGGCCAGTCTCTGCTGGTGACGCTTCCGCCGCTCACGGTCTGTGTGTTCCACTGGCGGGCGGAGACGGCCGCTGGTCCCGAACGCTAAGCCCGGTCGGCCCGGGCGCGGCGCTAGTCGCGCTCAAGCGGGCCGCCCGCCTGGCGCCAGCCGGCAAGACCGGCTTTGAAGTGGCGGACGTTGGTATAGCCGAGCGTGGCGGCTGCGTTCGCAGCGGCGCGCCAGGAGGGGCAGGCTTCACTGCCGCAGTAGGCCACGATGAGGGCACTCTTGTCCGCCGGGAGGAGGCGAGCAAGGTCTGCCCTGCGGGCCGCGTAGTCGATGGCGCCGGGCAGTCGACCGCCGCGGAAGGAGGACGAACCATTGGCGTCGATGAGAGTCACCGGGCCGGCGGCCAGCGCCTGCACGAGGTCCTCGCGGGCGATGACGGGGAATTTCTCTGACGCGAGGGCGGTGACGGGTCCGAGCAGCAGGGCAAGGAGGGCGAGGGGGCGCATCAGGGGAAAAGGGTTCAACCGAGGGCGCGGCGGAGGACCTCGAGGCTGCGCGGCACTGCGGTGGCGGGGTCTTCCTTGCCCTCCATCTCAAGGGCGACCCAACCCGAGTAGCCGGCGGCGGCAAGCATCCCGGCGATGCGGGGGTAATCCAAATCGAGCGTGTACCACTCGCCGCCGCCCGGGTAGGTCTTGGCCTGGACGTAGACGGTGCGCGGGGCGATCGCCTCGAGTTGCGGGTAGATGTCGTCGAGGAAGTTTCCGGTGTCCATCAGCGCCCCGAGCCACGGCGAGTCGAACTGCCCGAGCAGGCGCAGGAGCCCAGCGGCGGTGCGGGCGAGGCCCCAGTGGTTCTCGAGGGCGAGGACGACGCCGCACTCCTCGGCCTTGGGCAGGCAGCGCGCGAGGCCCTCGGCGCACCACTTGAAACCCTCGTCCTCGGTCCGGCCGGGGAGCACCGGCTCGATGCCGCGGTTCGCCATCAGGTCGTCGAAGCTGCGAATCGTGCCCCATCGGCCGGTGTTGACCCGGATCGAGGCGCAGCCGAGCTCGTGGGCAACCTCGAGGCAGCGGTGCGTGTGCTGGACCTCGGCGGTGAGCTGCGCGGGGTCGGCCTTGACGAAGCTTTGGTGGGTCGAAAGGCAGCAGATGGCGAGGCCGCGGCGGAACGCGTGCCGGCGGAGGCGGCGCAGGTAGGCCCGGCCGGCGGCGTCGAGCGGCCCGCGCTCGGGCAGTTCCATCTGGCGGTGCAGGATGTCCACCCCGGAGAAGCCGAGCTCAGCAGCGCGGTCCATGACCGTCTCGATCGGGACCTTGGGCGTGCGGAAGTGCCAGTAGGAGTAGGAGGCCACGGCGAGGCGCACCCGAGGACTGGCGGGCGCGGCGGCCGGCGCGGGGGCCCCGGGGAGGAAAGAGGCGGCGCCGCCGGCGAGGGCAGCAAGGGCGTGGCGGCGGCTGAGGGAGATCGGGCTCAAGCGATCAGGTCCTTCACCACGTGGCCGTGGACGTCGGTCAGGCGGAAGTCGCGACCCTGAAAGCGGTAGGTGAGCCGGGTGTGCTCGAGGCCCAGCAGGTGCAGGAGCGTCGCGTTGAGGTCGTGAACGTGCACGGGATCGCGCACGACGTTGAAGCCGAGCTCGTCGGTCGCGCCGTGGACGTGGCCGCGCTTCAGGCCGCCGCCGGCCATCCACATCGTGAAGCAGCGGTTGTGATGGTCTCGCCCGTCGTTGCCGCCCTGGACCATCGGGGTGCGGCCGAACTCCCCGCCCCAGATGACGAGCGTGTCGTCGAGGAGCCCGCGGCGCTTCAGGTCGCGCACGAGGGCCGCGCTGGGCCGGTCAGTGTCCTCGCAGTTGCGCTTGATGGCCTTGGTGAGGTCGCCGTGCTGGTCCCACGCCTCGTGGAACAGTTGGACGAAGCGGACGCCGCGCTCGGCGAGGCGGCGGGCGAGGAGGCAGTTGCGCGCGTAGCTGGCCTGGCCAGGGTCCTTGATGCCGTACTCCTCGAGCACCGCGGCGGGTTCCTGTGACAGGTCCATCAGCTCGGGCGCGCTGGTCTGGAGCTGGTAGGCCATCTCGTAGCTTTGGATGCGCGCGGCGGTCTCGGGGTCCCCGAGGTCGGCCTGGGCGAGCGCGTTGAGTTCGTTGAGGGTGTCGAGCGAGGCGCGCTGGGCGCGGGCGTCGACCCCGGCGGGGTTCGAGAGGTAGAGGACCGGGTCGCCGGTGCCGCGGAAGGGGATCCCGCCGTAGACCGTGGGCAGGAAACCGCAGCCGTAGTTACTGGCGCCGCCGCTGGTGCCCTTGGCGCTGGTGAGGACGACGTAGCCGGGGAGGTTCTCGCTCTCCGAGCCGAGGCCGTAGAGGGTCCACGAGCCGAAGCTGGGCCGGCCGAACTGCTGCGAGCCGGTGTTCATCAGAATCTGCGCGGGGGCGTGGTTCACCGCGTCGGTCTGCAGGCTCCGGACCACGCAGAGGTCATCCGCGATGGAGGCGATCTGGGGGATGAGCTCGGAGAACTCGGTGCCGGCCTGACCGTGCTTGGCGAAGGCGTACTTGGGGCCGAGCAGGGCGGAGTTGGGCTTGATGAAGGCGGCGCGGTAGTCCTTCAGCAGTTCCGCCGGGGGGAGTTGGCCGTCACGGCGCGCGAGTTCCGGCTTGTGGTCGAACAGCTCCAGGTGGCTGGGCGCTCCGGCCATGAACATATAGATGACGCGCTTGGCCTTCGGCGCGAAGTGCGGCGGGCGCACGGCGAGGGGATTGGCGGGCGCGGAGCGGGCGGCCGCGTCGCGGGCGAGCAGGGAGCTGAGCGCGAGGCCGGCCATCCCCACGCCGCAGTCCTGGAGAAACCAGCGGCGGGAGAGGAGGCGGGCCTGGGCGGCGCGGAGGGAGGCGGAGACGGGCTCGTGCATCGGGATCAGGGCTTGGTCAGGGTCTCGTCGAGGTTGAGCATCACGCGCGCCACGAGGGTCCAGGCGGCGAGTTCGGCCGGGGTGGCGTCCGCCGGCAGGTCGGCGGCCTTCAGGCGCGGGGGAAAGGCGACCTCGGCCGCGGGGAGTTCGCCGCGCTGGAGGCGGCCGCGCGCCTCGGTGAGGAGGCGCCGCACGGCGGCCTGTTCCGCCGGGCGGGCGGCGCGGGCGGTGCACAGGCGGTACGCGAGGTCGATCCGGCTCTCGTCGCTCCCGCCGCCCTCGCGCCAGAGGCGCAGGGCGAGGGCCTGCGCAGCCTCGACGAACACGGGCTCGTTCAGCCCGGTGAGGGCCGCAAGGGGGGTATTGGAGCGGACGCGGCGGGCGCAGGCGAAGTCCGCGTTCGGCGCGTCGAAGGCGCTCAGCATCGGGTCCGGCATCGAGCGCTTCCGGAACAGGTACAGTCCGCGGCGGTAGCGCTGGGCGTCCTCCGGCGGCTGCCAGTAGGTCGGCCGCACGTAGTTGTAGGCGAGGACGTTCTCCGGGACCGGCGGGAACACGCTCGGCCCGCCGACCTGGTGATGCAGCAGGCCGGCGATCGCCAGCGCGGAGTCACGGACGATCTCGGCGTCGACCCGGAAGCGGGGCCCGCGGGCGAGCAGGCGGTTGGCCGGGTCGCGTTCCCGCAGCGCGGGGGTCCCGGCGGAGTCCTGCTGGTAGGTGCGGCTGGTCACGATCCGCAGCAGCAACTCCTTGTGGCTCCAGCACTGGTCAATGAAGTCGACCGACAGCCAGTCGAGCAACTCGCGGTGCTCGGGCGGGCTGGAGCGGGTGCCGAAGTCCTCGGGCGTCTCGACGAGGCCCGTGCCGAACAGCGTCTGCCAGACCCGGTTGACGGCCACGCGGGCGGTGAGGGGCGCGCGCCGGTCGGTGAGCCAGCGGGCGAAGCCGAGGCGGTCGCGGGGCGCGTCCTCCGGCCAGGGATTCAGGGCGGCGGGGACGTGCGGCTGGACGGCGTGCTTCGGCCGGTCCCAGGCGCCCCGGTCGAGCAGGCGGGTCTCGCGGGCGTGGACCCCGCCCCGCTCCCGCAGGTGGAGCACGGAGGTGGGCGCCGCCGGGTAACGTTTCCACGCGGCCTCGGCCTCGGTGTGGAACTTGCGCGCGGCGGGCTCCTGGGCGCGCCACGCCCGGAACAGGGCGGTGTGCTGCCGTGCGTCGCGCGCGTCGGCGGGAATCTCGAGGGCCAGCATCGCGGCGTGATCGACCGGCGGCACGCGCGGGTCGGGCGCGCGGGTCAGAGAGATGCGGGCGCAGCCGAGCGCGGTGTTGTGGCGGCCGTTGTCGTCGCCGCTGTGGTGCATCCGCAGCAGCACGCGCAGCTTCGTGCCCGCCGGGTGGCGCAGCGGCTCTGTGAACTGCACGACGGCCGCCGATTCGGCGTTGCGTCGGCCGGGGCCGCGGTCTGCGCGCCACGCCGTGTCGTTGAGGCCGTCGATCATCAGTTCGGGGCCGCCGATGATGCGTCGCCGCTCCTTGTCGAAGTTCGCCTTCCATTCCTCCTCCAGCCCGCGGACCGACTCCGCGAAGTCGGCCGTGGCGCCCCGGAGCGCGACCTTCTCCCATTGGTCGCAGCCGGGCGGCATCACGCTCACCTCCAGCTCGCTGAGCGCCCAGGTCCCGTACTTGCTGCGGCCCGGGCCGTTGAACTCGAGGTCCCCGTGCGTGAGCGCCTCGAGGCGGAGGCCGGTGACGCTATCGAGCGCTGGGGTGCCGATCACGAAGATGTCCCCGCGCGTGGTCGGGTGGCCGAGGGTGAGGATGGAGTGGTCGGCGAGCTGGACCGGGTGGTTGAGCCCGCTGGTGCTGGCGAGTTCCTCGGCGAGGAAGGGCGTCCAGGCCGGGCGCTGGCGGACGAGCTCGGCGGACCACCGCTCGAGGCGCTCCGCCCAGTCCGGCACGGCGGCCTTGGTGCTCGTGTCGATGGCGGCGAGATCGCGCCGGAGGGTCTCGATGAGTTGCTGCTGCTCCGGGGTGTAGACCCAGGACTGGGCCTCGAAGGTGGAATTGAAGAAGGCGTAAAGTCCGAAGTACTCGTCGTGCGTGATCGGGTCGAACTTGTGGGTGTGGCACTGGGCGCACTGGAGGCTCAGGCCGATGGTGGCCTTCCCGACGCAGTCAAGGCGGTCGAACATTCCCTCGATGCGGAACTGCTCCGGGATGATCGCGCCCTCCTCGTTGACCATCCCGTTGCGCAGGAAGCCGGTCGCCACGATCTGCTCCTGCGTGGCGCCGGGCAGGAGGTCACCGGCGATCTGCTCGGTCAGGAAGCGGTCGTAGCCAAGGTCGCGGTTGAAGGCGCGGATCACCCAGTCCCGCCAGGCCCATTGCTCGCGGGGCAGGTCCTTCTCGTAGCCGTTGCTGTCGGCATAACGGGCGGCGTCGAGCCACACGCGGGCCCAGCGTTCGCCGAAGCGCTCGTCGGCGAGGAGGCGGCGCGCGAGGTCCTCGGTGGCCGCGGAGAGGCCTTGGGCCGAGACGGCCAGAACGAAGGCGGCGACGTCCGCCGGGGAGGGCGGGAGGCCAAGCAGGTCGAGGTGTAGCCGGCGGCAGAGGACGGCGGGGTCCGCGGCGGGGGAAAAGTCGATCTGGTGGGAGCGCAGCCGTGCCGCCACGAAGGCGTCCACCGGGTTTGCGCCGGCGGCGGGGGGTTCCGCCTTGACCGGCGGCACGAAGGCCCAGTGGGGTGCGTACGGGGCGCCGGCCTCGACCCAGCGACGCAGCACCTCCTGCTCGCGCGGGCCGACCTTCTTGCCCTCCTTGGGCGGTGGCATCACTTCGTCCTCGTGGGGAGAAAGGATGCGCGCGAGCAACTCGCTCTCCGCGGGCTTCCCCGGGACGAGCGCGGCGACGCCGGATTTCCCGCCCTTTAGTGCCGCCTCGCGGTCATCTAGGCGCAGCCCGCCGCGTCGGTCCTGGGCATCTGGCCCATGGCAATGGAAGCAGTGCTCGGCGAGGATCGGCTGCACCTCGCGGGTGAAGTCAACCTCGGGCACGGCGAGGACCGGAGCAGCCACCAGCCCGAGGGGCAGGGACAGCCAGGAGGGCGGGGAGAAACGGGAGCGGAAGCCGGACATAGGCGGTGCGCGCTGGGTGCTCGAAAAGCAAACTCATGCGTCCGGCGGACGCGAGCCGGATGTGCGGGAATCCGCCGGCGGATTTCCGACTGCAGGCGGGCGAGGCGCGCGGCGCCGAGGCCCTCGCCGAACCAGCCGGCCACCATCTCGAGGCTCCAGCCCCTCATCGCGGCGCCGAGGTCGACCTCGACCACCCGGTCGTTGAAGTTGTCGAGGTTCGCGTCGGGGCGGGCAGGGTGCACGCCTTCTCGTCCAGAACGGCGTCGACCTCGCGCTGGACCGCGGCGAGGTAGCGGCCCCGGTCGTCGAATGCCTCCGCTTGGGCGAAGGTGGTGAGCCGGTTCCGCCGGGGATTGTAAACCGCCTCGTACGGGGTGGGGACGCCAGTGCGCGAGTAGGTGAGGTAGAGGTCGTCGGTCGCGGCGGGGGGCGCCGTGTTCACAAGGCGGTCGGCCTCCGCGAGGAGCTCGCGCTAGGGCAGCCGGGCGGACAACTCGTTCCAGGCCGCGCGGTCGGAGGCGGGCCGGCCCACCGGAGCGGGGGAGGCGGGCAGCAGGGCGGCGACCTCGGTGATCCGCGCGGCGGGGAGGCGGATGGCCGCGGTGGCGGCCGGGACGGCAACGCGCAGAACGCGGCTCATCGCGGGAGGGAGTCAGGCAGGGCGGAGCGTGCGGCCGTCGTTCCAGGCCAGCGAGCTCACCAGGGTGGTGCCGGGAATGCGGGGCACGCCCCGCTCGTTGGTCTCGATCAGGCGCATCAGGATGTTGCCCGCGGTGCGACCGACCTCCTCGGCAAGCACGCGGATCCCGCTGAGGCGGCCGGTCGGGCGCTCCTGGTGGAAGAACGCCAGCCCGACGTCCCGCGGGGGATGCAGCCCTAGACGGCGGAGGGCGCCCGGCACCTCGGGCTCCTCGGTGAGGATGACATCGGGACGGTGGCGATCCAGCCACGCCGCAAACGGCGCCGGACCCCAGCGGTCCTCCGGGAGCAGCAGCGGTGGCACCGTCCGCCAGCGGGGGTGGTGCAGGCGCTGCGCGAGGAAGAACCCGAGGCGGCTGTGACGCGTGCGGATGTCCTGCGGGGCGCGCAGGACGAGGCCCGGGCGGGTGTAACCGCGGCGGTCGATCTCGGCCAGCAGGCGCTCGAGGCCGGCCGCGTGGTCATCGACCACCCGGTGCAGCACCGGGTCGGCCATCGAGTAGTCGAGGGTCACGGCGGAGAACTGGGCCCAGTCGATGTCCATCGGCGGGTTGACGACGGGCAGCGGCGCGACGACGAGGCCCTGGAAGTTCTGGGTCCAGAGGATGCGGCTGAGGCGGCGGCCGCCGATCTGCGGCTCGAAGAGCCAGCGGGGTTCGACCAGATAACCGCGCGGTCCGCAGGCGGCGGCGACGCCCGCGTAGCAGTCGGAGATGTAGCGGCTGCGCCGCCATCCGTGGCGGGTGGGGAAGGCGGTGAGGAAGGCGATCTTGGCGCGGAGCGTGCCGCCCGGCTTGCGGGCCTGGCGCTGGGACATCAGGGCGGAAATCAGCGGGTCCGGCCGGTAGCCGAGGCTGGCCGCGGCCGCGTGCACGCGATCAATGGTGGCCGCCGGGAGCCCCGGGTGGCGGCGCAGGGCGAGGGAGACGGTGGCCTGGGAGAGCCCGGCGGCCCGGGCGATGTCGCGCTGGGTGACCATCGCGGAAAGCAGGCTGGGGCGGCGGAGGGCGGGGGCAACGGCGAAGACGTCGTAAACGCCGCCGGCGCCCCCCGGGAGGAGGGCGCCGGCGGGACGGGAGCAAAGGCGCGTCAGAACCGGAGTTCCGTCGCGAGGCGGTAGGTGCGCTTCTCGCCGAAGGTGAAGCCCTCCGAGATGTAATTGCGGTCGAGCAGGTTGCCGATGTTGAGCCGGACCCCGAGAACGCGGTTCCGCGCGACGCGGAAGTCCTTGGCGATCACGGCGAACAGGGCCGTGCCGGCGTCGCTGCGGCGCTCGAGCGTGTTGAGGTTCAGGCCGGTATCCAGCCAGACGTCATTCCTGTAGTTGGCGCCGAGGGTCCAGCGGGTGCCGCCGAGGGGGCCGTCGCCCTCCATCTTGTAGTTCACCATCAGGTTGGCGGACTGCTCGGGGGCGCGCGGGAGTTCATAGCCGATGAGGGCGTTGCGGCCCGGAGGCGCGCCGGTGATGCGGCCGTTGAAGCCGGCATAGAGGAGGGTGAAGCTGAGTTGGCGGTTCGCTTGGTACCAGGCCTCGAATTCCACGCCCTTGACCTCCTCGCCGGGGGTCAGGATGCCGTAGGTCCGCGGCGGGTTGAAAGCGAAGTCCTGGAACTGGCGGCCGACGTCCTTACGCTCCTGCGCGTAGAACACGATCGTCGTTTGCAGGCCGGTGCCGCCCCAGGTGGACTTCAGCCCGCCCTCGATGCCCTCCGCGGTGAGCGGCGCGAGCGGGGCGAAGTTGATGTCGAAGAGGAACTGCGGCTGGTAGCTCGTGCTGCGGTTGAAGAACAGCATGTGCTGTTTGCGCTGGTCGAGCACCCAGCCGATGCCGGTCTGCCAGACCGTGGCCTTGCGGTCGTCCGCCTGGCCGGTGGTGGTGTTGACGAGGGTGCTCTTGCCGCGGGCGACGCCGGCGAGGATCTGCAGGCGGTCGTCGAAGGCGGAGAGGACCTCGCTCACGCGGGTGTTGGTCCACTCGCTCTGGAAGCGGTTGGGGCCGACCTCGAGGCGCCAGAGGGCAGGGTCGAGGCGGGTGTCGAGCCAGGCGCCGGAGACGCCGTTGAAGGGGCGGAAGTCCGCCGCGGCGGGCGGGCGCGTCACGCGTTGCGACGCGGGGTCGTAGCCCAGGTTGAGGGTGAAGATGTTGTCGCGCTGGCTGGTGGCGGCATTCCAGCCGCGCCAGACGGAGGCGAAGAAGATGTTCTTGTTGTACTCGTAGCCGGCGAGGGTTCGGGTCTTCATCCCGGCGAGGGTCCATTCCCCGAGGAGGTCACCCTTGTAGCCGGTGATGCGGTTGCCGTCGCGGGTGTTGGCGCCGAAGTACGCCACGGGGACCGCGCGGAAGGGGTCGCCGCCGGTGGGGACGATCTCGTTGCGGTTGCGGGCGTTCTTCGAGTACACGGCGCGGAACGTGATGTTGTCGGTGAGGCGCGAGGTGAGGTCGGCGGTCCAGTTAGTCTGCTTGTTCTCCGCCTTGGCGTAGGGGCCGAAGAGGCCGCCGCGCGCGGCGCGACCGAGGCCGCGGCTGTCCTTGTCCACGTACTCAACCGTGGACCCCGGCGGGCGCCAGACGATCGGTTGGAAGGCACCGAAGTTGGTGCGCACGTCGAGGTACTCCCACTCGAGGGAGACCTCCGTGTTGCTCAGCGGGCGGTAGAGCACCGAGGGATTGTAGGCGATGGCCTTGTTGCGGAAGAAATTGAACTCGCGCTCGTTGCTGGTGAACGAGGCGGGGAGGCGGAAACCGAGGGTCTTCGGCACTAGGGTCACGTCGACGTCCGCTTGGGCGCGGTAGAACGCGTAGTTGCCGAAGGCACCGCCGATGCTGCCCTTGGCGTCGGGGGTGTTCCGCAGGCGGGGCCGCTTGGTGATGTAGTTGATGATGCCGCCGGCGTCGCTCTGCCCGTAGAGGAGGGAGTTGGGGCCCCGGATGACCTCGACGCGGTCGATGCCGGTCATATCATAGAGCCGTCCGCCGGGGGCGAAGCCGTTGCGGCGCGGGAGGACGGTGAACCCGCGCGACGCGTACTGGGTGTTGTTGCCGGTGCCCTCGGAGGAGGTCTGGTTCTGGTTCGCGAGGCCGGGGACGATCTGGCCGAGGCCGTCCGCGTTGAAGATGTTGAGCTCCTTCATCATCTCGGCGCTCACCACCTGGAGGCCCATCGGCAGCTTGTCGATCGGGCGCGCCACCAGCGTGCCGGCGGTGGCCTCCGCGATGCGGTTGCCGTCGATCAGGGCGCTGGAGGAGATGACGAACGGGGAGAGCTCGACGACCTCGTCGGCTTGCGGGGCCGGCGCGGGGGCCCGCTGGGCGCGGGCGAGGGGGGACAAC
>Ga0163212_1001038_pt1 | contig 12262 bp, 13 predicted proteins | sample Malawi_45m_30L_FD_113532 | JGI IMG/M metagenome (GOLD analysis project Ga0163212, IMG submission 113532) | Freshwater microbial communities from Lake Malawi, Central Region, Malawi to study Microbial Dark Matter (Phase II) - Malawi_45m_30L | ecosystem: Environmental > Aquatic > Freshwater > Lake...
GGCAAATACGCCGGCTAGCACAAGACCGCGAAGGCCAACGGGAAGGACATTCAGGATATAGCTACTGAAAATGTCGGCATTGGACTTCGGCATAAACCTCGGGTCTTGCTGGTAATACACGAAGAGCAGAATACCGATAAAGGTAAAAATCGCCGCAATTGGAATATCCAGAAACGCCGCTGAAAGCAGCGACCGCTTGGCTTTCTGGTGCGTTTCGGCGGTGAGCATCCGCTGGACCATGTCCTGATCCGTACCAAACATCGCCATATTCAGCATCGTCGCACCGAATACCGCCGAGAAGATAGTGTAATCCCCCGTGAAGATATGCTTGATGACTCCCGCAAAGCCAAGGTTTCCGGTGGTTTCAAAGCCTGTCACGAAATAGCCATCTAGACGGGTCATCGCAGGCACCGCAGCCGTAAGCGCCGACCACCCACCGATTTGGTTTAGGAGAAAGACAATCGCCGCGATGGCGGAGCCAAACATGATGCAGGCTTGAACGACATCGGTCCAGATGACGGCCTTGATGCCGCCCTTTGTTGTGTAGAAAGCCGTAAGGAGCACCAGCGCGCCGATGGCGACTAAGTACGGACCAACTGTTGTCACGGGCTGGAAGGTAATGGACTTACCCTGCTGTTCGACGAAAAGCTTCCACGCGAGAACCATCACAAGGCTTGGGATGAACAAGCGTGAGCCGCTGGCAAGCGTCCGCATGATGAGAAAGAGCGCGCTGACGATGCTCTTTGACCGTGGGCCAAAGCGAACTGCAAGGTAATCATAAACCGTGTAGACCTTGTAGTCGTAGTACGGCTTCAGGAAGACATTTGCGACGACCCAGCGCCCGAGGACCACGCCCATTGTGAGCTGCACGTAGGCAAGCGAGCGCTTTGCAAACCCTTCACCGGGCGCCCCAAGAAATGTCGCTGCGCTTGTCTCGGCGGCGATAATACTTGCCATCACAGCCCACCAGGGAACCTGCCGGCCAGCGAGTGCAAAGTCCTTCAAGCTCTCTTCACGTCGGCCCATATAGAGGCCGATTGCCGAGATTCCGGCGAAGTATAAGAGGATGATTCCGAGGTCAACGAGAAAGCCCATGGCTGCGATTATAACCCCGGTGATGGGCTGCAACATGGGCTTTCTAAACGTGCACTGAGTTTCCGATGTCAGCGAATAAAGCGACGAAGCTGAACTTTTCTGTTGCAGGCTTTAGAGCCTTCCTTCGCAAGCTGGAGCGCGATTTCATCATCCGGCACATTTATGACATAGAAGCCACTCATATATTCTTCCGTATTGTGAAGTGGGCCATCAGTGATGATGCCGGCATCATCCCGGGTATCGATAACCTTTGCTGTGGATGGGCTCATAATCCCACCCGCCATCACCCAGTAACCCTTTTCCTCCAGCATGTCATTGAACACATCAATATCAATCATTTCATCCGGGCGACCGGTGCTTGTGGCAGTATCGATAACGGCGATCAGGTAGCGCATCTTGTGATTTTCTTTCCCGGAAATTTGGCTATTAGCCAGCCTTCCGAATCATACAGTAGCGGCAAAACCCCTCCATTTGTTATTTGTTCCGAAATAAATCAAACGAGTACACTGCTGTATGGAACTGATTGACTGCCATCAACATCTCTGGGACCTGACGCGCTTCGATCTCCCGTGGGTAAAGGGACTCGGACTCCCACTCGAGGCGCAGCACACACCCGTCGAATACGCGGCTGCCATTTCCGGAACGCCGATCGGGCGGCGCATCTACATGGAAGTCGATGTCACTCCGGAGCAGCGCATCCAGGAGGCAGAATACGCCTGTGGGCTTGGCCCAGCGGTTGTCGGTGCAGACCCGGCATTGCCAGTCTTTGCCGACCACTTCAACCACATCGCGCATCCAAACCTCAAAGGCGTGCGTCAGGTTCTCCATGGCGGTCATCCGGAAGCCAGAATCATCGAGTCGCGCTTTATCCAAAATCTCGAGCTGCTGGGCGACCGCAACCTCAGCTTTGATATCTGTATTCGACCGGGAGAGCTTGCACATGCTGCGATGGCCGCCCGCCGCGTCCCGGGCACAACATTTATTCTCGACCATTGTGGAAATGGGGATGTGCAGGCAACGGAGAGTGACCGTGCTACGTGGATGAAAGGAATCGAGATGGTCGCTGCGGAGCCGAATGTCTGGTGCAAAATCAGTGGCATCATCGTGACCGCCAAGCGTAGTGCCTGGTCCGCAGATGACCTCGCTCCCGTTATCAACCACTGCCTCGATGCCTTTGGCCCTGACCGTGTTATCTTTGGATCAGACTGGCCGGTTTGTACCCTGACAGACAGCCTCAAGGCGTGGGTGGATGCGTTTACGCAAATCACGGGAACGCTTCCGGATGCCGACCGGGAGAAGCTGTGGTTCCGTAACGCCGAGCGTCTTTATGGCCTTGCGGTATCGGAGTAGCGCAAGTGTCGACCGAGTTACTGGAGCGCTTTGAGCCGGAGCTGAATACGGAGGCGATTACCGGTGGTAATCCTATGCACCGCGTCCTTTTGGTAGCAAATGAAAGTGCAACAGCCTTTACAGGATGGGCCCGCCTCGGCGTCGATTTCCAAACCCGCCGCCGCTATGCCATCAAAATCAGCCACACCAACGGCGCGCTCTGCCGGCACGTTGTCACCGATGAAACTATTGGTGAACCTGACACAAACACCGGTAAGTTCCGCTGGGCGTTTACCCTTTGGTTTGAAATCAATATCGTGCCAAAGGAGCTCGTTGGCTTTCTCGCAGCGTGGGCATCGGAGCCAGACCAGCCCGAGACAAGCGATGCCTTTTCACAACCCGAAGCGTGGCTCCCTGCTCTCGAAGCGCATTCCCACCCAGGACGGCTAGCCCTCCCTCACACGCTACCAGAGGCATGAATTCATGGATGCATTGTGTAAATGTCATCCATGCAAGCAGCCCACCAAACCATCTCCAGCGGACCCGCCGCGCTCACTTATCAGGCTTTCCCGGATGCGTGCCGTGTCAAAAATGGCGACATCCTGTGTGTCTTCTACGCCGGCACAGGCCACGTAACCTTGCCCGCGGCCGGTCAGAAAATCGGTGGTCGCCTATGCAGTGTCCGCTCCAAGGATGATGGACGGACGTGGAGCAGTCCTGAAGTGATCTTTGATGGCCTACTGGATGACCGTGACCCGCATATCTCCCAGCTCCACGATGGCAGAATCATCGTCACCTTCTTTTCCCTTGCGAAAGGTACGGAAGGGCGAACATACGATGGGGCAGGAACGTGGACGGTGGAAAGTGATGACAATGGGAACACGTGGAAAAACGCGAAATCTATTGTCCGTGATTGGTATGTCAGCGCCCCGGTACGCCGTCTGAAAAACGGCTGGTACATCCTTGGTATCTACTCCGAATCGGATGGCATCTCCCATGGCGGAGTCATTATCAGCCGAGATACCTGCCGTTCCTGGAGCGAGCCAATCCCTATCGGTAAGGGGCAGGGGATTGACTTGGATGCCGAAACCGATGTAATCCAGTGCACGGATGGCACCCTCTGGGCTGCGCTACGCTCCAGTAAGCACAATATGCACTATGCGACATCCGTGGACAATGGCCGAACATGGAGCCGTGCCCTTGACATTGGCTTTAAAGGTCATTGCCCACACGTTAACCGCCTGCGAAGTGGAGCGATTTTGATGTGCCACCGCCTCCCGAAGACCGAAGTCAGCATCAGCTACGATGAGTGCCGAACGTGGAATGGCCCCTACCGTATCGCGGATGTCATCGGGGCCTATCCAAGCAGCGTTGAGCTGCGGGATGGCAGTGTCCTCTTTACCTACTACACCGAGGGTGCTGGAAGCGTGATTCGAGCAGCACGTTACGGCGTGGTGCGGGATGGCCTAAAGGCTTTGCCGTTGAGGTAGAGCGGATATAATCCGGGCATGATTGCACAGCTCCGTGGCTACGTTGTCCGCGTCGCAGCACCGACATTGGTGCTCGATGTCAACGGGGTTGGCTACCGGGTTTCCGTTCCGGCATCCGTGCTGGAAAATCTCCCGCCGGATGGCACGCCACTTACGCTCATCACGCATATGCAAGTCCGTGAGGATGACATGTCGCTGTTTGGATTTCTGGATGACCAGGAGCTCGAAGTCTTCAACCTCTTGCTGAGTGTGTCGGGCGTCGGGCCCAAGGCAAGCCTCGCGATGCTTTCTGCCCTTGGGTCGGTTGGCATTGCCAAAGCGGTTGCAGGCGAGGATGTCCGGACGCTGACGAAAGTCCCGGGTATCGGAACGCGTACAGCGCAGCGTCTTGTAGTTGATTTAAAGGAGAAAATGCTCCCAATCGGTCTTGGCGGAGGCTCGACACCCGTCACAACCGGCGGAAGTAAGACCAGCACTTCTGCGACTCCGGCAGTGCATCCCAATGCCCTCGTCGCGGATGTCATATCCGCACTACAGAACCTCGGGTATCCAAAAGCGGATGCCATCAAGGCTGCTGAGAGTGCCCATGAGCAGCTGCAAAATATGGGAAATGTCCCTGAGTTTGCCGGTGTATTGCGCGCAGCGCTCAGCAACCTCTCACGTTAAGTGACCTAAGTTTAGGAAAACCATGGCGATTGAATCATCCCCCTTTGAGAAAGCCCGGCAAGTCCCGCAGCACCCTGCGGAGAGGATTATGGATACGGCTGCTCAGGGCACCGAGGATGGTGAGCTATCGCTTCGACCGAAGCGGCTGACAGAATACATCGGGCAGAACAAAATCAAAGAGCAACTCGGAATCTCTCTAACGGCTGCCAAAATGCGCGGCGAAGCGCTTGACCACCTTTTGCTGCATGGACCTCCCGGCCTTGGAAAAACATCTTTGGCCCACGTCATCGCACTGGAAATGGGCGCAAACCTGCGTGCGACATCCGGCCCCGCCATCGAACGCCCAGGAGATCTGGTCGCGATTCTCTCCAACCTTGAGGACGGTGCGGTTCTGTTTATTGATGAAATCCACCGCCTCAACCGGCTGGCGGAGGAGTTCCTCTACCCTGCGATGGAAGATTTCGAGATGGACATGACGATTGGTCAGGGCCCAAGCGCACGAACCGTCAAGATTCCACTCGCGAAGTTCACGCTGATTGGTGCGACGACGCGCCCGGGGTTGCTCACGAATCCACTACGTGACCGCTTCGGAATTGTGCAGGGATTTGAATTTTACGAAGATGCGGACCTGACGCAAATTTTGATGCGTTCTGCAGACATCCTCGGTGTTGGGATTGATGAGCGTGGCGCCGGCGAGCTGGCCAGCCGGAGCCGGGGGACGCCACGTATCGCGAACAGACTGCTCAAGCGTGCCAGAGATTACGCACAGGTCAAAGCGGATGGTGTTATCACGCATGAAGTCGCAGATGCCGCATTGAAGATGATGGAAGTCGACCGGGTCGGATTGGATAGCCTGGACCGCTTGTATTTGGCAACATTGATCGACCGTTTTGATGGCGGACCTACGGGTGCCGAAACGATGGCGGCTACGCTGCGCCTTGAACGCGATACGATTGAGGATGTTCTGGAGCCCTTTCTGATGATGGCGGGATTTCTGCAACGCACCCCGCGTGGTCGTACAGCAACCAAGCGTGCGTATGAACACTTGGGCCGCAGTATACCGAGAAACCGTGCAGCGGACAGTCAGCCCGGACTTTTGGAACTGGAGTCATAGACAAGATGATTTGTCCTGTTTGCAGTGCGCATAATCTGCCTGGCAGCAGGTTCTGCCGGCAGTGCGGGAAAAACCTTGCGCCTGCTGCAGTCGCGATTCCTGATACTCCACCAACCGATATCCCCGTTGCACCTGTAGTAGCCGTGGCTCCGCCGGTTGTAGTAGAAGAGAACCCGGCAGGTGCCCTTCCGGACACGGATGCCATAGCAGACCCAGACCGTATGCGCAAGGTCGCGACATTCCTGCGTGATGCACAGGCCCAGCTTGACCGGGGCGATTTTGCCGCGGCAGCAGCGGCAGCCGAGGAGGCGGCCGCGATCCATCCTCACTCAATTGCCGTGCTTTCGATGCGGGCGACGCTGTATGAACGCATGGGGCGTTTTGCTGATGCAGTTGCCGTTCTTGATAAGCTGGATGTGCAGGCACCCCTTGGAAAAGAGATGATTGGGAAGCGGGCAATTCTCAAAGCCAAGGCTAATACGGCATCCAATGCCGAAGCAGAACCGATTCCGCTCATCGACAAAATAAAGTCCATTGACCACAAAGTTTGGATACCAGCACTTGCAGGTCTTTCCACCGTGGCATTGATTTCGGGGGTTGGCGCGGCGATTGTAAATGCTAATCGAGATAATGGACCGGAGAAAGTTGTCGCCACCGATGGCACTCCGGCAAAGCCGGTTTGGAGCACTGCCAACGCGATGCAGGGTTCAAGTCAGCAGCCGGGATCATCGCTCGGTCAACAACAACCGACATCGATTTATGCCCCTCCCCCGGTTCAGCGTCCCTTAATGCCTCCACCCGCGGGAAATAGAGTCGATCCCTTTGCTCCCGTCGCACCGCGCCCGTCCACAACGGATAGCCAGCCCGTTCCTGTACCTGATACGCAAGGCGTAAACCCAGGCCGAATATTACCGGATCCAAGCTCAGTTGGTTCCGCCGCCGCATCCGGCAGCGGTGTGTTCACACCCATCCCACAAGCCAATCCGCGCTCTGGTAACCAACAACAAGGCGGTGGTGACGCAAACCGTGGCAATCCCATCGAGGCAGGACCGCCATCTCAGGGAGGGAATGCACCAATCCAGGCAGGGCCTCCTCAGATCGGTAATGGCGGAGTTGTTTCTCCTCCGGGTGATAAGGGACCGGGAAATGATCAGGGTTACATCCGTATCGAGCTCAACCCGCCAAAGCGTGGCGTAAAATCCGAACGCTCCGGGTCATCATCGTCCGGAAATGCAGAATCCAGTCCCTTAGGAAAAGCGGTTAGCCTCCAACGTGGCGGCCAGTACAGTGGTGCGATTGAGCAGTATAGAATGGCGCTCTCAGATGGAGCGGATAGCGGCGCGTGTTATCAGGGTATGGGACTTTGTTACGACCGCTTAGGGGACCGCACTGCAGCACGCTTGAACTATCGCAAGGCGATTGCTGCGTATCTCCAACACACCGAAGGTCCGCAGCGCCGGGCAGCAGAGCAGAGTATTGCAGCGTGCAGAGCAGCACTGGAGGCACTTGGGGATGGCTAGGATTTCACGACGTAGTGTCTTACTGTTGATGCTGGGGGTTGCGATTTGGCCCCCTAATGCCATCGCGGCTCCGCCAACCCGACCTGTCCTCCTTGTCATCCCGAGCGGTCAAAATGCGGTCGTACCTGCATCCGGAACCGTCGACACGCAGAAGATTAGTGACTTGGACCGCATTCACCTTGCGGCAAAAGCAGTCAGAGCGATTTTGAATGACGAAGCAGCCGTCGATGCTATCCTCTTCGACATGGAATTGCCCGCAATCCAGCGTGCAGTCCACGAGAGCAAGCTTGCAGGCATCAAGGATGAACTGACCGAAGACCAAAAGGTCAAAATCGCCACGATGTACGGGGCTACGCACATCGTCAGCGTAAATGCCATTAACGGTACGTTCTCGGGGCTCAAGGGTATCGGGGACCAGGTTAAGACATTTAATGCCAACACTCAAAATGCAGTCAAAGCGGCCCAAAAGGGTAAAGCTGATCCAAAGAAAACCATCATCACGCAATCCACTAATACCGATACATCCAATGCTCCTAGTCTGCTCCTAAGTGTCCTAACCATTTCGAAAGGTAAGATTCAAAAGCGGTGGGAACAGTCTGTGATGCTTGGAACAGATGACAATACAACCATCGCTGACCTCGCCAACGCAAAAGGGACATTCCCAAGCAGCTGGGCAAGCGCCGCGCGTAGCCTCGTGCTGAAATTTCTTAATGAAAACCTCAAGGATGCACGGATGGCAGCGGTTGACAGAACGCTGTTGCCCCCTCAAGCGGTTCCGCAAACGGAGAAAGCAGCGCCAGTTGAGGGGCCGGTGGATGTCCTTGCCGAAGCGGCCGCCCTCACAACTAAAGGGCGGACCTTTGTCGCTGAAGGCCAGATTGCAGAAGGGCTTGATCTCCTCCGCCTTGCCGTTGACCACGCGCCTCTCGCCGCTGCCCCCCGCTTGGCATTAGCTCAAGCATACGCATCCACGGGGCGGCTTGAGCAAGCATCCGGAGAAGTACGCCGCGCACGCCGGATTGTCAAGAATATGACGGCCGATGAAGACAGTGCCTTCAGCGCAATTCTTGCGCGCAGTCTGGTGGCATCATCCGACCCTGAAGGCGCAAAGAATGCCTACCTGCAGCTCCTCCGCGACAAGCCGGATGACACCATCACACGTCTGCAATTTGCTGAGCTTCTCCTGAAAACCAAGGATACGGCAGGTGCTGAAATCCAATACCGCATCATCCGGAAGAAAGACCCAGCCAATGTCCTTGCGTCAGTTGGATTTGCCCGGCTGGTTGCTGGCCGCTCGGATATGGATGAGGCGCTTCGCGAGTTAATGGCCATAGAGCAGGACAGCCCAAGGCATGCCTTTGGGACCACTGTCTTCACCATCCTTGCCAATGTCACCGTCGACCGGCTCCAGAATAACAGGCGTGCATGGGAAGCCGGGACACTAAACCGCGAAACGTTTTACAAGGCAACGACAACATTGTCCCAGCGGGCTACACAGCTGCTGGCGATGCTGACGCTGGCTCCGGCGCCGAAAACCGGTGGAGATGCCGTTCTGATCCAGCATCGGCGACGCGTCCTCGCAGGCAACCTCCTCGCCCAGGCAGCGACCAGCCTGCTTACATTCATTGAAACCGGTGATCAAGCTGCCGGTATTCGGGCGAAGTCTCAGGCGGATGAATGTGCAATGGAGCTCCGATTGCTGGCGCCCAAATCAGAGGTGCCTCTTCCAGTTACGGTTCCCGAACCAACAGATACTGTAATCCCGGAAAAAACCGGCACCGGAACGATCACAGTCGGTCCGCCGGGAGGCTAACGGATCGTGATGAATGTTATTGGCTTATGTCTGCTGTTTGGGTTGCTTACGCAGGAGGGTGTCCTGCCACCCGCGGCTCCAAGGGTTGCCCGAATGAGTGCGAGGATTCCTTCCGCGAATGGTGACCATTTAGACTGGTTTCCCAGTAGCGATGAGATTGCCTTGACAGGTACGGGCGATGTGATGAAGGGGCAATTCATTGCAAAGCCAAACTCGATGCGTAGAATCAGCTGGAGGTGCTACGGAATCCGGTGACAAAGCGGGTCAAGACACTCAAAGTCGACCATAACCATAGCGGTACATACGAACCATCAGAAGTTTACAATGGTAAGCCAAAGCTGGTGTCCGGCGTTTGGTGGACATCTTTTGATGATGTCACATTTCACTTCGTCTACGACCGCTCCCGGAGTACTCCATATGCAACGCAGCTTTAGTTTGTGGAGGATCCAACTGAACCTGACGCAAAACCAACACTTCATTGGACGCGGTCAGGGTGGACCAAGGGTCGTGTCCTCCTCGGTGGCAAGCAGCGCTGGATTTAGCTCACAGACAACAATCTCAATGGCGTCTTCGACCGCGGGGACTGCTGGATTCTTGGAAATGAGCGCGCTGCCATCTTTAAGGTGGTTGTTCGCAAGACACTTGATCACTTCTGGTTAGATGATAAAGCGTATGTCCCAAAGTCAATCGGCGAATCCGGGCGCTCAGCCATCGTGGAGCCATTTGATCCGGGTATGACACAGGCTGAGGGACGTGTAGAGTGCGACTCATTTCGTGCTGACCGAAGTGCGGAACGCGCGGCGGTCCCCCTTCGATGAGAGCCAACCTTAGCGGATGCGCTGAAGCGTGCAGAAGTGACTGTGAAGCGGGTATCGGTGGACTTGACAGCCACTTGGTACGGTCCTTGTAAGACCATGGATGAGCTTTTATTTTCGAGTAAGGCCGTCATAGATACCGGCGCGGACACGATTTTCGTCAAAGTAGACGCCGATGCGCAGCGCGACATTATCAAGAAGTTTAAAGTCAACGCTTATCCGGCATTGGTTGTACTTGATGGTAAAGGCGAAGAGATTATGCGTGTTCTCGACTACCAGTCGATTCGTGACATGGTTACACTTCTCAAGTCAGGTTAGTGCCACCAATCGTCCTTTTTTAGGATCTCTGCATAAGTACGGGCTATCACCCATGCTCGCGACACACTGTTCGCGTTTCTAAATCCTGATAAAAAAAGGGCCGGCACTCCGGCCAGCCCTGTCTCTCTAGTAGAAGGTCCTATGGCTTGACACCATCGAACATCTTCTTCGGATCTTCCTTCTTGACGGTCGGTAATTTCACCTTTGCAAGCACCGCAGGAAGCGGCTTCGTCGGCTTTGCCAGCTGCGCGAGGACAACATCCACTGCCGGGTCATTTTCCATTCGCTGATTGGGCGCATCCGCCTCAAAGTCAGGCACAAGCGGATTCTTCTCCAGGCGGCGCCCCTTGGGAGTGATGTAATCCGAAAGCGGAATCTGAAGCTCAAAGCCATCGTTAAGTGGGGAGAAAATCGAAACCAGAACCGCACCAGCGGATGGCTTTCCAATCAGCGTTGCGCCGCGCTCTTCGCGGAGGACTGCACTCGTGATTTCCGATGCGCTGCCACTACGTCGGTCAATCAGCACGAAGATGCGCCCTTTGAATGGAGGGACTTTTTGGAGACGTGTCTTTGAGCTTGGGCCAGCCCACTTCGCCACTGCCGTGAGGTCTTTGGCATCCCCACCAACTTCGCTTGCAAATCGCTCAGCCATCTGACGGGTGACATTCGTTCCGACGGGCGTGTCCGGGTTACACAGCAATGCAAGGAGGTGATTCAGGTTGCTGACCAGACCGCCGCCGTTGCCACGGAGATCGATGATGAGGTTTTTTGCAGGCGCGGCCTCTGTCAGGAGCTTCTCAACAACAGCACGATCGTAGCCGCGGGTAAACGACCAGAGCTTGAAGAGGGCTGTTTCCTCGTTGACCCACTTCAGGGATGGGCTACGGTCTGTACTGAACTGTCCGCGCAGAATCATGCAATAACGCTGCTTACCCGTGCTAGGTCGGAGGACTGTTAGGAGGGATGTCTCATTGATCTCAGCGCTGGGGATTGCCGATGGCTTGACGCCTTCGATTTCGGTAATGATGTCACCGGCTTCCAGGCCAAGTTTGGCAGCAGGGCTATCGGGTACGACGGCAGAAATGGCAAGACCGCGGGCCTCCGGCAGGGCCGAAAAGCCAAAGCCAAGCTGTGTCCCTGTACGGCGTTGTTCGGCGGCTTTCGGCGTGAACAGACGAATATGCGAGATACCAAAATCTCGAAGTGCCGTGTTTACAACATTGGTGAATGCTGGCAATGTAGTGGCTTTGTCTAGGTCACCTTGTTGCTTTTGTAGAAAGGCAGGCCATTTTGCGAAGTCAACTCCGGGCACAAAAGCACGGGTGCTGACCGTCTGTTGAAGGCGCTCAAGCGTGCGCTGCTTTAGTTCGGGCGTGAGGGCCTGTGCGTTCACAGCCTGTGTGATGGCTAGCGAAACCGCTCCAAAGGCGGCGATGCGTGTCCATGGATGCATTCAGAGACTCAACTTTCACATTCAAATGGATTCTGCCGCATAGACGGTCGTCTGGACCACCGCGTTCACTCCAATGGAGCATTGCAAGCAAATAATCGTGAACTGATATTACCGGCATGTTGCATCAATCCAAGGCCGCGGCAACAAATGCAGGAGCGGCGACTTTGGCTTCCGACAACACAGAATATGTTGACCCGGCATCTGTGATTCGCGCTGCAACATCCGCATCAAAACAACGTAACACCATCTTGAGAGGCACATTAGGTAAGTGTGGGTGAACCCGTTGCCACTCCTCAAGGAGAGACTGCGCAACCAACCCGATTTCAAGATTGAGGGCATCATTGGATGTCATCGCAATCAAGACAGCTGCCCGGTCCACTCCAGCGCGGATCAGCACTGCTGGCGCCGTTGCATCACCGCTGATGATAGGTGCTTTTGCTACCGGCAGCAAATCGCGAACGACAGCCTCCGAATGTTCGATGACAACGACATCAAATCCACGACTGACAAGCTGTTCCGTGACGGCCTGTCCAACCGCACCGTAGCCACACAACACAATGTGGCCAGACTTACGACGTGCAGACGCTTCCGTGCGAGCAACGATAGCCCCGCCCGCAAGCAACCAGTTGGTGAACAACGATGAAAATAC
>Ga0163212_1001040_pt1 | contig 12250 bp, 4 predicted proteins | sample Malawi_45m_30L_FD_113532 | JGI IMG/M metagenome (GOLD analysis project Ga0163212, IMG submission 113532) | Freshwater microbial communities from Lake Malawi, Central Region, Malawi to study Microbial Dark Matter (Phase II) - Malawi_45m_30L | ecosystem: Environmental > Aquatic > Freshwater > Lake ...
GAAGAGGATGATGAAGAGAATCCTCTTGAGGAAATGAAATCTCGCAGATTGCGCAAGATGGGCTACAAGACAGCCGATGTCGGCGCTCGTGGCTATCTATGTGCTATTGACCGCAAGGTTTATCCAGGTGCACAGCCAGTGTGTGACGACTGTGTCGGTGGATGCGTATCAGAAAAGGGTATGCCTGGTCTCCTTCACGTCGAGGGTTTGGCCGAAGACATGTTCGACGGCAAGGTTCTTGACTCTGGATATTCGGCAGAGGCGGACATGTTTGTTGTTGACGTAGAAGCCAAGGACGGGCGCGCTGTCGAAGTATTTGTCGATGGCACAAGCGCAGAAGTTTTGGGTTGGCACAAGTTGGACAACAACGCATTTGAGCAGAAATCACTTGTGGACGAAATGATGTTGATTGACTTCAACGACGCAGCAGAAATTGCAACCAAGTCAATTGAGGGCAACGTTGTCGCTGTTGAGCCAGATGTATTTGAGGGCTTTGATGCCTACGCTGTTGAAATCGACGGTCTTGATGGCAAGTCGTACGACGTTTTTGTTTCATTGGACGGCGAAGTTCTTGGATACGACAAGTATGAGGAAGAGGATGCGCAAGCAATCGAGGCAGAGGCTGCTGAAATTGCGCTGAAGCGCGCGTTTACCGAAGAACAGCGTGATTCAATGGCCAAGGCGGGTACTGCCTTGCCAGATGGTTCCTATCCAATTGCCAACAAGGATGATTTGGCTAACGCAATTCAGGCCTTTGGTCGCGCCAAGGATAAGTCAGCCGCCAAGACGCACATCATGAAGCGCGCCAAGGCGCTTGGTGCCGAATCAATGATTCCAGCCAATTGGCTTGTGGGCGGAAAATCAGATGACCAATCAACCGACTCAGCAAAGTCAGCCGATGACGAATTTATTTCACAACTCCTGGAATTTGAGTTGCTCAATGCAGAGGTTGAAGAAAACAAAAACAACGAATCGTAATTCGATTCAAAGCAAAGGCGCCTGCCATGCAGGAACGTAAAGTCGTAGTTTCACGCACGGTTATCAGCAATAAATTTGCCCCTGTTATCAAAAAGAGCACTGATGAACGAGTAAGCGAGTTCGTCGCCGCGCGTAATGAAATTTCCATTTATCCGTTTTCGCCAGATATATCGGTGAAGGCACTGGGGGCAAAACAGCCAGCATCGGCTGACAATAAGGCAAGAAGACAAAAAGCAAAGTCCAAATTTGTTCGTATCGGGTCTGCCATATACGACCCAGACGCGAAACAAAAGCCAGGACAATTCTTTACGATGACTCCATTGCCGTTCAATAGAGATGGTCAAATGGGGGATGTTGCAAATGTTGGTTGGGTTGACCCACCCAAAGAAGTCGCCATGGAAAACCTGGCAGAGAATTATAGAAAGTATCTAAAAAAACGAAGCGCAAGCAATAAGCCAGTAGTTGCAATAAGAACAGTCAATAAAAATCCGAGAACTGGTGGTTTTGAGCAAAAATCGCTTGGTAGAACCATTGGTCAGACGGTTGGCAACATTGGGCAAGCCGCAGCCAGGGCGCTCGGAATCGTTATTGATGCAGACGGAAGATTTAGATGCCCACCTGGCGTTCCCGCAGCCAATCAATTCACCGATGAAGTTGGCAGCAACTGTTTTGACTTTTCACCGATTGTGGCGAGAAAACTTATTGAAATTGCCCAAAGAGCAGGACAGCAACTAAGACAAGACCTATCCGTTATTGACGGTGCGGCGCCAACCGAATTGCTTGCGTCGGGTAGACGTGCATTCAGTGGTCGGGCTGGCAGGGTATTTTCACTTTTGCGAAGCGGCAAAGAATTACCAGAACCTGCAGATGCCCCACCCCTATTGGGGCCAGACGGCAAACCAATTGACTCGCCAGCCGCCACAATCATTGCTGAAGCAGAAGACGTAAAGAAGAAGAAAAGAAGATTCAGATTATTCAAAGAGGCGAAGGAGAGAGCGGAAAGGGCTGCAGAATCCGAGCCGCCAATTGACCCATCAAGGTACGAGGAAATTTATGAAGCATATTTTAGAAGTTTTGACCTGAGGGACAAAGACGGCAATCCACTCAGCAACAAAGAGATAAAAAGGCTTGCGCGAGCCGCGGCGCAAAGGGCGCGCGCCCTAGACGAAACAACTCGACAGCAACAACTCGTTCTGGACATGATTGAAAAAGAGTTTCCAGATTTTCCTCTGGATAGAAACAATCCTGCTTCGGTCAGCAAAGGCTTGGCCATGTTGGCTTTCCTAATGAAGGAACGTGGTTGGAATTGCGACTTGGCCATATTTGGCGACCTTCCAGACAACCCCACAGAAGAACAGATACAAAATGCAGTGGACGAGTTGTTTGGACAGACAAGCGAGATGGTGGCTGACCATCTGTTGGTTGCACTATTAGAAAATACTATCGATGGAATTGATACAAGGAACCCATTGGTAAGAGCCGAATTGAAGAGATTAGGAATCGATTTAGACAAAAAAAAGCGTGTAGATGGTGAATTGGTAATTGGAGAGATTGATTACGAATTACGAGAGAAAATACGGGAAGGCTTGGACAAAGGCATTCCACCATCGGTATTGTTTCCTGACGAAGACCAAGAACTGTTACGAAATCTTTATGGAACCATGCGAGTACTCCAAGGTCAAGCGCTTACTTTTATGAATGGCACACTGACTACCGCCTTATACCAAGCCGCAGAAGAGCCAGGACGCGCTGCCTTGATTGACAGAATTGTATTGATGAATGCGGGAGATAGTTATTTTGCAAATAATGCTGCAGCGGCTGTGGTCGATGGTAAATACACCGTGTTTGTCGGTATTGGTGCAATATTGAAGGGCAAACACACACTTTCTCTTTCTGATAGCGGAGAAAAATTCATAACACCTGTTTCGAATGGTGGAACCGATGTCGCCAAACTTATGGAAATTGAAAAAGCCGTGTCTGCAGAAGTCAGAATGGACCTCATCAACGCGTACTTTGAGGATTTGCATAGGTTTGCCGACGCGGTCGCTCTCCTCGAAGGAAAAGAGGGATTGGGCGACCTTGAGGGACTTGCTAGGCAACTTGGATATCAAGCATTTGGTCAATTTGTTATGTTCCACGAAATGTACCACATAGCGCAATATAGGTTGTACGCCGCAATATTACAAAATCGGTTTGGCCTCACAAATGAAGAAGCAATGATGAAAGTTGCTGAAGTCGTTATTGGTGGAGGTTATTGGGACGAGACTTTGCAAGAATGGCACAGTTTGATTGGAATGTTGGACCCTAAAACCATAGCGGGCGTACTTGAAGAGTATCCAGAAATAGTTCGACAACTGATAGCCCAAAACGCTGGTGGCCGATATCCAATGGATTATTACTGGCAGGCAGTGTACTTCAAAGAACTTGCAAATTCTGCCGACCCTGAAAAAACATTGCGGGAATTGGATGCCAGAATTTCCCGTAACAACGACGACCCTCAACGTTACGCAATCGACACCGTAAAAAACTGGTGGCGCAATAACGGTCGCAGGTTTGGCCAAGAGGGGGCGCGCGACATGGTCGAACAATTAAGCAATCAAACATTAATGGAACTTCAAGCAGACATTGGTGCTGCTGTTGCTATGAATTTGATTCCTCGAACGCCAGAAATAGATGCTCTGCTTGCGCCGTTACATGATTTGGGAGACGATGGAAAAACGTTAAAGAGGGACTTAACAAACATTATCGACCGCGTCGCTCCGCTCGAAATGCCCACAAAAGAAGAGATTCAGAAAGTGAAAGCCAGAAAATTGTTTGGCAGTGCGATAAGGGACATTGCACGGATAGCGCAAGGAGATTTTGACAAAAGGGTGCAAGAAGCCAAGGACCGCGGCCTATTGTCGGGCAGGGCGGAGGAAGTCGAGCAACGCGGCCTATCGTCAACTGCAGTCTTTTCTGGAAGACGGTCGATGTCAAAATGGGCAGGTTCGTTGAGGGAATCAATCATGGATTCCGCAACACCAGAACAAAAGAAAGTCATTGAAAGCGACTGGCGCAAAAGGCCTTGGTCCAAACCCACCACAACAGAAGTTGCTTCCTTCAATCTGTCCATGGACGTTGATGGCTCCAGAACAGTCGCCATGCTCGATAAGGAATTGATACCTTTTGCCGATTTGATTGAAAAATCCAAACTCCCCAATGGTGTTGCTGTAGAAGTGTTGTTGCCTGATGGGTCAATGGGGGTTCCTGGCAATGATATTGATGGCGCCAGATTTGCTATTTCACATCACTTCACTGGCATTCTCAAATCAGAAGATGACCTTGGCGCAGTTGGAGTTGTGGACACAAACGCACGAAAATTCAGCGGATTTGAGACATCGCTGTCGAATGAGCCAGGGTCTCGTTACTCCTACAATCGAGATGGAAAAGTTACGAGAAAAAAGCCATCAACTGGTTCTTCCATAACTGATTCAGAAACAACGTCGACATTTGATAACACCGTCTTTGTTTCTCAAAAAGACCAGGAAGCCCTGCGATTTGCGTTCGAAAGGGGGCGCGGTTTGTCTGAAGACGGTGAACTAATTGGACTTGATTACGATGAAACAACGCGTGACACCGCCGAATATTTGCGATTAAGAAAAGAGTACTTGCGGTCGGGAATGGATGCCTACGAGGCTACCGATAAGGCTTTTGTTGATTCTGGTGGAACCATAAACGAACGAGTGATAGTGCCAGAGACAGAACCCAAAATTGGCTTAAATGTTTTCGAATGGGACAATAACAACGGAACGAGACATCACCCAGGAAACAAGGTTAGAAAAATTACAAAACGCAGTGAGCGCGAACAAGGAGTTATGGGGTTAACTTCTGGAATTCAAAGAGTCATCGTTAATGTTCCTGAGGGTTTTTCTGGTCTTCCAGATTTCACCCCAGGAACCGATAAAAGCGAGGTTGGAAGCATAATTCTTCCACCTGGAGAACTAGAAGTTGTTGGAAGATTGTCGGATGGCACCGTCATGGCTCGCGTTACGTCACAATCAAATGCGGTGGAATCGTTGGCCCCATTTGAGTCAGCACTAAGACAAATTAGTCAATCCAACAGAGAATCGCTCACCCAAAAAGCGAACGCACAAAAAGCATTGAGAAAGATAGAAACCCGTAAACTTGCCGCACGCATTGTGGCCACACGATTGGCATCAGGAAGAAAACCCGCCGATGGCGAAAGGGATACAACTGTTATCCCAGACGAAATTACGCCAAGCAATAGAGTCATTCAAGAGCGCATGAAGTCTCAAAATATAACCTTTGGCAAGAGACAAGCGCAACAACTGCAAAAGAAACGAAACGCATATCTTGAGAAAATACAGGCCAGTCGTCGTGGTGGTGGAATTGTTGCTACCGATGACCATAGATTTGAAAGTCCAGAAGAGGCGCGAGTACGAGTAGATAATGCAATTGACGATGCATTTCAGCACATAAAAGTCGGCAAACTTCCATATTTGTCACCAGAAGTTTCTGAAATAATGCGAGGAAAATCGAAAGATGAGATTAAAAAAATCCTTGCTGAAGCAATTAGAAAACAAATAAAAGGTTTGGACAAGCGCATAAGATTTAGAATTCGCGGTGAGTCAATGCCTGGAATTAACGATTCAAGGGAATCGCCCTTGATGGGTTTCATCAAGCGTGGACGATACATGACGACCCACCAGGACACTGGTAGCCAAGCCTCTTCGCTGGCAGAAAATAGAGTTGAATCTGAACTGCTTTTGGGAATTCCAGAAACTGCAGATGATTCATTAAGACCAGCCCACGGATACATGCTTCATGCAGACGAGATTGAATTTATAAAACGAGCACAAAAAAACCGCGCAAGCAAGATGAAACCGCAAGACGGCGATGAGGTTGACATAAATGTACTTATGCCAACACCAGGTGGCGCTTTTGGTTCAATCAATACATTTGAGGGGAAAGTGGTTGATTCACTCGCTTTTCAATACGGTAGTTCTGAAATCGTACTGAAGCCAGAGATTGCGCAACGCGCCGTTCTAACATTCGGTGATTCATTCAACGGTATGCGAACACCAGTTGGATTCGATGGTTCGGAGACCGATGAAGAATTGCTTGAATCTGCAATTTTGCAGAGGGCTGGCGCTCTTGGTGGTGGATTGTTTAGTAATGACTCCCTGGACACACAACAACGAAGAATCGCAAACCTATTGGAAGCAAGTGTTGCAGATAATTATGCACACGTAACAGATGTATCAACCCCAGGATATGCTGGCGCTGTCGGGAGTGAACAGCGTTATTACAACGAAGGCATAGTTGCTGGTGGTTTCGGTATGGACGATGTAGAAGAAATTCGTATTGATGAGGGTTTTCAGCGACAACATATGCGTGAACGCAAAGTGTCACCAAAGACGGTTGATAGAAATACGATTAAAGAGTATTTTGGTCCGTATATTACAAAACAAGATGCTGAATTAATTGTTGAAATCTTGGAGAACAAGGACAACAAATATCCAGCAGCGATGGTTTCGGACTTGCGAGAAGAAATTGCCTTTAGAGCAGAGGCAGTTGGGACACTAAGAGAGCGACAGAGAATTAGAACATTAATTGCCGAAAGACTAAAAGACCCCCAAAACATGCCAAAAGTTACGTTCTTAAGGTATGACGGAGTCAACGATGATGTCCATTCGTTTTACCCAAGAAGTATGGAAATAGGCGGCATGACAGAAGAACATGAACTTGTTGATGTTGTTGGTTATGGTTCGGTGAAAATCATAAGAGAGTTTTTGTCTAAATGGGGCGCAAACATCGCTCCAGAAACAGAAATGGATGCCCTAAAACCAAGAAAATCATCTGACAAACTTGGGTCACCAAAACGTTTGGCAAGTGGCCGAGTTCAAGTAGCAAAACGCGAGCCATCCCGAATGGATAGGCGGATTGGGGCAATACGAGATGATGCCGAAACACTATTGGAGGAATTGGGCCCAAGAGTGAAGTCGGAAAGACGGTCACTTGATAAGCGCGCCGTACCGCAACTTAGTGCTTCGCGGAGTATGTTCCCATTTATTATTAATGAAGAGGAAAAACAATGAAGTCAATACTTGTTGGAAAATTTAAGGACACCAAGGTGTATTACGTTGTTGACGCGTACGACAATAAATCAGATTGTGTTTTGATTGGTCGATTTGGCGACATAAAAGTTACAAATTTTTGGGAATTCGTTGACTGGAATCCAATCATGACGAAAATAAACAATTCTGAATTCCACGAAGAACTTTGGAACGGTCATCAAAAAAGAAGCGGTCCATACTGGTATTCTGTATTTGTGCAGAAATCTGCACCAGTTAGTAAGGCGCTTTTGAAAGATGTTCACGTAAAAGAGGACATTTTAAACAGAAGGTCCAAGACCCGCGATTACGAAAATAGGGCTATTGATTTCAGGGCATCACTTGCGTCACAGCAGCCGTCTAAAAAGGTAATGTCGCATTGGGTGAAAAAAGAAAACATTGGAAAAAGAACAAAATATGGTAGAAAAGATGTCTAACGAGCGTTACGAAATCAAAGCGCCGCAGGACGTCATCTTTGACCTTCCCCAGGAAAGAATTACTGGCGATATTCTCCGCGGATATGGCCCAAGAAGAGGAAATCTAGAAAGGCTTTTGCGATATTGGCGACCAATAATGCGCAAACCTGGTGGGTTTAGGCGTTGCAGAATAATTCTTGCAGACCATCCAGAACTGTATCCGTTAAACAACATTTGCGCTTGGCTACATCACGAAACTACAGGACTTTGGCCCAATGAGGGTTGTCATCACCCAGGCATGAAGAATTGCAAGGGAAAGTTAAAGAAAAGAAATTGGACCAACCGTGAATTTAGCGAGCGGCTTGGCAGAGTCATAAGGGCTCCAAAACGACTTGCTAGAAGCGTTGGCAAAGGTAAGCCGTTGGGTAAGTCGGCAGATTACATGGAAGTTGATGAGTTTTACTCAGAAAAAATTTGGCGTGACACAATTGAAGAGGAAGCCCCAATAATTACTGGTGGCGACCAGGCGTATGCCATGACGGTTCTTAAGGAATTTATGGATGCAGAATCTGATTTTGTCAAGTATCTACGCAATGATGATAATTGGGAACTTGAGGGCGAGGATAAATCTGGAATGATTGTCGTTGGTGAATATATGTCCACGAAATGCTGTGGTGACTGATGTACGAGACCAAAAGCATCAATGAGGTCAAGGTTCTAAGACAAAAGAGTCTGTGCTGCCCAGATTCAGAAATTGTTAAGGTTCGCACGGTATTCAAGCATTCCGAAACGGCGCCAACGAATCTCATGCGTGCTTTTTCTGCTTCACGACAAGAAGTCATATCTTACAAAGCCCTCATTAAGCGCGGCGGCAGGGGGAGAGAATTTGAATTTAAACGAATTGGAACCGTGGCATCAAATAGTCCAATTCTTCAAGGCATTCAAGCGGTTGGTTCTGCTATAACTCCTGGAAACCTCAGCATGATAAGGAGCCCGATTCGCTCGACCCTTACGCGAACACTTACTCCTGGCATTCCAGGAATTCCTGGAATGCGACGAGATGCTGGAGACGGTGTTTCTCGATGCCCTGAGGGATACCAGTATGGTGGCAGATTTACGGATAACAGATTTTCAACATGTGGTCAAAAATTGTTTGCCATTCCTGGTCCAATTGGGGCGGCAATCGGCGCAGTTAGAAGAATCGCAAGAGCACTAAATCCTCCAGTTGTGGATGTGGTTGCTAAACCGCTTAGCGAAGGTCAGTATGGGGGCAGCATTATTGAACAACGCACAGCACAAATACCAAAGGTTTCTATGTCGAATCCACAAAAAGCCTTGGCGGAAATTAAAAAACTCGTTAAGCCGCTTGGTTCTACCAGGGATTCATACGCGAGAATGGTTAGGCGCGACGGATTTGTTGTTGAACCAGTCGTTCCGCCGTCTGTTTTGCGCACCATTCCAGACAATAGGGACATGGAGGGTGCAACATATATGTTGAATGTTTCCAGCCCAGATGCCATTGGTAAAGACGAACTTGGTCTCTTGTCTAATACTGGAGTTACAAGCCTTAAATACGTTTTGCCTGGTGGTTCGGTTCTCACCCTGGAAAAACGTCGTCAACTCACAGTGGGCGAAAGAAGAAAATTGGGACGCACCGTCAATGCTGCAATTGATTCGGATAACTCAAAAGACCCAGCGTCGAGACTCAAAATGGTTGCCCAGGAAACTGGTGATGGAATTGGATACTCGGAATCTTTTGTTGGGATATCTAGACCAAACGAAATTGGGGATGACGGACGACAGCGCTGGGCTTCGCTTGGATTCAAAAAGCGTGTCGCAAAGGCAACCGAAGAAATATCAGAACCAAAACAACGACAATCAGAATCCGTTGCCCCAGTTGGCAAAGACATTCGAACACTTGCGGGCGCCGTGGCCCACATCCAACGCGGAGGGTCGCTTACGGAAATTGCACCAGACATACTTCAGCAAGCACTCACAAAAGTCTCGCAAATTAAAAGGGATGGCATTGGTGGTGGACGAACAATGCTCACCATGCCGAACGGCGACAAATATATGCAAAGAACATCAAACGTTGACTACGAGGCCATATCTCAGCGGTTTATTTCTGGCGTTCAGCAACATTTGGCCATCGAGGCACCCAACGTCTTGCTTCTTGGCTCTGGAAACAGAAGGCCGTATTTGGTTGAAGATGCGGCAACCGCACTGAAAGGTTCCAAGATGAAGCCAGACGCTGGATTTGGTTCTGCCCCATTGACAGAAGTTACAAAATTACTTATTTCAGACATCTTGACAGATGTTTCGAATAGAAACAGTGGTTCCGTGGAACTCGCCGACTACAACGGCAAAACCAAACTTATCCCAGTTGAAAATATCGGCGGCGGGTTGGTTGACTTGTCCAAAATATCTATTCGTGAGAGAACCGAGGCTCAATTGAATGATTTGCTAACTGTGAGCAATTCAAAACTGTATCTTGATTACTTCAGGCAATTAAAAGCAACACAGCGAGCACAATATCTACAATTTATTGCTACACTTATTCAGCGGGCGCGTGCCTTCAGTCTGTCACAATTTAAATCAAGGCTTTACACGGATGGAAAATTGAGTGATGGAGAAAAAATCCATCTTAATATTCTTGAAAGATTGTACGGTATCCGACTTGAAAAACTCATACAAGAAAGTGACCAACTTAGTGCCTTGGTGTTGGGAAGATAAATGAGACAGTACGCAGTTCTTCAAAACGTAGCGCGAGGGATAAATTTCGGCGTTGTCGTAAAATCCAACGGAAACCTAAGGTATTTCGGTTGGACACAAAGGGCCACTGAATGGGCCCAGTGGGCTAATGCGAATACCGCGTCTTTGGAAAATCTCCCCTATGGGGTTTCGGTTGGTGAGTTCAAGGGCCTTTCTGACGAAATGATGAGAAAGATAATTGTCAGTTCTGATGAGGCAACTGCCGTGAATATGGGCGTGGTTGAGAAAAAGGCTTATCAGTTTGAACTTGACCATGAGCGTTTTTCGACATTGTCCAAACTTCCGTCAATTACTGATTCTGCACTGCCAATGGACATACGAGCAAAACTATGTGTGGTTTCTTTTAAGGCAAAAAACTTCAGAAAAGAAGTTGCAACCAACGAAATAGCCCTCAAAATGCGATTGAATCAATTGGCTTTCAATAACGAAACCAAACAATTCAATGGCAAGCCAAACAGAACATCAAGTCTTACCGAAAGACATGAAATACAAACGAAAATGTCGCGTGGAGGGGAGCGGCAATTTGGCAAACAAATTATTAATGAAATAAATAGGAAGGTTCTTGACAGTACCATTCCATTGAGTAAGCGTAACCAAATCGGTTCAAACACAAAAGAAATTTTGGATGTTTACGTAAAAGCAAGTCTTGGTAGGACAATTGGCCGTGCTGGGCGAGCACTAACACCAAACAGGGGCAACAGGGGAAGACTGCGCGGCATGGCGTCGCGTGTTATTAGTGGTGAACTTGACCCGCGCAAGAGAAGAGACGCCAACAATGACGGAATGATTTTCGACGGCACGTGGCGAGAAATGCCAGACCCAACGAGATTTATTCAAAAACCAGATTCTGACCGCTTGCGCAGAAACTTGAATCTTCCACGCGGTGGTGGCCGTACTGGGCGAGCACTAACACCACGAGAAGAAATGGAAATGCGACGGGAATATTCTGACCGCATGGGACGGCGCATGTCACGCACAATGGATTACCGTCCAGACCGAGACGGGCCAGCACGTGTTGAGCCAATGCCAGTTCGCGAAGACCCGCCAACATTCGGCAAACCAAAGCCAAAGCCAGATAAGTTTGTTCCGCTGAGCGGTCGCTTGCGCTCTGGGCGAGCATCGGATTATGAGCCCTTTGACCCAGACGAATTACCAACGCGTGGTATTGAGCGACCAGGACTTTTCGACCCCGAGGCCGATGCAGAAGAAAGAGAAAGAGATAAAAGAAGAGAAGAACTCGCCCGAGAAGCCCGAGATGAAATCCAACGCGCAATGGAAAGAAATCGTGGACTCGTACCAACAAAGCCACTGACCAGTCGGGTTAACTACCCCGAGAGATTGATGAGGTCGCGCTCTGGGCGAGCCGAGCGCAACGTGAATCCAAGAGCACTTGCATCTGGTGCTGGAATGCGTCCAAGATTTGGCGACAACAATTTCGAACGACCAAGGAGCATGCGCGTAAGACCAGCACAATTTATTCATAACATGCCAGAAGGGGAGTCTGGCGGGGAAATGCGGGCGCGCGGCGCTCGATTGGCAAAAGTTTGGGTAAAGGGAAGCCGCTTGGCCATAGCGGCGCATTACGACTTGGATGGAGGAACACTTCATCTATATACGCGAGATGGGAAGTTAAGACATTTTGAAATTCCCTACGATGATGTGCGCGAACTGGGTGCAAGAACATTTGAAGATGGTTCTGGCCGAGAGGTTGATAAGTTTTTTAATGATTTGATTAGTGGAAAGATTGGCGAAAAAGTTTTAGAAGAAAGAATTCCACGAGAAAGATACAACGAACTTGCCGACGAATATAAGAAAGATTACGAACAAGACCCCTTTGATTACGTGGACACAAATAGGGATAGAAACGATAGAAAAAACAAATTTAAGAAACCCAATGACAATCGTCTACCTTCTGGCAGGGACGACACCTTCGACGATGACAATAATGAATTTTCTCCTGTCGGATATGAA
>Ga0163212_1001042_pt1 | contig 12237 bp, 10 predicted proteins | sample Malawi_45m_30L_FD_113532 | JGI IMG/M metagenome (GOLD analysis project Ga0163212, IMG submission 113532) | Freshwater microbial communities from Lake Malawi, Central Region, Malawi to study Microbial Dark Matter (Phase II) - Malawi_45m_30L | ecosystem: Environmental > Aquatic > Freshwater > Lake...
CAGGAGACGTCCGCCTCGCCTGGCGATCGCCAGTTCGTGCTCGGACGGTTCACTACAGGAGTATGCACAATCAGCAGCTACCGATCACGCTTAAGTAGGTGATGCTCACAGCCAGCGTTGTCATGGCCGGCCTTCCTCAGCAAGCCTACACCTCCAACAGCTGCAGATCCAGCCCGTTGATTACGAAGCCCGGAAAGTCGCGATCCAGCGTCAACAGCCGCCATCCTGAACTGATGGCCAGGGCCGCCAGGTAGGCGTCCATCCACCGGTTCGTGGCCGCCTGATCGAGGCGGGCCAGCTTCATCCAGCAGGCCATCAGGTTGGGTGCTTTCTCCACAACAGCTACCTGGGGCAGGCGGCAAAGCGGCTATTCCGCGCTAAAACGCGCCGAAACGTGCGATTCCGTCCCGCCCGCACTCGCAATCGCCGTCGCCTGCCGCAGTTTGAAGGGATATGAGGAATCCCGGAAAACCTGCCGCGCCAAAGATCCAGCGGTTCGATGCGTGGCTGCGCAGCATCCCAGCGAGCAGCACGACCGGCTGGCGGTGGCGCAAGGACAACATGATCCGCACGATCAATATAAGCGGTAGAGTTTATGTCGCCGACGACGCCATCGATCCCAGCCGGTCGGGACAGTGAAAGCGCCGCATCTACACATAGAACCAAAGGAAGTGAACAATGCGACGGCGCAGCAAACTTTTCGGAATTCTGGAAGCTATACCCAAAGCACCGCGACCGTCCGAAGGCGATGCGTGCATGGAACGCGACGCGATCCGTAAAGCCGCCGCTCGATGTCTTGCTGGCCGCGCTGGAGCAGTTTAAAGCCAGCCCTGACTGGACCAAGGACGCCGGCAGATTCATCCCTCACGGTTCGTCATGGCTCAACGGCCGCCGCTGGGAGGAGATGGAACCGGACTCCCCCTCGCAAGAGGTTTCGCCGACGGTGCCTGAGCCATACCCCGCATGGCGCGAGGATTTGGAGGCCCGCTGGCCCGGCTGCTTCGTGCCTAACTCATGGGCCGACCTTTTGCGCGAGCTCCCGGATAGTGCGGTGATTTTGCGCTATGGTCCCCCCGAAGCTGAATGGCGCGAAGCGCTCAAGCTTAATCACGAAGCAAAACCCGCGTTGTTGGCCGACCTCGACTATCAATCAGTGCGGTCGTGGCGAGCGCTTCCCGGGCATTTGCGAACCCAAGTCTGGGCGCTGATCGGTGAAGCTGAAGCCGCACCGACAGAGACGAACCGGAGGAAGTCATATCGGATTGCCTGCAGATCGAACTGGAAGGCGGGCGGTGCTGGGACATTACCGCCGTTGATGATGACTTCGAAGTCTATGCTGACGGCAAATTCGACATTGTCCTGGTGGGCCATGCAAGTTGCCGCGCTCGGCCCGTCTATCCGATTTCCGAAGGCTGGGGCACGGTGCGCCTATCGCCAGCACAGGCACTCCGGGTGGCTGACCTTCTGGCCCCGCGCCGCCGCATCGACAGGTAAGTAAGGCCGTTCGCCCCGCTTTTATCTTTTTTAGTCGACGGGACCCCTTTGGTGAAAATCCTGTCTGGACGTATCAATCGTCCCCGGAGGACAGCCGCCGAAACGCGCACCCCCTCCCCCCGGCACCCCACCTGCAGAGACCGAGAAGGGCCGCAGAAGATGGCCTGAGCGGGGCAGCAAGTAGAACACTTTATAGAACAAAGCGCAAAAATGCCGCGCCTTATGAGAGTAAATACTAGGTCAGAACACTTTATTTCAAGTCAACTGCTCTACCATTGAGCTACGGATGCGTTGCTCGCGCGGGAGGGAAAAGATGCGGCGGGGGCACGAAACGCCCAAGGAAAAACCGGAAACCGGCGCCACGCGAGGCCAACTCAGGGCCGGGCGGCGTTGGCTTCGTCGGTCTCGGAAGGCGCACCACCGCGCGCCGCGTGCAGCTTGGCCGGCAATTCTTGGGACGCGCCGTCGAGTTTGGCGGCTGTCTCCCAAGAAGCGACCGCGTCGCTGCGCCGTCCGAGTTTGAGATAAAGATCACCGAGGTGTTCGTGGACGATGGGATCGGGTTCCTCAAGCAAGGCGACGGCGCGCTCGAGGGGCGGCAGTGCTTCTTGGTAACGCGCCTGCTGGTAAAGAACCCAACCGAGGCTGTCGAGGTGGGCGGCGTTGTCGGGTTCTTGTTCCAAGGCGCGGCGGATGAATTGCTCCGCCTCGGTGAGGTTCTGTCCCTTCTCCGCCCACATGTAGCCGAGGTAGTTGAGCGCCGGGGCAAATTTGTCATCGAGGGCAAGACAGGCGCGGAAGTGCGTCTCGGCCTGCGCACGCTCGCCCGCGCGTTCGGCGGTCACGCCGTGCTGGAAATGGAATTCGGTGTTAAAGAATGTCGGCTGGTATTTCGTGGCAAGATCGGCGGCCATATCGAAGGCCAGCAGCGCCTCTTGCCACCGCTTGAGTTGTCCGAGCACTTGGCCTTCGTAGTAGGGAAGCTCCGGCAAGCGCGTGAATTTTCCGCGGGCCTGCGCCAACCACCACACCGCGCGCTCGTTGTTGTTGTCCTTGATGCAGAGTTCGACCAGCTGCAGGTAGAGACGCGGATCCTCGTCGTTGAGGAGCAGCGCTTTCTCGAACTTCTGCAGCGCGCCGGCGTAGTCGCCTTTTTCGAGAAGGATGCGGCCGTGCTCGCGGTAAGCGGCGAGACTTGCAGGATTGTCGCTGACCACTTTGTCCAACTCGGCCAGCGCTTCATCCTGTCGTCCGATTGCATTGAGTGCGAAGGCGAGGCGCTCGCGGGTCAACGTGTCGGAAGGCTGGAGAATAAGGAGGCGTTGGGCGGAAGAAACCGCGTCCTCCAGAAGTCCGTAGGCGAAGAAGTAGTTGTGCGCGCGCAACAGGACCGCGGCATCGTTGCGGCTCAGTTCCGCCGCGCGGCGGTAGCAGTCCAGCGCAGGCGCCTCTTCGGGCGAAGATGCCCCGGAAATTTTGCCGCGATCATGCAACTCGCGCAGATCGCCGAGCCCGGCCCAAAATTCCGCGTCTTTGTTGTTCTTGCGCCGTGCCGCCTGATCGAGAATGGCGGCGGCTTCCGCGCTCCGACCGTTGGCGCGGTAGATGCCGTAAAGCGTCTGGTAGGGATCGATGGAATCGGGCGCGGCGCGCAGCGCCTGTTTGGCATAGCGTTCGGCGGAATCGAATTTGCGCAGCTTGACCACATAGATGCTGGCGATGCGCAGCGCGACATCGGCCGATTGCGGGTTGCGCTGCAGGGTGTCTTTGAGAACAGACAGCGCTTCGGGAACTTCCTCGCGGCCGAGATGGATCGTGGCCAGACCTTGCGCGACGGTGATGTTCGACGGATCGAGATCGAGCGCGCGACGTTTGTGTTTTTCGGCGAGAGCCGGCTCGGATTCCTCGGCCAACTCGGCAGCGGCGACACGGGCCATGACCTCGACGCGTTTGGCCACGGATGGCGCCAAGGCCAGGTCGGAAGTCTGCTCGCTGTCGCTCTCGATGCCCGCGTCCGCCACGAGGGCAGAGCAGGGCCATGGCGCCAGCAAGGCGGCTAGACACAGGGCCAAGCTGGCAGCGGCGAACCGCGACCGGAAACCCGCGAACATGGGGCCAAAGATAGCCTTTAGCTCTTGTAGCGCAAACGCTTCTTGTGGCGGTTGAGCTTCATGCGCTTGCGGCGCTTGTGCTTGGCGATTTTCGCCTTCCGCCTTTTTTTGATCGAACCCATGTGTTGCGTCAGTAAACCAGTTTGTTCAGGGGATATTCTATGATTCCCTCGGCCCCGAGCGCTTTCAGCTGCGGGATGATCTCGCGGACGACTTTCTCGTCGATCACCGTCTCCACCGCCACCCAACCGTCGTGCGCCAAAGGGGAAACGGTAGGATTCCGGAGCGCGGGCAGTTCCTCAAGCAAATTCTGGAGGCTGCCCTGCGGAAGGTTCATTTTCAGGCCCACCTTGTCCCGTGCCGCCAGGGCCCCCTGCAAAAGGAGAACCACACGGTCCATTTTGCCGCGCTTCCATTCGTCGGAATAGGCGTCCCGGTTGGCGATGACCACCGGATAGGACTCCATGATCGTCTCGACGACGCGCAGTTTGTTGGCGCGGAGGGACGAACCGGTCTCGGTGATGTCGACGATGGCATCGACCAAATCGGGGACTTTCACTTCGGTGGCGCCCCAGCTGAATTCGATATCGGCCTCGATGCCGCGGCGGCGGAAAAATTCCTTGGTCAGTCCGACGGCTTCGGTGGCCACGCGTTTGCCGGCGAGATCCTCGACCTTTTGCACAGGCGAATCTTCGGGCACCACGACCACCCAACGCGTCGGAGCGGCCGTTGCTTTGCTGTAAGGCAGGTCGCAAAGCGAGGCCACATCGGACCCGTTTTCGGCCACCCAGTCGCGGCCCGTGATCCCGCAGTCGAGAAACCCCTCTTCCACATAACGGCTGATTTCCTGCGCGCGGAGCAGGCGGATGCTCAACTCCGGATCGTCGACCGAAGGCCGATAGGAGCGCCCGGCGCCGGAAATAAAGAAGCCGGCCTTGGCGAAGAGGGCCAAGGTCTGCTCCATCAGGCTGCCTGAAGGCAGACCGATTCTGAGGCGTTTTTCTTTCATGCGCGGGAGGGGCGAACGTAGAAGAGCCGGCCGGACGGTCAAGCCCTAAGCCTGTTCCCCATGGTTTGCATCGGGCCGGGCACTCCGTAAGCTTGCGCACAGAGATGCGCCGACCATCGGTCATGGAAACGCTGGACGAAACCCCGCCGAGGTCCGAGGCCTGGGCCCGCTGGGTGCTCCTCGCGCTCCTCCTTTCCGTGATCATCCACGCCGCCTTCATTTGGTGGGCCCGCGACTACCAGGTAAAAACTTTCAGCGACTCCTACTACGACCAAATCGTGCCGCGCGCTTTCAAAGTGGACCGCGTGGAGATCGATTCGCGTCTGCTCGATGATGGCGAGGAATCCGCGCCGCTAAAAAACGAAACGACTCCCGCACCCGCCCCGATCGACCTTCCCGCGGAAAATATCGCGGAGGAAAAAGCCGACGTGGTGGCCAAGCCGTCGAAACCCGGACAACTCGGCATCACCGAAGAAAAAGCCCCGGACATCGGCGTGGCCGCCGCCGAATCGCTGACCAAATTGGAAGCGGCCACCGCAGCGTCATTGGACGAAGACCTCGATTCCATGCGCGAGGCGCTCTTGGCGGACAGTCCCTCGGCCGCGGCGCGGCCCGCGCTCGAGTTGGCCACCGCAGCAGGACAATCCGGCGCGGCGGGTGAAGGCGACGTGCCCGCGGGCTACAGCGACCTCGACGGACTGCTCGCGCAGAGCGGCGGACTCACCGCATCCAACGCCCCGATCTTCATGCCGTCCGATGTTCTCTTCGGTTACGACGAGTCGTTCCTCCGCCCCGAAGCGGTGACCAGTCTGGAAAAACTCGGCGAGCTCATCCGGCGCAGTCCGCAGTCCCGCTTCCGCATCGAGGGACACACCGATTCCTTCGGCGGGCCGGACTACAACGCGCGGCTCAGCTTGGCCCGCGCCGATTCGGTAAAGACTTGGCTCGCGCAAACCATGGGCATCGATCCCTCCCGCATCGACACGCGCGGACTGGGCAGCACCAAGCCACTCGCGCCGGTCGACGGCACCATCGAGCAACAGCAACTCAACCGCCGCGTGGAAATTGTCATTCTCCGCGCCGACGGGGGGCGGTAAAAGCACCGCCCGCGCATGAGTTACAACCTCGAAAAAATTCTCGAGCGGGCGGGCGACGATCTCGACCGCCAGACCGAGGGCAAAAGCGCGACAAACTCGCTCGCCGCTTACCAGAGATTCAAACGTCTCGAGGAACACCGGCTGCGCCTGCGTATTTCGTCGGGCGCGGGCGGACGCGAGGTCGTCCGCCAGCGCAGCGATCTCGTCGACATTCTTTTCCGCCGGCTCTTCGCGCAGGTCTGCGAGCAGACCACCGGCAAGGCCAAGCCGGATGGTTTCGTCGTTGCCGCGTTCGGTGGCTACGGGCGGCGCGAAATGAATCCCTTCAGCGACGTGGACATTATGTTCCTGCACGCCGGAAAAAAAACCACGCCCCAGGAAACCGCAGCCGTGCAGGAGATCATCCGCATGCTCTGGGACATCGGATTCAAAGTGGGCCACTCGGTCCGCTCGGTCGCCGAAGCCATCAGCCAGGCCAACGGCGACCTGCAGACCAAAACTTCCATGCTCGAGTCGCGCTACCTCTGCGGCGACCGGGAACTGTTCAACAAGTTCCGCGCGGAGTTCGAGAAAAAGTGCGTCAAAGGACAGGAGGATGCCTACGTCGCGTGGCGCCTGCTCAACCAGCGCGAATTGCACGAGCAATACGGACGCATCGTTTCCATGCAGGAGCCGAACGTGAAACACGGCACGGGCGGTCTGCGCGACTACCAGAACCTGCTCTGGCTCGGCGCAATGCGCGCCGGGGCCAACACCACGGCGAAACTCGTGGAGAAAAAATTCCTCACCGAGAGGGAACGCCGCGCGCTGGAGAAGGGATACAACTTCCTCCTGCGCGTGCGCACCGAAATGCACTTCATCAACAAACGGCCGATCGATTCGCTCACGCTTTACCTGCAGGGACAAGTGGCCGGGCGCATGGGCTATCCGCAGAAGCACATGCTCAAGCGCGTCGAGGCCTTCATGCGCGATTATTACGAGCACACGCGCGACATCCAACGCGCGACGGAGACCGCCATCTACCGCATGGTGCCGGAGTTGGAACCCGCGCCTTCGGCCGGAATTCTCAAGGGACTTTTTGCCCCGCGCACGCCGCGCCCGGAGCATTTCGACGGGTTCTACGCCAAAAACGGCATGATCCATGCCGAGTCCTCGTCCATTTTCACCGAAGATCCGCAGCGCTTGATGCGCATGTTCCAGCACGCGCAATTGCGCCGGTTGGACCTGTCGCCCGCCCTGCGCGATCTCGTCCGCCGGCGCCTCGCGCTGGTCAACCGCACCTTCCAATACTCCCGCGCGGCCCGCGAAGTTTTCTTCTCCATCCTTTCGCGCAAGGGTGATGTGGGACGCATCCTGCGCATGATGCACGAGACGGATTTTCTCGGACGCTACCTGCCGGAATTCGGACGTCTCACCTGCCTGGTGCAGCACGAATTTTTCCACCGTTACACGGCGGACGAACACACGCTTGTCTGCATCGACAAACTCGACGAGCTGATCACCACGGAAAATCCCAAGCTGCGCGGCTACCGCGATCTCTTCCAGGAGAACGACGACCCGCCCACGCTTTATCTCGCGTTGCTCCTGCACGACACGGGCAAGGCCGAGCTTCGCCGCCACCACGAGGAAGCCAGCGCGACCATGGCCCTGAAAGTCGGACGCCGCCTGCAGCTGACTTCCAAACAGAAACGCGAACTCATCGCGCTGGTCGACAACCACGGGCTGCTCTCCAAAACGGCCCAGTCCCGCAACCTCGAGGATCCGGCGACCATCGCCTATTTCTGCGACATCCTGCAGTCACCCGAATATCTCGACCCGCTCATGCTCGTCACGCTGGCCGACGGACAAGGCACGAGCGACGCGAACTGGTCGGACTGGAAAGAGGGCCTTGTTTGGCAACTTTACCGCTCGGCCAGTGCCTATTTCGAGCAGGGCGCTGAATATTTCGAGAAGCGACGGGTCGATTTCGAGGAACTGAAGAAAGAAACGCGCGAAAAACTTGCCGCAGATTACGCCGACGAAGTGGAGGCGCATTTCGCGCAGATGCCCGAGCGCTATTTCCGCACGTTCAGCGCCTCGGAGATCGCCGCGCACATCCGCACCTTCCGCCGGTTCTACCAGCACGAGACATCCGAGGAAGGCAGTGCACTCAGCCCGGTGACCAAATGGATCCACCATCCCGAACTCGGGCACAGCGACGTGCTGGTCTGCGGTTGGGATCACCCGGGATTGATCCGCCGGATTTGCGGCGCATTCCTTTCCGCGCGCATCAACGTGCTCAGCGCGGACATCCACACGCGCACCGACAACCTCGTGCTCGACATCTTCCAAGTCTGCGACGCGCGGCACGAACCCGTGGCCTCCGAGCGGGACCAGAAGCTGATGAGCAAACTGCTCGACGAATCGCTGGCCGATCCCGGCTTCGATTTCACCCCGCACATCGAAAAAGCGCGGCAAAAAATAGGCTACCGCATGTCGCAGGAGGCGGAAATCCCCACGCGCATCTTCGTCGACAACCGCGGCCATCCCTCTTTCACCATCGTCGACATCCAAACACCGGACCGCATCGGTCTGCTCTACGAGCTGTTCGGCGCGCTGGCCGATTTGGGTCTGTCGCTCGAACTGGCGCGCATCACCACGGAGCGCGAAGTCGCTTTGGATACTTTCTACATCTACCGCTCGTCCGACGGAGCCAAACTTTCCGGCGAGGATGAGATCCGCGATCTGCAGCGCGCGCTGCACAAAGCCGCCACCGGCGCGGCCGAGGCAGTTGTATGACGCGCCACTGGCCGCGCATTCTTTTCCGCCAGGCCGCGCGCCATCTGCGGCACCGCAAACTGCTCGCGGCGATGAACGTGCTGAGCGTCGCGCTCGGGGTCTGCGTGTTCCTCGCCATCATGATCGCCAACCAGAGCGCGAACCGCTCCTTCCGCGCCGGGGTCGAACTCGTCGCGGGCAAGGCGGACCTCGAAGTGCGCGGACCACTCGACGAGGCGCTGCTCCCGCGCATCGCCTCAACGCCCGGCGTTGCCGCGGCCACCCCGGTGGTCAGCGGCATCCTCATCCTGCGCGATCACCCGGGCGAATACCTCCGCGTGCTCGGTGTCGATCCCTTCACCAATCCGTCTTTCGAAACTTTCCGCATGGTCCAACCGGACGGCGCGTCCGTCGACGTCGAGACATGGCTGCGCGAACCGGACGCGCTCGCCCTCACCCGCGAGATGGCCGCGCGTTTGCAGCTGAAGCCCGATGACGCTTTGCGCGTCACTTTTGGCGGACGCAGCGGAGAACTCAAAGCGCGTTTCATTCTCGTGCCCGACGATCCGGCGGCGCTGGCCGACATCCGGACGGCGTCGATGGACATCGGTTGGGCGCAGGAGTTTCTCGGCCGGACCGGAAAGTTGGACTCGGTGCAGATCCTGCTCAAGGAAAACGCAGATCCCTCGGTTGTTGCGGAAGCAATCGGAAGCCTTGTCCCGCGCGATGTGGTGGTCGCCGCACCGAAGCAACGCAGCGAGCAGATCGGCAAGATGATCTCGAGTTTCCAACTCAACCTCACCGCATTGAGTCTCGTCTCGATGCTGGTCGGCATGTTTCTCGTCTACAACACGGTGGCGGCCTCGGTCGTCCGTGCGCGCCGCGAGATCGGGATCTTGCGCGCCGTCGGCAGTTCGCGCGCCGAAGTTCGCGCGCTTTTTCTCGGCGAAGCGCTTATCTTCGGTATTCCGGGAATCATCCTCGGCATCTTGGCCGCATTTCCCCTCGCCGGCTTTCTCTCCGGAGCGGTGAGCGAAACAGTCAGCTCGCTCTACGTTCTGGTCAGCATCGAAAAATTGTCGGTCAGCCCGTGGCAGATTGCCGCGGCGGCCGCCGCGGGACTCGCCGCTGTTCTCGCCGCCGCGTGGGTTCCGTCCGGCGAAGCAGCCAAGGCCGAGGTGACCGGTGCTTTGCACATGGGCACGGTGATGGAACAGCACACCACACTGCCGGCGCGCTGGTTGCTCCTCGGCGCAATCGCCCTTGCCGCGGCCTTCGCCGCTTCATGGTTCGCGCTCAGGACCGGACCGGCCTTGCTCGGATTCCTCGCCGCCTTCCTCGTCATCATCGGTTTTGCCTTTCTCGTGCCCGCGGCCACACTCGTCGCAGGAAAGTTGTTCCAAGCCGGCGCCGGACTGTTACCGCAAGGCACTGCCTTGCGCCTCGCCTCGCGCAATTTGGTCCGTGCCATGCACCGCAATTCCTTGACCGTCGCCGCACTCATGGCGGCCATTGCCATGACTGTCGGAGTTTCCGTCATGATCTACTCCTTCCGCGCCAGCGTGGAGACATGGATCAACCGCACCATCCAGGCGGATTTATTTCTCACCCTCGCGGCCAACGAACAGGCAGGTTTCCACGCCGAGTTGCCCGGCGAATTGCTCGCCTGGCTCGAATCGCATCCGTCAACCGAATCGCTCGACACCTTTTACGAGAAGCGCGTTCCGTTCCGCGGCGAGGAAGTTTATCTCGGGATCATCCAGGGACGCATGCGCGGCGACCTCGCCTTCACCGGCGGCAACAGTGCGGAAAAAGCCGAGCGATTTCGTCAGCCCGGTCACGTTGCCGTGTCGGAAAGTTTCGCGCGCCGGCACAGCGTGAAAGATGGGGACAACTTGGAACTCGCCATCGCGTCGGGAACCGCCGAATTCAAGGTGGCCGGCGTTTATTCGGATTACACGCGCGACCAAGGTGTTATCCTCATCGACCGCCGAAATTACGTGGCGCATTGGCCAGCACCCGGAGTGCATACTGCGGGAGTCCATCTGCGCAACGGAACCGATGCGGATGCCGTGGCGGAAGAATTACGCACAAAGTTCGGGGCCGAGGCCGAATACGCCGTTTATGACAATGCCTCGCTGCGTGCTCGTGTCCTCGAGATTTTCGACCAGACCTTTGCCATCACCTACGTCCTGCGCACCATCTCGGTTCTCGTCGCCGTCGTCGGTGTTTGGCTCGGTATGGCCACACTGGTTGCGGAACGCGAGCGCGAGATCGGGATCATGCGTGCGGTCGGCGCCTCCGCCCGGCAGGTCTGGCGCACTTTTGTGGCCGAAGCCGCTCTCATCGGCGCCGTCTCCAGCGCCGTCGGCCTCGCCGCCGGTGCATGCCTCGCCATGGTGCTCACCTGGGTGATCAACCTCGCCTTCTTCGGTTGGACGGTGCAGTTGCGTTACCCGTGGGACCTCATGGCTTGGACTCCGGTCTGGATCATCGCCGCCGCAGCCTTGGCCGGACTCCTCCCCGCCGCCCGCGCCGCCCGGATCCCGCCGGCCATGGCCTTGCGCTCGGAATAGAAGCGCACGACGATCCTCGTTCGCTTGAACATTTCCCCAATCCAAGGCACCGACGGTCATAGACCGCCGCTACACCCGCTGAAGATTTACCTTCGTGTCACAGTCCGCTCGTCACCACGACAAACTCGCACCCGGTCATCTTCGCGGACAAATGACGTATCGATGCCCTCGAGGCAACCACGCAGCGCGCGAACGTCGCGCGCGGGAGCGATCTCGACGCGGTTGCGGACAGTAAACACCTTCGCCTTCTCGCCGGACCGCAGTCCCAAAGCCTCACGGTCGGAGTAGGCGCTTATCTCGACTTCGCTTTGAACTTCACGCCCGGCTTTCCACGGAAGTGCACGTCTTGCGTCCACAACGTCGCATCACGCTTCCGAGCGACGGCATAGATGACCGAGTCCGCAGTCGCCAAATTCTCCTCGAGCCCCAGAGCGGCGGCTTCCATAGCCAGTTCGCCATCCAGATCGATCACTTCTCCCCTCTCCATGGCAGCCACCGCAGCGAACGCCGCATCCTCTCCACTCTCGCGCAGCACGACTTTGAAAACTTCGTAAAGGCAAACCGAGGGAACAAGCAAAGCCTCCTCATCCTCGATGGCCCGGGCAAAAAATCCCGCATTCGGCTCGCCGGCGAAGTAGGCCAGCCAAGCGGACGAATCGACCAGATTCACAGCCGGTCGTTTTCGCGGACAAACGACGTATCGATGCCCTTGAGGTAGCCGCGCAGCGCGCGGATATCACGCGCGGGAACAATCTCGATCCGGTTGCGGAAGGAAAACACTTTCGCTTTCTCTCCGGAACGCAGCCCCATGGCCTCGCGGACCTTTTGCGGGATGACGACTTGGAACTTCGGCGAAATGGTCACGGTCTCCATGCCGTCATACGATACTACGATCGATAGCTCAGTCAACAATCAGCGCCGATCCGCCAATCTTTGTGTGGCGGCCGTGCGGCTTTTTCCCCTTCCGCGAGCGTTCTGTCAGTGTAAATTTAGGGAAATGTCGCGCGTCAAAATCGACCCGGAGCTGCACAAGGCGAAGAAGCCGGACTGGATCAAGGTCCGCCTGCCTTCCAACCCGGTCTTTTTCTCGACCAAGGCGCTGGTCTCCGACCTCCGCCTGCACACGGTCTGCGAAAGCGCGCAATGCCCGAACCGCTGGGAATGCTGGAGCCAGGGCACGGCCACTTTCATGA
>Ga0163212_1001046_pt1 | contig 12216 bp, 14 predicted proteins | sample Malawi_45m_30L_FD_113532 | JGI IMG/M metagenome (GOLD analysis project Ga0163212, IMG submission 113532) | Freshwater microbial communities from Lake Malawi, Central Region, Malawi to study Microbial Dark Matter (Phase II) - Malawi_45m_30L | ecosystem: Environmental > Aquatic > Freshwater > Lake...
AGCAATCGGTGGGCCCTGTGCGCCGACCGGTCGATGCAGCCGTCTGCAAAAAAGATAATATTTTTTACCTTCTTTTCCAGGAATGGCTTGAGAATTGTCGATACACTCGAGCTTTTGTTGAATGTTTGAAATACAAATGCTGTCTCGGGATATCCTTGAAAACAGCCTGAGAGACCAGCAAGCTTACGCTTGTGGCACATGACACGAATTCTTTTGACCAAAGATGTCAGTGGCAAAAACGATACGCTCGCTGCCGGACAAAGTCAAAACACTTGTCGATGGCAAAGTGGTCCAAAGAGCACCCAAAGTCAGGCACGTGAAGCCGTTCCTTGGTTGCCGCTAGCGCACTTCCGGCAAAGCACCATTGACCGTGCATAGCTGCATCTTCCGCCCATACGAAGCGCCGCCCGGCAAGTCCACGAAACCAAAAATAAATCAACAAGCAGCAAGGATGTTGGTGGCGATATGCCGCTTTGCGGCCATTACACCCATGTGAGGCAGGGCCTTTGCTGCGCTAGGTTAAATGAAAGCAAGGTGCTCCGGCATCCGCGGTGTGGACTTTGTCAGAGCATCGATCAAAGCCCGGAGCGGCGCAGTGCTTGAAGCTGCCGAGATGCTCAGGGAAGAGTTGAGACTTTTTCCGGACAACCGCGAAGCAGCGCAAATGCTGAGCTATCTTGAGAAGCAGCATCGCCCCGCTCACGGGCTGTGCGTCCCGGAGTTTACTGAAGAGTTCGATCGGATTTACGCGAAAATCAAGCCGTATACCATGGTGGGGGTTGACCGACTCCTTGCGCTATACACCAACGCCAAATTGATTTGCGCTAACGGAATTCCGGGGAATTTCGTGGAGTGTGGCGTAGCCGGCGGCGGCAGTTCGGCGCTGCTGGCATATGTGATAAAGCGCTATTCAAAGACGCAGCGGACGCTTTTCGCCTTTGACACGTTTGAAGGTTTGCCCAGCCCCGGAGCCGAGGATATGCGGCGCGGCGTTTCCGCGACGCACGCCGGCTGGGGAGAGGGAACATGCGCGGCACCTGTCAGCTGCTTGCGCGAGATTGCCGAGGAGTTGGGGTATGGGATTGCATTATTCCAGTTCAAGGATTGTTTCAAGACACTCTGGCTCCAGCGCGGAGCAAGATAGGTCCGATCGCCCTCCTCCACATGGATGGAGATTGGTATGACTCGACCAAAACCATTTTGGATAACCTTTACGATCAAATTACACCCCGAGGCTACGTTCAGGTCGACGACTACGGCTATTGGGAAGGCTGCAAAAAAGCGGTGGACAAATTCGATACAGCAAGGGGCTTAAATTTATCGAAGCAAACCATCGACGCTTGCGGCATCAGTTTTACAAAACCGAATTAAAAGGAACGCGGAGATCGTTTATTTGACAATATCGAGACTCCCTGTCGTTTCTAAACGGCTGGAGACTACCAACGCTTTCGCTTCCTCACGCCATTGACCGATCCTGCTTCATTCGCGGTTCAACTATCCTACTCGCATGACCACACCGATTAGCCCTCTTAGCGGGAGCCGCCGCGTAGCTCTTGAAACAAAGTATTCCACGGCGGAAATCGCAGGAGACTATGCCACTGTTTACGGCGTCGATGTGGGAAAAAATTTCGAGGGATTGGCGGAAATTTCCAGATGGCGGTGCCTTGATTCCAGTCTGTCTTTCTTTACTCCGAATACATGTGCGGGAGGGTCGGATTTCTACCGCAGATTGAGTCGTCACGACTGGTATTACATGACCGAGAAGTGGGAGTATGCGACGGCACTGCGATTGCTTCCCCGCGTCGGCTCCGTCTTGGAAGTTGGATGTGGCCATGGTCACTTCCTTGATCAGTGCGTGCGCAAAGGGCTTCGAGCAGTCGGCCTCGAACTTAGCCCTCCGGATTCCGGGAAAAGCAGCGCCGAAAAAATCGAGATTTTGGATGAGACAATTGCTGCCCATGCCGAAGGTCACCCGCAGGAATACGATGCCGTCTGTTCTTTCCAGGTGCTTGAGCACGTGCCGGAGCCGAAGCAGTTTCTCGAGGCTTGCTGCAAAACCTTGAAACCTGGAGGAGAGCTAATCGTCTGCACGCCAAATGCGGACAGTTTTCTCCGATTTGCCCGCAGTCTCTTGGATATGCCTCCGCACCATATCACAGGATGGCGCAGCCAGACTTTTCGCTACCTGGAAACGATCCTGCCGTTAAAGTTCGAGCAAGTTTTCTATGAGCCCCTCGCCGACTACCACGTGGACTTTTTCATGCGCACCTGTCGGAAGAGGTTTACCAGACCGCTGGACTTTCGTGGATTATGGGCGAGAGAACCCTTTGCTTCCCTAAGCCGAAGGCTACTCCATGCCGGAGGGCGGAAGCTGTTGCGCGGTCAATCGATACTTGCCGTGTTCACGCGCACCTAAAAGCCAACGATCAGTGAATAACTGCTAGTCTCGCTGTTATTCATTTTTCGCATCTCTTGGACAACAGGACGTCTGCCAGCAATCGGCAAAAAAACAATAAAGCCTCAAGCAATGAAAATCTGCATTACCGGCGCTCGAGGTCGCTTAGGCACGCCAATCGTCGCGGCTCTGCAAAAAGCCGGGCACACGGTTGTTCCGCTGTCCCGAAATACCGACGCATGCTTCAGCTGTCTGAGCACGTTGCCACAACACATTCGACAAGGAATTGATGTCGTCGTTCATTTAGCTTGGAGTTCGGTTCCCGCTTCAGCGGAAAAAACCCCCGGTGCCGAGTGGAGCGAAGATTTGCCGCTGATTTCCTCGATTCTGACAGCGTGCTCCCATAGCGTCATTGTCGACGGCCGATTGCCGCTGTTCGTTTTCTTTTCCTCCTGCTCGATCTACGGAGAAATGCCACCGGGAAGAGAGGAACCCTTCCGCGAGACGGATAAGCCGAACCCATCGGGGTGGTATGCAAACGGCAAGGCAGCTGCTGAGAATCTGGTGAACCTTTTTTCCCAAAGCGGCTGTAGAACGCTTGTGCTGAGAGTTTCCAATCCCTTCGGATTCGCGCAGGGGCCGCAACAACTTCAAGGCATCATACCCGCTGCACTGCTCGCTGCAAAAACCGGACAGGAACTGGCAGTTTGGGGTGACGGATCGGCGATCAAAGATTTTCTGGATGTAAGGGATTTATCCGCTGCGTTAACGCATGCGGTGGAGAAACAATTGACCGGCACTTTTAATGTGTGCGATGGCAATACGCATTCTATCGCCAGCGTCATCAAGATCGTGGAGAACGTCTCCGGGCTCCGTGTTCGGGTCAGACACACGGCTCCTGAAAAATGGGATGTGAAAAATGCTCGCTACGCAAATGAGCTTTTCGCCTCAAGAGCAGAGTGGTCTCCGCGCTATTCACTTGAGGACGGCGTAGAAGAACTCTCTCGCTCCTACATATCGAGCAGACCTATCACATGATCTCTCCCGCACAGCATCCGAAGAATGCCGTAAATGAAGATAGCCCTGCCGAAAGGCAACCAAGACGTCTGCTAGTCCGAGTATGGAAATACATTGCCGCAATGAGCTCTAGGCTGCGGCCTACCATCGACAAAAAGACCGCCAAATTAATCAAGCAGCTTCTTGTGCCCTTCGACGTCGGCCACACCAAAGCGAAACTGGGCAGTGACAAAGATGGCAGATATGTCTTGAGCACAGAAGTGCTACGTTCCGTGAAAAGGGTCTACTCTTTGGGTATCACCAATGATTGCTACATCGACCAGCTGTTGGCCAGTCAGGACAAGTCGGTTTACCAACATGACGTGAACTTTTGTGCGACTCCGAATCACCCGAACATGCGATCCAACGGCTCTTCATGGATGCTCAGGCCGTGGAACAAGAACTGAAAGGAAGTGGCGCATTCAGCGATGGGGAAAATATGCTACTCATGGATATTGAGGGTGGAGAATACGATGTTGTCCTGAACTCGAGGGATTTGTTGCGTAACTTTTCCCAAATTTGCCTAGAACTACACTCGGTTCCTACAAGTAAACATATTGAGGCTTTGCCGAGACGTCTGAATCAAACACATACCTTGATCCGTATACATGCAAACAACTGGGTGCTTTGGCCTGACTATAAAAGCTACACCGGCCGTTCCGGGATAAAACATGAACTACCGGATCTGCTCGAGCTGACCTACGTGCGAAATGACACATTTTCAACAAAGAGAATGTCTAAGGAAAAGTCACCAACACCTATGGACAAAAAGAATATCCCGAACTTCCGTGAGGTGGAGATGGGTTGGTGGTTTCAATAAAGGCTTGGCCGACTGTTATTCGGCGAAACATATCCGATAAAATCACTTGCAACTGACCGCGGGCACGACAGCGGAAGCGACTGCTGGCTTCTAGTGCCTCTTAGGGAATGTATGAAGTTCTGCACTAAACTTGATCACTTCTATCTCGATCGGGGGCTCGCCCTTTACTCGAGTTTGCGGAAGTATCATCCGGATGCTGAACTGCATCTGCTCGCGCTTTCGGAACAAGCTGCGGATTTTTTGGAAAGCAAAAGCCTGCCCCGCCTGCGCGTGATTCGTTTGCAGACGCTAATCGCATCGGAGCCTCAGCTTGCAAATGTCCGTTCAACTCGAACGGATGCGGAGTTTGCCTTCACTCTGACTCCATTTCTCATCTGCGAGACTCTGAAAGCTTGTTCCAATGACGAATTGGCGATCTACGTCGATGCCGACATGCTCTTCTTCGGACCGGTAACCGAGGCGCTGGAAGCTCACCAAGCGGCTGATGTGATCATGTCTCGACACAACTTTTCGGATCACATGAAGGAGCAGCAGCGTTACGGGATCTACAATACCGGCTTCACCGCTTTTCGCAAAACCTCCGATGGGGGGAAGTGCGCAAAATGGTGGGCCGCTCAATGTTTGGCGTGGTGCCATGACCGTCTTGAAAACGGAAAGTTCGCCGACCAAAAATACATCGAGCAGTTTCCAAATATCGTCCCAAAGGCTGTCGGTCTGGATCATCCAGGCGTCAACTGCGCGCCTTGGAATGCCTCCGGCCGCCGCTTTGAGCACAAATCAGGAACAACGCTCGTCGATAAATTTCCTCTCATTCTGTATCACTTTGCGAAGGTCAAGCGCATCAACGCTTCTTGTATCGCTACGCGAAAGACGGTGCAGGGAGTAAAGAATGCCCGAGGTTTGAATCGCCGCGTTTACAAGCCCTATGCAAAGGCTCTCGAGGACGCTACTTCTCGGCACGGCATACCCGAGGGATGGGTCCTTGGCGGAAACAGAGCAAGAGATGGCGTAAAACATAAACATCTTGCGCGTGACGGAGAATGGCATGCCTTCCGGTTTGTCGCAGGATTGATCCGCGGCGACTTCGTGTCTTCCAGGATTTCACGGTGCGAGCTGCCCTATCAAAGGCAGCTAAATCGCGGCACCAGCTTAAAAAGACAATAAAGAGTTCTCTCATGGCCATCATCCACGAACCAGGACCAAGCGGCTCAGGCGGACGTTCGACGCGGGCGCTTTCAGCTGCGAAGCACTTAACTATCGCTGGCCAGAGCGTGTTGGACCTTGGCTGCAAGGAGGGCTATAACTCCTTCGACTTTTGCGATCTCGGGGCAACAAGAGTGTTGGGCGTGGAAGCGCGTAAGTCTTTTTTGGACGAAGCGCTGAAAGAGAAGGCCCGCGGCGCCTACCCTCAAGCGCAGTTTACACTCGGGGATGCTCGAATCATTGATGAGGCGGGGTTCGGGTCGTTCGATATCTGTCTGTGCAGCGGGCTGCTCTATCACATGCAAGATCCGGTAGATTTGCTCGCGCGTATCGGCAAGATCAGCCGGCGCCTTGTGCTTGAAACGCATGTTGCCCTGCCCGCTTGGCTTGATCCTTTTGTCGGCGGGAAATACCGCTGCAATCTCCAACGGAAAGTCGTTACCCGCGAATTTGGCCGCTCCCATTACCAAGGTCGCCGCAACATCTTTCCTGCCTCGGTCGACATGGGAACGACCAGCGGTTCTGTCGATTCGCACGAAACCCTCTGGCTAACCATCGACTCGCTGAAGAAGGCACTGCAGAACGCTGGCTTTGAGATTTCTGCTTTCTACTTTGGGTTTTGGGGCACACGCAGACCGTCCGTTTTAGTAGACCACGGTATACGTCGCGCCAAAGTCTTTGTTATTGCCGAAAACACGAAGGCAATCTCTTAGCCTGCTTGTTCATGCGCCGCCAACTCAACAATCTCCGGGGTGTCTTCGCAGCTTTGATAGCATGTGAGCCGTGGCCGATTATCACAACGGCCGTGCGCGGCCATGTGTGACCCGTGCCGGAGGCCATGAAGCGACTGACTCTTCAGCATTATGCGCGCCGGCACGGACTGCGGACCTTTGTTGAAACCGGAACCTTCCGCGGGGAGACGATCGAATTCATGTTGCTCGAAATGGACGAAATTCATTGAGTGGAGTTAAGCGACGAATTACACGGAGCCGCAGCCAAAAAGTTTGAAAGCAAGACCAGAGTGCGTCTGCACAAAGGGGACAGCGGAACGGTTCTCCCAAACATCGTCGACGGCTTGACGAAACCTTCACTTCTTTAGCTCGACGCACATTACTCCGCAAGGGTGACGGCCCATGGTTCGGAGGAGACGCCGATTCTGGCTGAGTTACGCGCGGTTTTCGGCCGCTCCAAAACACGGCATGTTATTCTTATCGACGATGCGCGCGAGTTTGAGGACAAGAGCACTTATCCCGCGCTCGATGAAGTGCGTAAAATTGCTCAGGCCAACGGATACAATTATGAGTGCAGGTTTGATTTAAACCGTCTTACGCCACGAGTCTCCCCGAGATAGCAAAGGCAAACGGACTGAATATGCTTGGTGCTATCGGGCCAAGCCTGAACCCCTCGACTCAACACTTCCTCAATTCCAAGGTGTTGTCCACGTCGCCACGGATTCTGTCTTCATTGGGGAGACGTGTGCCTCGGTTGCGGGGTTGAAGAAAATAATGCCCGATGCGCCGTTAGAAAACGCTACTGGGACCTTGCCGATAACATTAGGCCGCTGGCCAAGACGTTCCTCGAGAAAACGGAGTTCCTCGATACCAACACTCGCATCATTGAGCCGTTGCTGGCAGTGTTGAAGTTACTTGATCGCTCCCACATCGACATGGCCTATGCACCAAACCGGGTGACTGAAAGTTTTGAGCCCCGGTCAGCTTCCCCGGCGCGGCGGCGCTGGACTTCAAGCACCCTCCGGACTGCCCGCATCAACTATCGCCGTGAAAATAAAGTCCACTACAAAATTAAACAGCAAATCCCAATCGCATCTGTTCTAACCATAGGAAAAATCAGTTCCGTAACTTCTATTGTATCCGATTTGCCGCCTACCTTGAAGCTGGAAACCTATGCCTAAGTTACTAGATATTTTGCCAGACTAAAATAGTGAAACACTAAAAATGGATAAAAAATCACGAAACCCTAGTTCCGTTACACACCCCTTCGGGCGACTGCTAACGCAACAAGAACAAAAGTTCGGATATCTACCAATTTCCAAAAACGGCTCGTCAAGCTTCAAGTTGGTGCCGCAATTTCAACTAAACAAATGGGTAAGTGTAAGAGAATTTACCAGTAAACCCATTTACTGTGCTTTTCGAAATCCAGTTGAACGATTTTTTTCATCTGTGCCTGAAACTCTCAAGCGATTTCGAATTCCTGCCGATCCTAGAATGGCCGGCAAAGACTTACTAATATCATACGATGTTTTTGAAGAGTTGAAAAAATTAGGCAATAAAACACCCGAGCATTTCATTTGCGGATTTCTTGAAATACTTGATTGGAGTTTTTTTGATGCACATCACGAACCACAAGCCACATTTGTGCTGGATGCAGAAGGCAAGGCGTACAATAGTGATGTCAATGTCTTCACACTGAATCGCTTGTCAGAGACTATCAGGACTGTGGCTTCAAGGCATAATATTGTCTTAAGTTCTTACAATGACAAAGCTAATAGAAGATTGGGCGTAACAGAGGCGTTGACAAGAGCGAAAGACCTCGTCGCAAGACAAATAGCACTAAAGCAGGTTGGACCTATTGATAAAAGTGCGCACAAATCAATTGTTCTGCTGATCAATACGAATATACAAATAGATCGAGAAAGCGAAGCAGCGTTGATTTATAAAAGCATTTTGCCTCTGCAAACAAATAAAATCATTGTTGAAAAAGTCCGCAAACTCTACGCGCTCGACGTTCATATGTTTGAGATATTACAAGCGAAGCAAGGCTTGTTTACGCCCCTTAAAACATTGCTTAATTGACCCGAGCGGTAAAAACATTTCTTATTTGACGTTTGAATAAGTAACTCTTTTCTCATACGCTTTAACACCTTGGCCTTCAACTTGGGCCTGCATTCGAGCACGCGAATTCTGTTGTCCGATGCCTTGATCCCCGCAACTTCAGCGCATCGCAATGCAGTGCTCATTCGTCGTGATCCTTATTTTTCAGCCCTTGCCCATGATGCGGTCCAACAAGAGGAACTTTAGCGGGCAGGCTTATCGGTGCGTTGGACCGCCCGTTTGTAACTAGTTTGGGGTGCCGAATCATGATTTTTGTGGGAGCGATCGCTTTTTCTTTGTGAAAGGTTTTCTTTACGTGGCTACCGGCCCGCGCTTTATCGCGGAGGCCTGTGCTTCAGCAAGGCGAGTGAAGCAGTTGATGGCCGAAGTGCCGATTGCCCTGGCTTCGGACGTAAAGCCTGAAAACAATTTGTTCGCCCACTGGACTCCGATCGAAAACCCGCACGGAACTTTTGCCGACAAGATTGCGCCGCTGGCCAAAACACCCTTTGCGCAGACGGTGTTCCTCGACACCGATACTTATCTTTGCGAACCGGTGCCGGAGTTGTTCGAGCTTCTCGATCGCTGCGACATTGCCATGGCCCATGCGCCGATGCGGGTGACCGGAAGCGTTCCGGTCCCGGCGAGTTTCCCTGAGTGCAACAGCGGCGTGGTCGCCTACAACATCAACGAGCGGACACGATCGCTCTTCTCGAACTGGGAAAAGTTTTATGCTGAGCAGCTGGCTTCAACCGGGCAGCCGGATGATCAACCAGCCCTCCGTCGCGCTCTGTGGGAAAGCAACGCGCGTCTCGCCATTCTGCCTCCCGAATACAATTTTCGCTTTGCTCTACCGTCCTTCGCCGGCCGCGGACCGGTGAGGATTCTGCACGGACGTCATCCCGCTCTGGACGCTTTGGCCGCGGAAATCAACCAGAGCAGAAGCCCGCGCGTTTTTCTGCCGCAGCTGCGGGATGTCGGCCATCGTTGTTTCCGTATTCTGAGCGCGCCGGGGCGTGCGGCAGGGTTTTGGTTTGGGCTTGACGCTTTGTGTGCCAAATGGATCGGCAAGGTCTGGGATGGCCTGCGCGCAAAATCTGGCCGGAGCTCATGAACAAGGAGTGAAAGTTGCTTTTGTTTACGCCGGTGGGCGGCTCGGGCGCGATGCGCAGGGGCCGTCCGATTTTTTTTACGGGGCGCGGGAATTGGCGCACAAGCCCGGCTGGGATGTGCAGTTGGTGGAAGCTGACGCGCTTCCGGCTGATCCGTTGACGGGGTTGCTCGCGGGGCGCCTGCTGCGGCGTTTGGTTCCTCCGCGCACTTCGCCTGATTGGTTTTCGCGCAGCCGACGCATTCTACGGGAGCTACACGAATGCGATGCTGTCGTAGCGACCAGCACGGAAATCTCTTTCGGTCTCGCATGGTGGAAAAAGCTGCGCCGCCTGCCGCAACCACTGGTCGGCATGCTCTGCGGCGCAGTCAACTATCCGATCGGCCCGGAACTGCGCCGTTGGTTGACTGCCCAGTTGCTTTCGGTCATGCGACCAGTGCTGTTCGCCGACCCCGAAAGAGCGGAGCTTTCGCGTCGGTTTGGATTGGCGCTGGAAAAAATTGCCGTGGGTTGGTTCGGGGTGGATGAGAATTTTTGGACTCCCCCGGAGAGCTCTGTCGAGCGCCGGGGCGTCCTAGCTGTAGGCAACGATGGACGCCGCGATTATAAGACTTTGGTGGCTGCCGCGCGCCAGCTGCCGGATTTGTCGTTCACCGTGCTAACCAAGCGCGAGGCTCCAGTCGCGCTCCCTTCTAACGTGACTTGGCGGCGCGGCGACTGGCGCGAGCAAGCTGTCAGCGATGTAGACTTGCGGTCGCTTTACCAGTCCGCGGCCTGCGTGGTGGTGCCGCTGCTCGATAGCCCGCAACCGTCCGGGCAAAGCGTCGCCATGCAGGCCATGATGTGCGGCGCGTCGGTGGTGCACACAGAAACGGCGGGCTGGTGGGGTGCAACAGTTCTTCACGACGACGAGCAAGTCGTGCTGGTGGCGCCAGAGGATACCTCAGCACTGGCGGCAGCAGTTGGTAAAGTTGCGGCCTCGGGGCGCTACACAAGCGGGGCCCGGAATGCGCTGGTTAGCGCACGGTGGACGAGCGCCGGATTTGCGGACAGGATTTCGACCTTGATCGAAAACCATGCCAAGGCACGAGCCGAAATTCGAAACTGAGCAGCCTCATAATGCCGATCTTTCGTAAAAAAAAGCGTCCAATTATTGCCATCAGCATGGCGCCGACGCGCTCCCCTTGGGGTGGTGCGAGTCCTTTCGTGCATCAATTGGCCGCCTTGCTCCGCCGGCGGGAGTGGCGCGTGCAATATGCGCTCTCGCCGGTGCCGGATGTTGTGTTGGTCATCGATCCCCGCATGGATCACCCGAAGAAAAAATTCGGCTTGCCGCAGTTGCGGGATTTTCGCCAAGTGCACCCGCATGTTCCCATCTTGCACCGCATTAACGAATGCGATCAGCGCAAGGGAACGAACGATATCGACGACTTGCTGCGCCAGACTAGCGAGTTGGCCGACTACACGGTGTTCATTGCCGAATGGCTGAGGGATTACTTCGCAGCCAAGTGGTTCGACCTGTCCCGCCCGCACGCTTGCATCTACAACGGTGCTGACCCGGCGGTTTACCATCCCTTCGGTGCCGCGGTGCCTCGCCCGCACGAGCCCTTGACGATTGTTACACACCACTGGTCCGACAATCCGATGAAGGGCTATGACATTTACGAGAAAGTCGATCACCTCATCGCCGACGGAAAATTGCCGGGATTCCGGCTGAGAGTCATCGGACGCTGGCCATCCACCGTGCGCTGGCGTTCGGCCGAGTTATTTGGGCCGATGACCGGCCGTCCGCTCGCGGAGAAATTGCGCGAGTGCCACATTTATTTAACGGCGTCGCGTTGGGAACCATGCGGCATGCATCATGTGGAAGGCGCGCAGTGCGGCCTGCCTCTGGTTTACCATGAAGACGGTGGTGGTATTGTCGAGGCAGGGCGGTCTTATGGCCTCGGTTTCCGGGACGACCCATCCGACGCCCTGCGCGAGATAGCGGCACAGTGGCTGGAGTTCCGGACCAAAGTGCTGGCGCAGTTGCCTTCCGGCGACCGTATGGTCTTGGATTATGCCGACCTCTGCACGCGTCTGGCGGCTGGTACGCGATGACCCTTCCTATTCTCATGCCGACGGCGCCGCGGTATGCACCTTTGGCTCGTTGGACCGCCGGGCAGATCGGCCGCTTTTGGCTGGGACATCCGGAGATTTTTCTTTGCGGAACGGACAATGCGAGCCTTCCGCTGCGCGACGACCCGCAGGATTGGATGCGCGTGGTGCATTCTGCCTGCACCGATCTGCTGGGCAGAGGTTTCAACCAGGCCTATGTCATCCTCGACGACCACCCTCCGATCGCGAGGTGCCATGCGGAATTTTTGCGCGATTCGCTTCCGGCCATGGCGCGCGAGCTTGAGGCCACCAGCGTTGTGACGGGCGGGTTTGGTCCCTTGGTGCCGCCGAAAGCAAAGGCACAGAAGTGGCGCGGTTGGCGGGTCGAGTGTCTGCCCGCTGCCGAGCCGTGGAAATTGCCTCTTCACCCAGCGCTGTGGAATCTCGCACGTTTGGAGGAAATTCTGCGTATTCTGCTGGCGCGCCTTCCGGAGGATCAACACACGCCTTGGGCTTTCGAGCGCATTGGCAGCAAAGCGGAAAAAGGAGGCATACCGCAGGAATGGCTGGCTTCTTGCTGGCGTCTCGATGCGGCTCAGACTTCGTTGCCCGAGGTGTCGGCGTTGCACGATTTTCCGGACCGTTTGGCGCGACTGGGCGGCAGGGTTAAGTGGGCCGCGGCCCGGCTAGCGGGCCGCCCGCC
>Ga0163212_1001047_pt1 | contig 12213 bp, 6 predicted proteins | sample Malawi_45m_30L_FD_113532 | JGI IMG/M metagenome (GOLD analysis project Ga0163212, IMG submission 113532) | Freshwater microbial communities from Lake Malawi, Central Region, Malawi to study Microbial Dark Matter (Phase II) - Malawi_45m_30L | ecosystem: Environmental > Aquatic > Freshwater > Lake ...
ACATGCGATTTTCCTTTCGGCATGTCAGGGTGCGCGAGTTTCTCCGCCTCACCGGGGTTGGCCTCGAGAAAATCGAGGAACTTTTTGTATTCGTAAATGGTGACCTCGTGAGCATCGATCCAGAAGTCGGGCAACGTCACCTTCTCGCCGTCCTGGTAGATGAATTCTCCGGCCGGCACGCGCACCATTTTGGATTCCAGGCTACTCTCGCCTTTGCCGAGGTAACGGAAGAGGGCGAAAAGCGCGACCAGGAACAAAACAAAAGTCATTCCCGCGCTGATGAGCAGACGCTTCTTCTGCTGTTTTTTCGACTGCTCGAGCATCTGCTTGGATTTTTCGGCACGCGCAGTCAGCTTGCCGGCGTCCTTGGGCGCGGCGACCGGTTTGGCCGCGGCCGTGATGGCGGACACGCCGGCCCAATCGGCAACACCATTGCGCAAAGTATCCGTGACAGCGGCAGCCACCCCGCCGGCCGGCGCCAACTGGGAAACAGCGGCGGCAAAGCCGGCCACTTCCGCCTGCTCATCAAGGGCGGAGGCCGAGGACGAAGCCACGTTGACCAAGCGCGGGCGCAGCGAGGGATCGAAAATCAAATCGTCAGCGGCGATGGCGCGCCGCGGAATGCCGTGCTTCGTGAAGTGCGCGGAGACATCCGACGCGGTGCGCAGCGCGGCGAGAAGCGCGCGATCGTCCAGCGTGTGGCCCGCCGCACGGTAAGCCTCCAGAGAATATCCCGGGAGATAATCGGAAGTATAATAATAGCGTCCGCCCGCTTCTCCGGCCTCGTGCACGGCGAGCAGATACGGGTGCGAGACAGCAGCCTTGGCGCGCGCGTCGGCGAGAAAGGCTTCGACGGCCGCCGGATCGCGCGAACTTTCCTCGTCGAGGACATGCAGGACAACGTGGCGCGACATGGTTGCCTGCCACGCCACGAACTCATCCGCCGATCCGTGGCGACCAAGATAATCCTGCACAAGATAGCCGCCGATTTGCGTGCCGGAGAGCGAAGGAGCAGCGCTGCCGGAAAGAAGATGCAAAAGTTGTGCTGCGTCGACCGGTTTTGACACCACGGCCGCGCCAGCCAAACGGCCGGCATAACCCGACAAGTCGTAAGCACTGGCAAAAACGACACGCATGTTGGGAAATTCAGCGAGGAGATTATCGCGCAGGCTGAACCCGTCCATCGGCTCCATGACCACATCGGTCACGAGAACATCGGGTCCTTCGGGCCAAGAGCGCGCTTCGTGCAAGGCCGTCGCGCCATCCGTGGCGATCTTGGTATCGAGCGCGCCATGCGCGCCGATTAGCTCGCGCAGGGCCTCGGCGAGGCCCGGTTCGTCGTCGACCAGGAGAATTCTCATCGCGAACCGCGGCCGCCTTCGTCGCCCGCGGCAGGAACTTCGTTGAGCGGAGGCGGGAACAAGTCCTGCAAATCGGCCGGCTCGGCACGCGTTTCCTGCAGCTGGCCGCGATGGTAGATGTTGACCATGTAACCGTAGAATTGCGGGGGCGGACCACCGTCGGCACCGAGGCGCGGCACTTCGTATTTCACTTCGAGGATTTCGACCCCCTGGCCCTTCCAGTCGACCGGAGTGGTGAACCACATCGATTGCACGCGGCTCATGGTCGGGACGATTTCCCCGTCGAGCGTCTCGTAAAATGTCACGTTGATGCGGACATCGCGCGCATCGATGGGTTCGCCCGGGCGCGCCTTGACGGCGAGCCGCAGATCTTTGACCGGCGTGGATTGCGTTCCGCCGTCCTTGACCTTGAGATCGACAACACCGAGAGCCGAGCCGGGTTGGAGTCCGGTCTGGTCGCGCAATTCCATTCCCTCGTCGGCCGCGGGCGCTTGCAGAAGCTTAAGGCGCACCTCGGCGATATCGAAAAGTTTTCCGGCATCCGCACCCAGCGCGACGACCTTTTGCCAAGTGGCTTGGGCCAATTCCGTCTGGCCGAGACGCTCATGCAGGGTGGCCATGCGCGCAATGAGTTCGGCGTTGCGCGGTTGGACGGCGAGAGCTTCCTCGAGCGGCACGAGCGCATCGCCGGGCGAAGCGCCGGCCTCCAATTTGTCGGCCTCGGCCACGAGTTCGTTCATCCTCGCTTGCTCGGTTGCTTTTTCCGCATCCGAGACTTGCGCGGCGGGAGCGGGTGTTGCCTCGGGAACAGCCGGAGAAGCGACCGCGGCGGTGGCGTAGGCCTGTTTGAAGCCTGGGCCGAAATAAACAAGGATGGCGACAAGTTGCGCCAAGGCCGCGACGCCGAGAAGACTCGCCGCGATGATGAAAGTCGTGCCCAGAGGTTGCTTCATGCCGACGCCAGAATGCGTTCAGCGGGGCGCGCAGTCAACGACCGGACACTTCAAGGGCCGACAACTTCGAAACAACGGACCCGCCCCCGCGAGAGCAAGGTGATAGTCCGCTCGCCGGGCCCCAGCGCCCCGGCGATGGCAACAAACTCGTCGGGCGAAGAGACCGGCGTGCTGTTGATCTGCTCGATGACATCCCCGGGTTGAAGGATTCCCGCGGCCGGACTCCCCTCGGCAATCGATTGGATGACCACGCCCTCGACACCGGCAAGCAAGCCGAGGCGAGCGGCCAACTGCGGGGTGATGGAACTGACCTTGATGCCGGAAAGTGCACTGGCCGACGCGGGACCGGGCGCAACTTGGTTCGCCGCGGAAACCTGCGCGGGTTCGCCTTGCTCGACGATGGTGACGGGAATTTTGACAACTTTGCCTTGGCGCAAAACTTCCAATTCCGCCTCGCGGCCGACGGGCGATTCCGAAACCCGCTTGCGCAAATCAAGGTAACTGCGGATTGGCTGGCCGGAAAATTTCAAGATGAAGTCACCGCGGCGAAGTCCTGCCGCGGCGGCCGGTGAGCCGGTCAAGACCGCATCGACAAAAGCGCCCTGCTCGTTGGGAAGTCCCAGTTGCTGCGCGGAAGCGGCATCGAGCGGCACCATGACGACTCCGAGAAAAGGCCTGAGCACGCGCCCGTGTTCGAGGATTTGCTCCAGGACGCGCTTGGCTGTGTTTGACGGAATGGAAAAGGCCACACCCTGGTTGCCGCCGGATTCCGTTTTGATCCGGTTATTGATCGCCACCACCTCGCCACGGACATTGACCAGCGGACCGCCGGAATTGCCCGGGTTGATCGAGGCATCGGTCTGGAAAAATTCGTTGCCCGATTCGCTCAATTCAACGCGATCGCGCGCGCTGATGATGCCCATAGTCACGGACTCCTGCAGACCGTAGGGCGCACCGACCGCGAAGACCAATTGCCCGACGTGCACTTTTTCCGAATCACCGAAGGGAAGCGGGCGCAGCCCCGGCGCATCGACCTTGAGGATGGCGATGTCCGAGACGGGATCGGCGCCGATGAGTTTGCCGGGCAAGCGCTGACCATCGTTCAAAGTGACCGCAACCTCCGTTGCCCCATCGATCACATGGAGATTCGTCACGATATAACCTTCTTCCGAGGCGATGACACCGGAACCCGTCTCCGCCGTGACGGCGCTTTGCGGCGCAAACCCGCCTTGTGGCCTCCCGAAAAATTGGCGCAGCAATTGTTCGCGAATATCTACAACGGGCGGACTCTTCAGCGCACTGATGCTTACCACGGAGGGAATCACCGCTTTGGCCACTTGACCCAACTCGTCATCCAGCGCAGTCAGGCCGGGAATACGCAGCGAACTCACCGCCGGCTTGGGCGCGGGCAAAACGCTTTTCGCGACGGGAGGCTGTCGGTCGGCCTGGTCAAAGCGGCCGCTTTTCCACGCGTAAAGCCCGGCCAGCACCAGGGTGATGACCAAAACGAAGAGCAGGAACTGCAGGAAACTTTTCACGGTCGCAAACTTGCCTCAAGCCGCCGCGCGGCGCAACGCGTCCGCGTGCAACCAGTCCCACAGCCCGTCGATGGACCGCTGCACGCGCTGGCGGGCCGCGGCGACTTCCGCAGGGGTCATTTTCGATCCGCCCGGCTTTTCCACCCCGAAGATGTAATATTTTATCTTCGGCTCGGTGCCGCTCGGGCGGACCGCGCAGCGGCGTCCGTCGGCCAAAGTAAAAACGATCATGCCCTCCGCGGGAATACGGTCCCCCTCGACGTCGTGCACCGTATCAACGGCGAAATTTTCCATTTTGACCACGCGCGAGCCGTCCATTTCCGCGGGAGGTTGGTCGGCGTAAGACGCGGCGAGCTTCGCGATGGTCGCCGCACCCTCCGCACCCTCGAAGACCAGCGATTCGCCCCGTTCGAGATGGACGCCCAGCGTGGCGAAGATTTCGTCGAGGTATTCGACCGCCGTCATGCCGCGCGAGCGGGCGTAGGCCACCACTTCGGCGAACGCCGCCACCGCCGCATTGGCATCTTTGTCCCGCGCGAAATCGGAAAGCGTGTAGCCGTAGCTTTCCTCCCCTCCCATGACGAGAAACGACGAGTGCTCGAGTCTCATGCGCCGCGTGTCTTCTTCGGAGCGTCGCGGATAATCGCCGCGCAGCGCCGCGGGAATCGCCTCCTCGTATTTGCGCAGCTTGGCTGCGTTGTATTTGAACCCGGTCAAGGTCTCGACGCAGCGCAAACCGAAACGCTCGGCCACCGCCTTTTGCAGGTCGGTCGTAACGAAAGTTTTGATGATAACCCCGCGCGATTTGTTGGCCTCGTTGAGGATTCCGAGCTCGAACATCCGCGAGGCACGGTAGTAAGCCAGCATCGATCCGATCTGGTTGCCGGTGAGCAATTCCATCCGGCCCTCGCGGTTGCGCACGGCCACACCCATCCGGTCGTCATCGGGGTCGGTGGCCATGACCAGATCCGCACCGATTTTGTCGGCCAAGGCGATGGCTCTGGTCAGCGCCTCCGCGTATTCGGGATTGGGCGACTTGACCGTGGGGAAGCGGCTGTCGGGGACAAGCTGCTCTTCGACCGGCATCACATCGAAGCCGAGACGGCGAAGCAGGGGAACGACGATGGACGCACCCACCCCGTGCAGCGGGGAATAGACGATTTTCAGGCTCTTTTCCTCGGCGACCACGGCGGGATCGAGGACGACGCGCTCGAGCCGGTCGAGATAGGCCTCGTCCATTTCCGCGCCCAGCGTAATGCGCTTGCCCTGCTGCGCGACGGGCAAGGGATCGTAGTGCGGACTCTTTACCGCATTGACCTTGGCGATGATGGCCGAAGCGTGCGGATCAATGACTTGTCCACCGTCGTCGAAATAAACTTTGTAGCCGTTGTAGGGCGGTGGGTTGTGGCTCGCGGTCAGGTTGATGCCGGCGGTCGCGCCGGTTTGCCGCACGGCGAAGCTCAATTCGGGGGTCGGTCGCGGCTCGGCGAAAACAAGCGCGTCGCACCCGAGTTCCGTGATGACCTTGGCTGCCAGATCGGCGAACTCGCGGGAAAAATACCGTGTATCGTAGCTGATGCAGATGCCCGGTCGGTGTCCGGGTTTTTCGCGTTGAGCCCATTCCTTCACGTAGGCAACGAGTCCCTGCGTGGCCCGGCTCACGTTGCGATAGTTCATCGCGTTCGTTCCCGTGCAGGGGAACTGCGGACGGTCCATGGCCTGCGGTTGCCCGCGCTCGGCGGACGTGACCACGGCGCCGATGGTTTTGCCGCGCAAGCCCCCGGTTCCGAAGGCCAAGGTCCGGAAAAAGCGGTTGTTCAACTCCTCCCAATTTCCCGCCTCCGCCAATTCCGCGATGCTCGCCTGTTCATACTCCTCGGGATGCGAGGCCAGCAACGAGAGGATGTTCGCGATCGAAGTTTCGAGGAGCCCGCGTGCGCGCCCCTCCTCCAACCGACCCGGCAAGTCTTTCATAGCCCGCCAAATATAAAGAGTGGGGCATCGCGTGAAAAGCTTTGCTGTGCGGCGGGCTTTTCCTTGTCCGCGCCAGCGGGTAGGGTGGAAGCCATGAGTTTTGTTCCCCGCACCGCTTGTCAGATCTCAGCGCTTTTATTTTTCGCCATCTCCTCTCTGGCCCAGGACGCGCCGCAACAGGCGCTCGAGGCGGCCAACAACATCTACAACAACGGCGATTATCCCGGGGCCGTGGCAGCCTACGAAAAATTTCTCGCCGATTACCCGACCTCCCCCATTGTCGCCAGCGCGCAAGTCCAACTGGCTTGGGCTTATTTTCTGACCGGCGAATACCAAAAGAGCCTGGACTCGATAGCCAAACTCAACGCCGGTCCTCCACCCCCGGCCGAGATCCTCGCCCGTGCCGCGCTGCTCGAGCCACAGGCGCTTTCCGGTCTGGCCTCCTCGCTCAAGGCCGACGACCCCAACCGCAAAACGAAATATCAGGAAGCCATCAAGAAATTCGCGGAGTTCGCGCAGAAAAATCCCCGGTCGACGGAACTTGAATCGGTGGGTGTCGGCAGCGCCATCGCCTCGTTCCAGATCGCCGACTACGCCGCGGCCAAGAAGATGCTCGAGGACAACATCCGCAAGTTCGAAAAAAGCGCGAGCATCCAGGAGAGCGAAAACCTGCTCGCCCTCGTTCTGGCCACCGAAGGCAGCCAGATGCTTGTCGCCGAAGGCGGGGACAAACAGGCCGCTTTCGCTCTCTACGGCAAAGCGGCGGATTTGCTGCGCGGCATCGTCTCGAAAAAATCCGACCCGGCGCTAGTCAACGCCGCGCAATTCCAACTCGGCGAGATCCTGCTCAGCGAAGCGGCCTATGCGCCCGACGACCGCAAAGCAGGCTTGCTCGAAGATGCGCGCAAAGCTTTCCGCGGCGTCATCCCCAAGGAAGGCATCGTCAAACTGCAGCAGGAAAAAATCGACAAACTTCCCGCGCTAATAAGGCAAGCAGCATTGGCAAGGAACAAAGCGGAACAGGAACGTTTGGCCATGCAGTCGGAGCGCGACCGCCGCAAATTGGCCGAGTTGCAAGGGCGTCCCGACCAAACCGTGGCGGCCGTGCAGAAAGTGGGCGAATCCTATTTCCAACAGGGCAAATACGACGAGTCGCGCGTCGTCCTCAGTCATGCCTCTCCGCTTTTGACCGAGAACGAGGAGAAGAAGCGCAACCTCTACCACGTCACGATGACCTACGCGCTGCAGAACGCGAACGCCAAGGCCGACGGCAAATACGAGGAATTCCAGCGCGCGCACAAGGGCGACCCGATCGCCGCAAACCTCCCGGTGGCCATGGGCAACATGTATCTCACCCACCCCGACACCGCGGTGCGCAACCCGGAAAAAGCAGCGCAATTTTTCAAGGAAGCAGCCGAGCTCTATCCCAAAAGTCCGCTGCGAGGATTGTCGGTGGTCAACGAAGCAACCGCGCGCGCGCAACAGGGCGACGTGGAAGGCGCCCTGAAAACATACCGCGATTTCCTCGCCACAAATCCGCCGGCCGAAGTCGCGGCCGTGGCCCAACTCGGCATCGGTAACGTCCTCAAGCAGGAAGGCAAATGGGACGAGGCCATCGCGGCTTACAAAGAGGTCGCGACGAAATACGGCCAGACGCCGCAGGTGGAAGAAGCGGAGTTCTGGGCCGCGGTCGGCACGCAGCAGAAAGGCGACAACGAGGCTTCGTTGCCCTTGATCGATGCCTTCGTGCAGAAATTCGGTTCGGGGCAACTCGCCGCGAGCGCGCTTTACTCCAAGGCCTCCGCGCTGCTGGCCTTGCAGCGCACAGACGATGGCGTGAAAGTCCTGGCCGAAGTCGCGGAAAAATTCCCGCAAAGCCAGCCGGCGCCGTTCACTTATTTCCAGCGCGCCCAGATCGCAGGCGGCGCAGGCAACGCGGACGAAGTCGTGCGCCTCATGCGCGCGTTCGCCGAAAAATATCCGCAGGACGACAAAATCTTCTTCGCTTACGACAGCATCGGGCAGACCGAAAACAACCGCGCAAACACTGCGGCAGCTGTCGCGGCCTACGAGGAATTCGTGCAGAAGTTCGCCGATGCACCAAAAGCGCCGGAGGCAATGGTCAAGGTGGCGGAGTTGCACCGCGGCGCGGCCGAACGACTCGGCCGTTTCGGCGCACTCAATCCCGAGGAGCAAGCGAAGTGGAAAGATTCCATGACCGCATCGCTTGCCGCCGGCGAAAAGCTGGCTTCGGCCTATCCGGACAGTCCGGTGCTTGCTCTCGGTTTGCGCGCCATGCTCGTGGCCAAAAAGCAAGAGGTGGAAGCGGGACTGACCGATGCGCCCGGCGTCGAAAAATATTTCGAGGATCTGGCCGCCAAAGCACCCGATGGGGCCAAGAGCAAAGTCCTCTTCGCCCGCGCCTCGTTCATCAACGACAGCGATCCGGCGCGCGCCCTCGCCGAAATGACCAAGGCCTACGACGCCGCGCAGGTCTACGCGCCGGCCGACCTCGATCTTTACGGGTTGGCCCTGCTTGAAAGCGGCAAAGCGGACGAAGCCAAGACCGTCTTCGAAAAAATCGCCGCGGATTATCCCAATCCCGAAGGACAGGACGCGGCACAGGCTCCGCCGGCCATCCAAGAAGCGCAGGCCATCTCGCTCTTCGGCTTGGGCCGCGTGTCCCAGGAAAAAGCCGACGTGGCCGGCGCCGGGCAATTTTTCGAGAAGCTAAAGTCGCTCTACCCCTGGTCTTCCAAGGTTCTTGAAGCCAACTACGGCATCGCCGCATCGTTGCGCGAACAAGGCAAAGGCGACGAGGCCGTCGCCCTGCTCACCCAGATCATCCGCGCGCCCAACGCGTCATCACAACTCCGGGCCGACTCCATGTTGCTCGGCGGATACATCCAGAAGGACAAAGGCGAGCGCGATGCCGCCATCGATTATTTCATCAAAATCTCCGCCTTTTACGACGGCGTTCCCGAGGCCGCTTCGACCGGATTGTGGGAGGGCGCGCAACTTCTCGAGCAGCAGGTCAACGAACTGCAGGCCTCGGACCCGGAAAAAGCGCAAAAGCAGAAAACGCAGCTGCTGCGCGCCTACAAGGAGCTGTCGGAAAAGTTTCCGGATTCGAAATTCGCGGCGCAGGCGCGCGAGCGCCTGACCGCGCTCTCGCCGCAGTGACATGACCCGCGGCGAGCGCGCGGCCGACATCCTGCGCATTTTGCGGCGGACCTATCCCGACGCGCACTGCGAACTCGTTCACCGCAATCCGTTCGAGCTCCTCGTCGCGACGATTCTCTCCGCGCAGTGCACCGACGTGCGCGTGAACATGGTCACGCCCGCATTGTTTAAAAAATACCCCGATGCGCGAAGCATGGCCGGTGCCGACCCGGCCGGTCTGGAGAACCTCATCCGCTCGACGGGATTTTACCGGAACAAAGCGAAAAACATCCGCGCCGCCTCGGCCGGTTTGATCGACAAACACCAAGGGGAAGTTCCGCGCGATCTCGATGCGTTGACTGTCCTGCCGGGCGTCGGACGAAAAACGGCCAATGTCGTCCTAGGCAATGCCTACGGGATCGAATCCGGTGTGGTCGTCGACACGCATGTCGGCCGACTGAGCCAACGGATCGGACTGACCAAGCACCGCGATCCGGTGAAAATCGAGCAGGATCTCATGCGCGTCGTGCCGCGCGATTCCTGGACGCTGTGGAGCCATCTGCTCATCTGGCACGGACGCCGGCGTTGCTACGCGCGAAATCCGGACTGCGGGCATTGCGAGTTATCCGGCCTTTGTCCGACTGCGGGCAAACACGGAACAAAAAAGAAAACGGCCGCGAAAAAATCTTCGCTCAAGCAGCGAGCATCAAATTGACCCGCGCCGCGAGTTCATGGGGAACAAAAGGAGTCCCGCCGGGCCGAGACACAACATAGGCGGACAGTTCCGCAGCGGCGGGCCCTGATTGGCGCAGGGAAAGACCACGCTGCAAAGCTACCGCAACGACAGCGGTGAACGCATCGCCGGCACCGACCGCGTCCGCGAAGATTTCGGGATTCGCCGCCGGCTGATGCCAAGTCTCCGCATCTTCATACAGCCAAGCGCCCCCTTCTCCGCAGGTCAGGACACCGCGCGGAATGGAGAATTCACGCAGCAGACCCGCAAAGAGATCGGTCGCCTCACCCCGAGCGTGCAACAGGCGCGATACGACCTCCAACTCTTCGGCGTTAAGCTTGAGCAAATCGCAGTTGCGCAAAGACCACAGCACGGTTTCCTCGTCGTAAAAAGGCGGACGAAGATTCAGATCGCACAGTGCAGGAACTCCGGCGGCACGCGCGGCAGCGACCAAAGTGCGGATTGTGCCACGCGAGACCGGTTGACGCTGCGCGAGTGTCCCGAAAACCACCGCATCGGCGTTCGTGGCCGCCTGTCGGTTCGCGTCTGTTGGTTCGAGAAAATCCCACGCCGCACATTCCGCAATCTCATAGCGCGGACCCTCCTGAACCAAAACTGTTCCCGTCGGATGAAATTCGTCGGTTTGCACCAATTCTGAACCAACACCCCTATCTTTGAGCCAGTCCGTCAGTCGCCGACCGTCCGCATCATCGCCCACCCGCGAGCCGAGCGCGGGTCTCCCTCCAAGCGCAGCAACGTGACAGGCAACATTGGCCGGCGCTCCTCCGGGCAGGCGTTCGCTACCTAGCCAATCGACAAGAATTTCCCCGAAGCAAAGAACCGACACGCGAGTCAGGGCGGCCCGACCCAGCCCCTAGGGACTAATCGGACCAGGCGTCGGTGTCGGCGAGGGAGCCGGGGGATTAGGCGGTGGCGGCTGCACAGGCGGCAGCGGAACATTGGAGGAAGGAGTATTGGAGCCAGGGAGATTGGGATAGTCGGTGAGGCTCGCATATTCGACACCGTCCGGGCGGAGAATAACGACTTGGCCCGTATCAACCGGCAACTGCTGTCCCTCGGTGGTGATAACAACGTCAATACCGCTGGGCGACGCGACGGTGACAGTGGAAGTGGTCGGATCCGCACCGGTGGACGACACGATGGTCACACCACCGACAATCGGAATGACCGTGCCACGTGGGGTCACAATGACAAACGGGGAAGTCGAAAGGCCACCCGTTTGCAAGGCTCCGGCCACAGCCTGCGCAATGGCATCAGCCATAGCCGGGTAAGCCTCCGTTGCCGCCGCGCCAATCATTGCAGCCAATTCCTCAAGGGAGGTTTCGCCATTGCCATCGTCCTCGACAACCTGCTTGGAATCGCCTGCCCCGGAAGCGGGAAAGCGCCCGGTCATGGCAACGCTTTGGATGGCGACCTGGACCAACTCGGGCGCGCTTTCCGGATTGCTTTTGGCCGCTTCGAGCACCGCCTGACGAATGTCTTCCGGCGTGGCGTTTTCCCAAGATTTGCCGAAAGGAAGTCGGATAAGCTTGAGAATCTCCGGCGAAACGGCCCCCAGCCCCGGAGGGGTATTCGCTACGACCGTGCCAACGGCAAGCGTTACAGCCGTCTGCGGAACGGGATCGCCGACATCGCTCACGGCACGATCCATCCGCGTTTCACCGATGGTGATTTGCGTGTTCGGCTGGACTTGGATGGTGTTACCCGGACTGATCTCAATCGTGGCCGTGCCGTCTTCGCCGGTCGTAATGATCGTTCCGGGAGCCAGGCGAGAGTTCAGGGCAGAGGCGCCGTCTGCCTGCGCCCCATCCCGCAGGATGGTCACGGTTCCCGAAGACGAGATTGCCACCGGGCCACCGGCGGCGCTTGAAGCCCCGGTGGACTGCGCGCCGAATGTTGCCGGGGCGGCGGCAGCGGCAGAAGCGCCACCCGTGCCAACACTGCCGGCTGCCGCTCCTGCTGGCGCGGGAGGCGGAGGCACGGCCATTGTCATAGTCTGGCCCACTTGCTGGGCGGTCGAGAGCATCTGTCCGGCATTGGCCGGCGGACCGGGGGCCTGTCCCTGCGGCGTTGCGCCAATGGCGGTGTTTCCACCGACATTGACCGTTTGACCGTTGTTGAATTGGAAAGTCGCGCTGCCATCAGCGACGCCGAACGAAACGGGATTCTCGGCGTTGTTCATATCGACTTCCGCATAGACCGTCGTTCCGCGGATGCCAGCCGTGCCGAGCGGTGTCCCGATGTCGAAAGTGGAACCGCCTTTGAGCCTTCGCACCTTGGCGATGATGCTGCCGTCCTGAACGCTCACCTTGGTGCGCGATGATTTGCCGGGCTCGGATCGCTGCGAGGGATAATTGACTTTGGATGGGTCGAAGGGATCGCAGGAAAATTCCTGGATGGAGAATTTCGAACCGGGGCGAATGTTGATGGTCGATCCGTTCTGGAAAAGAAGGACAACATTTCCATTGGCC
>Ga0163212_1001050_pt1 | contig 12194 bp, 2 predicted proteins | sample Malawi_45m_30L_FD_113532 | JGI IMG/M metagenome (GOLD analysis project Ga0163212, IMG submission 113532) | Freshwater microbial communities from Lake Malawi, Central Region, Malawi to study Microbial Dark Matter (Phase II) - Malawi_45m_30L | ecosystem: Environmental > Aquatic > Freshwater > Lake ...
GCAATTAGTGGATCTGCAACAGAATCAAATACAGAGTCTTATAACGAATCATCAAATATTCTATATGATTGGGGTCTTGTCAGTACGTTTGCTACTGAATCAGAAGATTACCAAAATGCAATTCTTCCTTGGAATAACTCACCAGAAGACTTTGGATCGTTACTTGATGCTGTTACTGGAAACATCAATCCATTCGGTGCAATAACTGTATTTGGTGCTGCAGTTGAATCTAATACCGAATCGTATAATGATTCTGCAATTTTCGATAGTGATTATGGATCAATTGTAGATTCGGCAACAATTATTAATAATGGATTTATATTAGATATTGATCCTGTTGAAATTACGTATGGATCTCTAGAAGATACATTAATTCCAAATCTACCATATGGCACTTCACAATTCTTTGGTGCTGCATCTGACAAGAATACAGAATCTTATGTTGGATCTGGATTCGTTGTTACATCTGGATCAGCAAATATCAAATTCGCTTCTGGTGCTGGAGAATCTACAATCCTATTTGCAATTAGTGGATCTGCAACAGAAGCAAACACAGAATCCTACAACGAATCATCAAATATTCTATATGACTGGGGTCTTGTTAGCAAGTTTGCTATTGAATCAGAAGATTATGAAGACTCTATTCCTACCTTACCATGGGTTACTGGACCAGAAGACTTTGGATTGTTACTTGATGCTGCTACTGGAAACATCAATCCATTCGGCACAATAACTGTATTTGGTGCTGCAGTTGAATCTAATACTGAATCTTATAACGAATCCGCAATCTTTGATAATGATTATGGATCAATTGTAGATTCGGCAACAATTATTGACGATGGCAGTATAACTGATGTTGGTACAACCGACATTTCTTATGGATTGGTAGATGTAGTTGATGCTGGCAATACTCCATACGGTACTTCACAATTCTTTGGTGCTGCATCTGACAAGAATACAGAATCTTATGTTGGATCTGGATCAATTGGTGTTGTATCTGGTGCTGCAGAAGCGTTTGGTGCTAATCCACAAGAGAATACTCAACTCTTTAGTGTCACTGGATCTGCAACAACCAGAGAAATCAATGTATACAAAGCAACTGGAGTTGGTAATGTAATTATTTCTGGAATCGCTCCAACAAGACTTGTATCGGTATACACGTATGTTGGCGCTGGAGTTAGCAACTTCTCTGGTAGCGCAAGTTACAAAGAAATTGATGTATTCGTCGGATCTGGTCAAATCAATCTATTTGGTGCTGCTGCTGATTCCGAATCCGAAGTATTTACTGGATCTGGGCAAATCAGTCTATCTGGTGCTGGTACTGATTCCGAATCCGAAGTATTTACTGGATCTGGATCACTATTTACATCAGGTGGTCATGCAGAAGTATTTGGTGCTAATCCACCAGAAAATACACAACTCTTTAGTGTCACTGGAGTCGGATCTTACAGAGAAACAGCAGTTGAGATTGGATCTGGTGATGCAATTATTTCTGGAATCGCTTCAACAAAACTTAGATCAGTATACCCGTATGTTGGCACTGGAGTTAGCAACTTCTTCGGTAATGCATCTACTGCAGAAATTGCCACCTATACATTCGTCGGATCTGGATTTATTAGTGTTGTATCTGGTGCTGCTGAAGTATTTGGCGCTAATCCACCAGAGAATACACAACTATTCGGTATTGCTGGAGTCGGATCTTACAGAGAAACAGCAGTTGAAGTTGGATCTGGTCAAATCAATCTATTTGGTGCTGCTGTTGAAGTATTTGCAGCAAATCCACCAGAGAATACACAACTCTTCGACATAACTGGTGCTGCCTCTTATGTTGAAGTAGACGCATTTGTTGGATCTGGATTCTCTGTTGTCATTGGCAATGGTCTATACAGTGAGACAGATGCATTTACTGGATCTGGTCAAATCAATCTATTTGGTGCTGGTGCTGATTCTGAATCCGAAGTATTTACTGGATCTGGTCAAATCAATCTATTTGGTGCTGCTGCTGCTGAAGTATTTGCAGCAAATCCACCAGAGAATACACAACTCTTTAGTGTCACTGGTGTTGCTTCTTATGTTGAAGTAGATGCATTTGTTGGATCTGGATTCTCTGCTGCCATTGGCAATGGTCTATACAGTGAGACAGATGCATTTGTCGGATCTGGTCAAGTTACAATTTCTGGCAATCTTAATGAATCCGAAACAGAGGTATATACTGGATCTGGTCAAACTGTATTCACTGGAGCAGCATCTACTGCAGAATATGCAGTTTACACTGCTGCAACATCTGGCACTATTAATCTTTCGGGTGCTGCAGATAGCAAAGAAATTAATGTATTCGTCGGATCTGGATTTATTAGTGTTGTATCTGGTGCTGCTGAAGTATTTGGCGCCAACCCACCAGAAAATACACAACTCTTTAGTGTCACTGGAGTCGGATCTTACAGAGAAACAGCAGTTGAAATTGGATCTGGATCGCTTACCTTTGCCGAAACTGGAGCAGAAGTATTTGGTGCTAACCCACCAGAGAGTACACAACTCTTTAGTGTCACTGGTGCTGCCTCTTATATTGAAGTAGACGCATTTGTTGGATCTGGATCAATTGTATCATTTGATAATGGTCTATACAGTGAGACAGATGCATTTGTCGGATCTGGTCAAATCAATCTATTTGGTGCTGCTGCTGATTCCGAATCCGAAGTATTTACTGGATCTGGATCACTATTTACATCAGGTGGTCATGCAGAAGTATTCGGTGCTAACCCACCAGAGAATACACAACTCTTCAACATAACTGGTGCTGCCTCTTATGTTGAAGTAGATGCATTTACTGGATCTGGCAATATCATTACAACAGGCGTCGGTAATTACAGAGAATCTAATGTAGAGATTGGATCTGGAAATATTACCATTGCGGGTAATTGTGTAGAAATCTTTATTGCTAACCCACTAGAGAATACACAACTCTTCAACGTATCTGGTGCTGCCTCTTATGTTGAAGTAGACGCATTTGTTGGATCTGGATCAATTGGTGTTGTATCTGGTGCTGCAGAAGCGTTTGGTGCTAATCCACAAGAGAATACTCAACTCTTTAGTGTCACTGGATCTGCATCTACTGCAGAATATGCAGTTTACACTGCTGCAACATCTGGCACTATTAATCTTTCGGGTGTTGCAGATAGCAAAGAAATTAATGTATTCGTCGGATCTGGAAACATTAATGTTTCTGGTTTCGCAATTATTAAAGTTAAACTCGATATCAAATATATCGGATTAGGCACGTTTACTGCATTTGGCGATGGTGTTTATAGTGAAACAAATACAGAAGTTGGATCTGGTCAAACTGTATTCACTGGAGCAGCATCTACTGCAGAATATGCAGTTTACACTGCTGCAACATCTGGCACTATTAATCTTTCGGGTGCTGCAGATAGCAAAGAAATTGCAACATATCAAGACTTTATCACCTCTGGAGAAATCACTTTCTCCGATACTGCAATTCAAAAGTTTGCACCAAATTACACAGGATCTGGATCTATTGCTTCCTTACTTGGAGCTGCAGAATCCTTTGGTGCTAACCCACCAGAAAATATTCAACTCTTCGAACTATCTGGAGCAGCAGCAACCAAAGAAATTGCTATACAGCAATACATTTCAGTTGGTCCTCAGTTTGTATACAGTGGTGCTGCAAGCAATCTCAAGAGATCACATGTATACACAGAGTTTATTGGTGCAATTCGTTATACCAATCTATCTAATTCTCTTGTTAAGCATACAGAATCTTATGTTGGATCTGGTATTATTTCAGCAATTTCTGGAGCAGCGGAAGTATTCGGTGTCAATCCACCAGAAAATACACAACTATTTACTGCTACTGGATCTGCATCTACCAGAGAAACAAACCTATATCTCTCAACTGGATCTGGCACAGAGTCCTTAACAGGAATTGCTTCAGTAAATCTATCAAAATCAGAAGTTGGATTTGCAACACCTATTGTCATTACTGGTGGATTCAATATTATTATTCGTCTCAGAGTATTTGGATCGGGTGTTATCTCTGCTCTATCTGGTGCTGCGGAAGTATATGGTCCAAATCCACCAGAGAATACACAACTCTTCAGAGTTTCTGGATCTGCCACAACACAAGAAACAAATACTCATGTTTTTGTTGGATCTGGGCAGACTTCAATTATTGGAAATATCAGAGAAAGAAAAGCAATATCTTATATTGGTATTGGATCAATTCGCACTTTCTCTGGATCAGCAGAAGTATTCGGTGCCAATCCACCAGAAAATACACAACTATTTACTGCTACTGGATCTGCAACAACCAGAGAAATCAATGTATACGAAGCAACTGGAGTTGCTACACTCAAATCTTCTGGTCAAGCATCAACAATTCGCACTCGCACAATTATTGCTAGCGGCAGTGCAACTATTACTGGTAAGCAAACATCAACGGCAGAATTCAGACATATTGGATCTGGATCACTATTTACCACAAATGGTGTTGCCGAAGTATTTGGCGCAAACCCAATCGAGCAAACTCTACTGTATCAATTCAGTGGATCTGCAAGAAATACTCATACCGAAAAGTATTCTGGATTTGGAAAAGTTTCCACTGCAGGAAGCGCATTCAATATTCACTCAGAATCATATGTTGGCAGTGGTATTGTTTCTACTGTATCTGGTGGAGCAGAAGTATTCGGTGCCAACCCACCAGAAAATACACAACTCTTTAGTGTCACTGGATCTGCTATTACTAGCAAATTCCAGCAGCAATCTTATGGCGGTGTTACAAACATCGAAGTTTCTGGTGAATCAAATGAAGTCAAATCCAATGTATTCAAAGGATTTGTTATCACTGGATTCAATGGTTATGCACAAGAGAAAAATACAGAATCTTATGTTGGCAGTGGAAATATTTCTGCTGTCGGCGGAAGTGCAATTTCAAAAGGATCCAACCCAGAAGAAGAAACAACTCTTTACAAGACTTCTGGATTTGCAAAAACCAAAGTTATTTCTTCGTTTATTGCTTCTGGCACATCTACTTCAAGCGGAAATGCCACAGAAAAGAATACCGAAAAATATATCGGATCTGGACAGATTACTATTTCTGGTACAACATCTGGACAGTATGGTATTGTTTCTCTATCAAACACAATTATCTTCAACATCAAAGGAGATTCTAAATCGAGAGTCAGATTTGCTCCTGTTTGTAACACAGTTACATACACATATGGATCAGAAAGTGCTGCTAGCGAAGTAAGATCTTTTGATCCACCATCCTTGTTTGTTGCTATCTTCTAAAAAAATATTTAATGATAAATAGATATGAAATAGCATCCGTCATTTAGAGAGGCGTCATAATGACAAAACAGGTACAATTTCGTAGAGGTACTACAGCTCAACATGGTAGTTTTACTGGTGCTTTAGCTGAAATTACAGTAGATACTAATAAGAAAACAGCGATAGTTCATGATGGTACTCAAGTCGGGGGGTTTCCACTAGTAGGATCTTTTGGTGGTAGTTTTACTTTTACCACAGATTTAGATTTAATTCCAGCTGCCACAAAGACTCTATCACTAAGAGGTGGTAATGGAGCAACTGCAAGTTTAGTATTTGATGCAAGCAATAATGCTCAATTTTTCCATAATTTAACAATTGGTAATGCATCTTCAGATACTTTGACTGTTAATTCTGCAGCAACATTTGAATCAACACTAAGTCTTGATGGCACTACAACAGTTAATGCTCCCGTTACATTTACTGGCGGCAATAGTCATCTCACTCTAACTGGTGAGCTTCGTGGTCCTTCAACTTTTATTATTGACCCAGCAGTAGTAGGAGATGATACTGGATTAGTAAGAATTAAAGGTGACTTAGAAGTATTGGGCACCACAACCACTATTAATTCAACAGTAACTACAATTGCAGATCCTATTATTGAATTAAGAAGAGGTAATTCAATTACTGCTGCATCTGGCGGTGTGCAAGTTAATTTAACCACTAATGGATCTGGAACTGTGACAGGATTCCAGAGACTTCAATGGAATAATGCTGAGACACGTTGGGAAACAACTGATGGTGCTGTAGCAAAACCAATTGTAAATACTGTCGATGTTCAAACCATCGCAGGCAACAAAACATTTTCAAATAATCTTACTGCTAGTGGAGCAAACGCAGCAATTCAATTTTCACCTACTGGTACTGGATCAGTAACAATCAACCCAGCAACCGCTGGCAGCATTGATAGAATGAATATCGGTGCTACTGTAAGAGGCACTGGTGCTTTCACAACACTGGATGCAAACAGCACTGTTGGATTATCACCAGCAAATGCTAACGTCACCGTTTCACCTACTGGTAGTGGATTAGTAACGATTAATCCAGCAACCGCTGGTAGTATTGATAGAATGAATATCGGTGCTAATGTAAAAGGCACTGGTGCTTTCTCTAGTTTGGCGATAAAAGATACTTCAGCAAACCATGATGTTGCTTTTGTACCAACTTCTTCTACAGCATTAACTGCTAGTAGAACTTTAACGTTTGATGTTGTTAATGCAGCAAGAACAATTAAACTTGCTGGTAATCTTGATATTGCAAATAACCTTTCAACTGTAGGCAATTTTGCACTAACATTAACATCTACCAACACAACAAACGCTACTTTACCTTCAGGTACAGTTACTTTAGTAGATCTTGCTTCGGCACAAGATTTATCGAATAAAACTTGTCCCTCACCAGTAGCATCTAATTCACTTGCAAATAAAGCATATGTTGATGCGATGATTACTGTGTTTGGTTTTTAACAATCATTTCAATATAAATATTCACAGAAAAAGAAACTTTTAGCAGGAAACAACAACATGGCAAGAGTAAGAATTTACAATTACACTTATGTTCCAGGAGCAGCTAATAACACTAAAGTTATTGTGCCTGGAAAAATTGATTTAAGTAATATTTTAGTTATTACTAATGTTACCAGAAATGAAATCATTTATAATTTTTCAGATTCAGTTAGAGGAATTGTTTCTGCTGTTTACACCCCACCTGCCGAAGCAAACACAGGAACTTCCACTGTTCCTGGTATTCAACCATGGGACGGTTACACAACTCTTACTCTAAAGGTTGCTACTACTGGACACTCTGCAAGTGATAAGTTATCTATCTATACCGAAGAGATTTATTCAGCAGTAAGAATGCTTCCTGCTGAAACTTATGTTGATCCCGCTAATAAATTTAGAATTTCAACACCCCAGTCTCTAATCGATACTGACTTTGAATTAGGTCTTCAACCTACTAAATGGGAATTCCTTCAAGGACATAACAACCTTCCATCCTATTATATAAGACCTTCAGATTCTCCACTAACACCTATTTTAGGTGGTATGGGTTTTACATTACTTAACCAAAGCATCTCTGTGACTGGTAACGTTGCAACAATTAGTGGTCTTTCTTTACCATCAGCTCCTTCAGAAGGCAGTTTCGTTTATGTAGTTGAAAATAATAATCTAGCCAACTTCACTAACGTAAGATTTTCTGTCCTTCCTGGTGCAACAACTAGCCAAGTTCAATTCTTCTCCTCTGCTACTAACGGTACTTACACTGGTGCATGTGTAGTATTTGGTGGTGTAATTCCAACTCAAGGATCTTTTGGCGCTGGATCTTTTGTAGTTCTTGGTGTATCTAATGATATCAGTGCTGTTGGTGCTAACTTAACAGCAAATAGCCCAATTAACGTATCAGAATCTCTAAACGAAATTGCCGCTGATGGCACTTTCTTCCTATTAGGATCTAATACAGCTTCAAGATCTTTCTTCTACAAAGCAAAATCACTATTCACGGCGACAAATGATCTCGTTAAATTGGGAAGCACTACAGTATATTCAGGTCAAATATTCAATACTAACGTTATTGGATCTGCCTTAAGAATTTTTTCAGTAACTTCTACTTCTGCTTCTCCTAGAGAAATTACAGTTAACTGTTTACAGGGACATGGTTTATATCCTGGAGCTCCTGTTTTCATTTCTAACTTACAAGGGGTAGGACTCAATGCTCAAGGTAGTTTTACTGTTGCTTCGTGTCCAACTGAGTTTACATTCACATATTATATCCCAGCTGCAACTAGTGCAGGCGCTGTTAGTACCGCAAACACTAATTCAAATACTGTGGTTGGATCTAATGTGCTTAAATTTGCTTCAGCTCCAAACCCAGCCATCGGATCCACAGTTACTGGCGCGAATATTCCCGCTGGATCTTTTGTTGTTGGTACATTTAATAGTGGATTATTCGTAAGAATAAATCAACCTGTAACACAACTAGTTGCGTCATCAACAACAATTTCATTCACGCCAGTTCTTTCGCAGGCATCTCCTGCTACACAAATCTTTGTAAGACCAGAAGGCACTCAACTACATAGATCGACTGACGGCGGCGTACAAATTTCTCCAGGAACAAATAATTTATTTGACTATGCTCTGCGACAAACAAGAAGATATTTCCGTTATCAGTCTGGTAAAGGTATTCAATTCTCAACCGCTTCTTTGTTTAAACCATCTTACGACGTAACTTCGATTTCTGTATCTGGCACAACTGCAACATTTACTACAGACCAAGATCATGGACTACAACCAGGATCAATGGTGTTTATCTCTGGTGTCGCATCTTCCGTTGCGTCAGAAAATAATTTATTTAATAGAGCTCACGTTGTAGCTGGTACTCCAGCAATAACACCAAAAACGTTTACATTAACTCTAACAGGAACTCCTACAGATACTAATCCTGGTGGAGATGCTCAAGTTACCGTAGGCCAATCTAGCGGATCGACTACAAGATTGGGTCTATTTGATGATACTAATGGTTTCTTCTGGGAATTTGATGGACAAGGATTCTTTGCTGTTAGAAGAAACAGCACTACCGTATTGAGAGGAAGTATTAATATATTGACTGGATCGTCTTTAATTACAGGAGTTAACACAAAGTTTACTAGACAACTTAATCAAGGAGATAAACTTGTTGTAAGAGGTCAAGTTTATATTGTGAAAGCTGTTAGTAGTGATACATCTGTCCATGTTTCTCCATTCTATAGAGCAGCGACTCCATCAACTAACTTAGGTAATAACGGAGTTCCATACTCACAGATTACCACATATTCTGGTCAGGCAAATGGAGGTAGCCAGATTGCATGGATCAATATGTCTGCTTCAACTACACTTGCAACGGTCACGCCAACGGGTAGCGCTGGTGGTAATAATGTATATCAGTTTAACCTAAGCTCTTCTGCGGGTGTTGTTGCTGGTCAACATGTTTCTGGAACAAACATTCCTGCAGGTACATTTGTATCTTCTATAGTTGGTAACACTGTTACCATTACCAATGCAATGACAGGGGGCGCGTCTGGAGCTTATACTTTCGGTGGAATTCCTGGTGTTGCTGGAGCAATTGCTCAACCAGCAAGCGTTATTGCGCTTAATACTGGTCTTAATATTTCTCCTGGTATGACAATTGTTGGTACTGGTATTCCATCAAATACCACAGTTGTTTCGGTGTCTGGTAACTCAATTTCGATAACACCACCTATTAGTAACTCAGTTGCTAACGGCACCGCTATTACTTTTGTGGGTAACTCACAAGCAACGTCTGCTTTATTAAGACTCAACTCAATAAGTGTTTCTTCTGGTGCAACTACAGTTCAATTCAGCTCAGCAAACCCTGGTTTAACTGATATCAGACCTGGATTAATGCTTTCTGGATCAATGTCAGTTTCACCAAATACAGTAATTACATCATGGAATCCTACGACTAACACTGCTACACTTAGTTCGCCACTTGGAGACGCAATTGGTTCTGGTAGTAGTCTTACCATTACTAATACGGCATCCTCAGGCGCCATTACCTTGTCCGCCACCCATGGTTTACAAATAGGACAACTAGTTCACCTTTCTGGTACGTCAATTGGTGGTTTAGTTACCAATAGATATTATTATGTAACATCAGTGCCCTCAGCGTCGCAATTTACTTTAAGTACCGTACCTGGAGGAACAAACGTTACTCTATCTACTGCCTCTAGTGGCAACATAACAGTACTACCTGCGCTTGCTGTTGGATCAAGAATTTCAGTTGCTAACGCTCAAAACGTTGCGTTTAATGATGTCCACCCAGTAGCAGTACAATCTAAAGAAATTAGAGTTGCTTGCAGTAATACTACAGTGACATCAAACGTAGTAACTTGCTCATCAACTGCATCATTATTTGAAGGTATGCCAGTTACATTTACTGGTAGCACATTTGGTAATATAACTGCCAATACTTTATTCTTTATTCGTGATATTATAAGTGCAACAACATTCACACTGAATAGCAGTCCAACATCAGGTGTTTTTGGTTTATCTAATGGATCAGGGACAATGATTCTCCAATCAACTGCTATTGGTTATACATTAGAGCAAACAATTACTGGTGGTACTTATCATACTTCAGCTACAACTAAAGTATTTGCAGAAGATGCTGCAGTTAGAGCAACTAAAGTAGTAGAAACAAGAGTAGCATCAACCAATTTCAATATTGATAGATTAGATGGCACTGGTCCTTCTAATTATACTATTGATACCAATAAAATTCAGATGGTTTACATCGATTATACTTGGTATGGTGCTGGATTCATTCGCTGGGGTATAAGAGCAAAAGATGGCGATATAATGTATTGCCATAAAATGCAACATAACAACAACGAAGTACAAGCATACTTAAGATCTGGTAACTTACCTGGACGTTTTGAAGTTGCAAATAATCCTAAAGAGACAAGATTAACAACTGCTATTCCTACTTCTGGTTTTACTACAGCATCTCCAGGAAACATTGATGTAGCAAGTGCTGCTAACTTCTTCGTGCCAATTGGCACGGTAACTAATGGCGAAGTATTGATTGATGGTGAGTTTTTTGCTTACGCTGATGTCACTGCAAACGCATCTAATACATCACCATGGTTTAATGGTGCATCTGCTCCAGTAGTAGCAACTGCAACTTGCACAGTTGTAGATAGTAAAATTGCTACTGTAACAATTGGTGCTCAAGGTGCTCAATATAGTAATGAGCCACCAATTATGGTAAAAGGTGGAGGTGGTTTCGGTGCTCAATTTAAAGCCGTTTTAAATGGTGGTCAAATTGTAGAAGTTGAAATTATTAATCCTGGTTTTGGTTATACATCTGCTCCAACACTAGTAATTGGTCCAAACAGATTAACTGGATGCGTTAGAGAAGCATCATATGTAACTGCTACAGCTGGGATAACGAACGCTTCTACAACAGTTGGATCAAATGTTGTTACTCTAGCATCTGCAAACTCTAACTTTAAAGCTGGTCAAATTATCGTTCCGCCAATCACACAATTTAACTTCATTACTCCTCTAAGAATTACTGGTATTGCTAGTCCAACATCAATTTTTGTTGATCAACCAGCAACAGTAGCAGGAAGTGGCAGCGTTACATTACCTGTAGCTAGAAAAGGAACAGCAGAAGCAATTCACACTGCATACACAACATCAACCCCAGCATCTACAGTATTCTGTGCAACTCAAAACTGCACACCTACTATGCAGCATTGGGGTGTTAGCGCCATAATGGATGGTAGATTTGACAGTGATAAATCATACGTCTTTACTACTCCAAGATCTACCGCTTCTGTTATTGCTCCCAACCAAACTGCTCCTATTCTTTCAATTCGTATCGCACCATCGGTAGAAGCTTCTATTGCTAGAAACTTTGGCATTAGAAACGTAATTAATAGAATGCAATTATTGTTAAACTCTCTAGGTATTTACAGCCAGGGTGCTTTCCTAATTTCAGTTCGTCTTAATGCTACCTCAACTTCGTTTACTCCAGCAAACTGGCAAGCACAGGCGGTTGGATCTGGATCACTATCTCAGGTAATTTATCATAACCCAGGTGATATAATTGTTGGTGGTGACGTTATCTTCGCTCTATATGCATCTGCTGCTGGAGGCACCAACTTTACCGTAACAGCAGCTGACCTATCTAGAGTTAAAGACCTTGGACACTCCATCATCGGTGGTGATGGCACATATCCTGATGGTCCTGATGTAATTACAATCACAGCACAGAATCTTTCTGCTGCTACTTCAGGTGTGCTATTTGCTCGTCTCTCCTGGGAAGAAGCACAGGCATAATCCTTATAA
>Ga0163212_1001053_pt1 | contig 12169 bp, 23 predicted proteins | sample Malawi_45m_30L_FD_113532 | JGI IMG/M metagenome (GOLD analysis project Ga0163212, IMG submission 113532) | Freshwater microbial communities from Lake Malawi, Central Region, Malawi to study Microbial Dark Matter (Phase II) - Malawi_45m_30L | ecosystem: Environmental > Aquatic > Freshwater > Lake...
ATGACGGTCGAGCTGATCACCCCGATCGCGATCGAGGTTGGGCAGCGCTTCGCGATCCGCGAGGGCGGCCGCACCGTTGGTGCCGGCTCCATCACGAAGATCACCGAGTAACCGATGGCCAAGCAGCGGATCCGCATTCGGCTCAAGGCGTATGACCACCGCCTCATCGATCAGTCTGCCCAGACGATCGTTGAGACGGCTCAGCGCACAGGTGCCGATGTGATCGGTCCGGTGCCGCTGCCAACGCGCATTGAGAAGTTCACCGTGCTGCGCTCGCCGTTCATTGACAAGGACAGTCGAGAGCAGTTTGAGATTCGGACCCACAAGCGTCTGGTGGACATCATCGATCCAACCCCAAAGACCGTGGACGCGCTCATGCGGCTGACGCTTGCCGCAGGCGTGGACATTGAAATCAAGATGTAGGTGGCTGAAGTGACGCTTGGACTGCTCGGCCGGAAGGTTGGGATGACTCAGATCTTCGCAGCGGATGGCACCTCAGTGCCGGTAACCGTGGTCGCCGTTGAGCCGAACACGGTGACGAAGCTGTGCACTCCAGAGCGTGACGGATACACTGCGGTTCAGGTAGGCATTGAAGCTGGCATGCGCCGCCTCAACAAGCCTGATCTTGGTCAGTTCAAGGGTGAGCTGCCTGCGTGCGCGGTTACACGTGAATTCCGTGTTGATTCGGTTAACGGAGTCTCGCTAGGACAAACTCTTGATGTCTCACTCTTCGCCGAAGGTGACCTTGTAGACGTGACGGGCATCTCGAAGGGAAAAGGATTTGCAGGTACGATCAAGCGCCATAGCTTCTCCCGAGGACCAGAGACACACGGCGCCGACCACCACCGGGAGCCCGGATCAATCGGGGCGGGCACCACTCCAGGTCGCGTCTACAAGGGGACGCGCATGGCGGGGCACATGGGCGTTGACCGCGTGACCGTTCAGAAGATGAAGGTGGTTCGCTGCGATGGCGCGCGCAATCTGATTCTCGTTAAGGGTTCAATCCCTGGCGCAAAGAATGCGCTCGTTGCGATGTGCAAAGCGGAACAGATCTGATGCCTAACGTTGACGTCTATTCCAAGGCTGGAACGAAGGTGGGGAGCGTTGAGTTGCCTGCCGTCTTCTCGAGCCCAGTGAACGAGGCGCTGATGCATCAGGCCGCCGTGTCGCAGCTTGCGGGCCGTCGGACGGGGACACACGCGTCGAAGAAGCGCGACGACGTGGCGGGCGGCGGTCGCAAGCCGTGGAAGCAGAAGGGGACTGGTCGCGCACGACAGGGCTCCACGCGATCGCCGCAGTGGAAGGGCGGAGGTGTTGTCTTTGGCCCACAAGTGCGTTCACATGAAACCCCAATGCCGAAGCGGATGCGACGTGCCGCACTCCTCGGCGCACTCGCCGCCAAGGTGGACACGCTCAAGGTCGTAGACGAATTTGGAATTCAGACGCCGAAGACTCAGGTGATCTCCAAAATGTGCGTCGCCCTCAGCGCCGGCAAGCGCGTCCTTGTCGTCGCGCCGACCGTTGATAGCGCGCTCGTGAAGTCCGCCGCAAACATTCCGCAGCTTGCAGTGCTTCGTGCCGACTCACTCAATCTGGTTGACCTGATGAATGCGGATACGATCATTGTTGAGAAGGCCGCGCTTGCCACCATCCAGGAGGTGTACGGATGAGCCGCAGCGCGCACGAAACTGTGATTCGCCCGGTGATTTCTGAGAAGTCCATCCTGCAATCGCAGGCGGGTAAGTACACCTTTGCCGTGCATCCAGAGGCGTCAAAGATTGAAATCGCGGCGGCGGTAGCCGCGCTCTTCACGGTCAAGGTTGCAGAGGTTAACGTTCTGACGACCAAGGCAAAGGCAACGCGTGGCACGCTCGCCCGCAGCATCTATCCAGGGAAGACAACTCCGTGGCGCAAGGCCGTGGTAACCCTCGCCCCTGGCGAGAAGATTCAGTTCTTCGAGGGGGTCTAGTCATGCCTCATCGACGACTTAAGCCGACAAGTGCAGGGGTCCGCGGGATGACCATGCCGACATTTGAGGAGATCACCACCGACACTCCGTACAAGCCGCTCACCGAGAAGATGGTGCGGGGTTCTGGTCGCAACAATCAGGGGAAGATCACCGTGCGCCATCGTGGCGGCGAGCAGAAGCGTCTCTATCGCAAGATCGACTTCCGTCGCAACAAGTTCGGCGTGCCTGCACGCGTTGCCACGGTTGAGTACGATCCAAACCGTTCCGCGAGGATCGGGTTGCTCAACTATGTGGATGGAGAGAAGCGATACATGCTTCTTCCGAACGGACTTGCGGTGGGCGATGTGATCGAGTCGGGCCCGAATGCGGAAGCGAAGCTCGGCAACTGCCTACCGCTGGCGCGCATGCCACTCGGAACCACGATTCACAACATCGAACTAGTACCTGGGAAGGGTGGCCAAATGGTCCGTTCTGCTGGCGCTGCGGCGCAGCTTGTTGCAAAGGAGGGTGAGTTTGCAACCGTGCGCATGCCTTCCGCTGAAATGCGACTCGTCCCACTCGCATGCATGGCGACCGTTGGGCAGGTCTCAAACATCGACCACGAAAATTTGAAGATCGGCAAGGCTGGGCGCGCTCGTCATATGGGGAAGCGCCCAGAAGTTCGTGGTTCTGCCATGAACCCTGTTGATCATCCACACGGCGGTGGTGAAGGTAAGGCCCCAACTGGGATGCCTCCGAAGACGCCGTGGGGGAAGAGCGCGATGGGACTACGTACCCGTCGCAATAAGTTGACGCAGCGCTTAATTGTCCGCTCGCGACACGCGAAGTAGGAAGGAGGAGGCATGTCTCGTTCTAGCAAGAAGGCCCCCTTCGTCGAGAAGCGGCTCCTTGGTCGCATCCAGGCCATGAACGCGTCGAATGAGAAGCGCGTCGTGAAGACCTGGTCGCGCGCGTCGGTCATCTACCCAGACTTCATTGGGCACACGATTGCCGTGTACAACGGACGAAAGCACGTGCCTGTCTTCATCACGGAGAACATGGTTGGACACCGACTCGGTGAGTTTTCACCCACTCGACTCTTCAAGGGGCACTCGCGAGTTGATCGCACCACCGCCGTTGCTGACGCTACACCGGGAGGTGCCGCATGAGCATCCGAGTGAAGGCCACCGCGAAGTACGTGCGAGGTTCGACTCGACGGGCACAGCTTGTCGTCCGCGCGATCAAAGGGAAGCAGGTGCTGGATGCCGCCTCCATCCTCCGTTTCTTGCCACACTCATCAGCGCGCGATGTCGCATCCGTCTTGAAGAGCGCAACCGCCAACGCCGAGGCGAATCACGGTATTCCGGCTGAGCGCCTCTGGGTGGTCGACGCGAGCGCCGACGAGGGACCAACGATGAAGCGCTTCCGACCTCGGGCACAGGGGCGAGCCTTCTCCATCAACAAGCCGATGACCCACATCACGATCACCGTTAGCCCGAAGGAGGCCTGACATGGGACAGAAGGTCCATCCGATTGGCTTCCGACTCGGCGTTTCCAAGACGTGGAGCGCGCAGTGGTTTGCAGACAAGGACTACACCAAGCTTCTTCAGGAAGATCTGCGCATCCGCAAGCTTGTCGAGGAGAAGCTCGCCGCGGCAAGCATCTCGAAGGTCGATATTGAGCGCGGATTGAACTATGTGACTGTAACCGTGCACTCGGCGAAGCCAGGCGTGGTCATTGGCAAGGGGGGACAGAACGTTGAGGTGCTTCGCGCTGCGATCGGCGAGATCAGCGCCGGCAAGGTGAAACTTGAGATCAAAGAGATTCGACAGCCTGATCTCGATGCCTTCCTTGTTGCAGCCGCAATTGGTGGCCAGCTGACCCGACGCATTGCCTTCCGCAAGGCGCTCAAGCAGGGAATTCAGCGGACGATGAAAGCAGGAGCAAAGGGCGTGAAGGTGATGGTCTCGGGTCGTCTTGGTGGAGCGGAGATGAGTCGCGAGGAGTGGGATCGCGATGGTCGACTCCCACTCCACACATTGCGCGCTGATATTGATTTCGCCGTGTACCACGCTCCAACAACGTTCGGTCAGATTGGCGTCAAGGTCTGGATCTACCGTGGCGATGCGCCTGCGGATGTCCTGAAGCCGAAGGCGATCAGCGATAACACGGGAACGGGGGCGTAACCATGTTGATGCCGAAGCGAGTGAAGTGGCGCAAAGTGCAGCGCGGACGAATGTCTGGCCCGGCAAAGTCTGGACGAACGGTGGTGTTCGGCGAGTACGGTCTCGCCACAACCGAATGTGCATGGATTACCGCACGTCAGATTGAAGCGGCCCGTCGGGCGATGACGCACTCGCTCAAGCGCGGCGGCAAGGTTTGGATCCGCATCTTCCCCGATAAGCCGATCACCAAGAAGCCAGCGGAGACCCGCATGGGGTCGGGAAAGGGTGCTCCTGACCAGTGGGTCGCGGTGGTGAAGCCCGGCCGCGTCCTCTTTGAGGTCGCAGGAATCGAGAAGAAGGATGCTGTCGAGGCCTTCCGGCTCGCCTCGATGAAGCTCCCAGTCAACACGGTGACTCTGGAACGAGCTGCAGGGCTTGGCGAAGTTGTCTTCGGCAAGAAGTTCCTCGCGAAGGTCGCGTCAGGAGTACCGCTTGAGGAGGCTCCAGTTGCAGCAGGCGCCGCGCCAAAGGAGCCAGAACTTGTGAAGCCGGTGAAGCCAGCGAAGGAGGATGAGGCGTGATCGACATCGCAAAGGCCCGCTCCATGAGCGATGCAGAGCTCGCACAGGCGATCACCGACGCGAAGCGTGACCTATGGCAGGCACGATTCGAGCTGTCCACGCGTCAGCTGAAGGACACCAGTGTTGTGACGAAGACGCGTAAGAGCATCGCGCGGCTGCTCATGGTTCTGGCCGAGCGCCAGGCGAGCCAGAAGGCGTAGGGGCACACGATGACAGCGAAGCATACGGGCCAACGAAAGACCCAGACGGGCAGGGTGCTCAGTGATGCTGGGGACAAGACAATCGTGATTCGTGTTGACCGCCTCCAGCAGCACCCGGTCTACAAGCGCGTCATCCGACGCACCGCCAAGTTCATGGCCCACGACGAAGAGAACAGCGCCAAGGTTGGCGATTTGGTCACGATCGAAGAGTCACGACCTCTCTCCGCGCGTAAGCGTTGGCGCTTGGTTGAGGTACTCGAGCGTGCCAACGGGGGTGCGCAGTGATTCAGCCCGGGACTCGCCTTCGCGTGGCTGACAACTCAGGAGCCAAGGAGATCGAATGCTTTCGCATCCTCGGTCGCTCTCGTTCCACCACTGCCGGGATTGGAGACGTCATCGTTGCCGCGGTGAAGCAGGCAACCACGAACGCCGGAGTGAAGAAGGGTGATGTTGTGAAGGCGGTCGTTGTGCGAACCGTCAAGGAGATCGCTCGCCCTGACGGCAGCTTCATTCGGTTCGACGAGAATGCCGCTGTGCTCATTGCCGCTGACGGCAACCCGCGAGGCACTCGCATCTTTGGACCAGTTGCGCGAGAGCTGCGCGATCGTGACTACATGAAGATCATCTCGCTCGCGCCAGAGGTGCTCTGATGCGTTCGGATTACCAGACTAGCACGGTGATTCGCGTGGGAGATACCGTCGCGATCTTGAGCGGCAAGGACGCGGGTAAGCGCGGCACCGTTGAGCGCCTCGTAAACCCTGGCCGCGTCGTGGTCACTGGCGTGAACATTGCAAAGAAGCACCAGAAGCCGCGACAGAAGATGAGTTCGGGGTCCCAGACTCCAACCGTGGACAAGGGCGGCATCCTCGAGATCGCGAGTCCGCTTGATCTAGCAAGGGTGGCGCTCGTATGCACCAGGTGCGACCGGCCAGTGCGCGTCAAGATGGGGACGGCGTCGGACGGCAAAAAGACCCGTACCTGCAGTCGCTGCGCAACGGCCATCGTCAACAAGGAGGCCGCAAAGTGAGCGGCACATTGAAACAGCGCTACGTGGCCGAGGCGATACCTGCGCTTAAGAGTGAGTTTGGCTACAAGAACGCCATGCAGGTTCCACGACTTGAGAGGATTGTCGTCAACATTGGTCTCGGCGAAGCGTTGACGAATTCGAAGGCAGTTGACGCAGCCGTCGGCGATCTCGCCCTCATCACTGGACAGCGCGCTATCGTGACGAAGGCGAAGAAGTCGATCGCCACCTTTAAGGTTCGTGAGGGGAATCCAGTCGGCGCGAAGGTTACGTTGCGCGGCGAGCGCATGTGGGACTTCTTTGAACGGCTCACGCGCGTTGCGCTTCCGCGCATCCGCGACTTCCGTGGTGTTTCGGGGAAGGCCTTCGATGGTCGCGGCAACTACACCCTGGGCCTTAAGGAGCAGCTCTCCTTCCCAGAGATTGACTTTGACAAGATCGATCGGTTGCGAGGACTCGAGGTCACGATTGTCACCACGGCGAAGAGCGACGAAGAGTCAAAGCGACTCTTGGCACTGCTCGGCATGCCGTTTGCGAATTGAGGGAGGTTGATATGGCGAAAAAGTCCATGGTTCTAAAGTCAAAGGCTCCAGCAAAGTTCTCCACCCGCGCGTACAGCCGCTGCTCGCTCTGCGGCCGACCTCGCGCCTTTATCCGACGATTCGGCCTCTGCCGGATCTGTTTCCGTGAGCGTGCTCTGGTCGGAGAGATTCCAGGCGTAATGAAGTCGAGTTGGTGAACAAATGAGTGTGACTGATCCAATTGCAGATATGTTGACCCGGATTCGAAACGCCTCGCGTGCTCGTCACGCTCAGGTGCTCATCCCTGCCTCGAAGCTCAAGACGGAGATGGCGCAGATCCTCGTACGCGAGGGGTTTGTGGCGAGCGCAGAAGAGACACGCAGCGTCCCAGAGAATTACTTGAAGATCACCCTGAAATACGTGGACGGGAAGATCCCAGTCGTCTCTGGCCTGAAGCGAATCAGCAAGCCGGGCCTGCGCGTCTATGCTGGAAAAACTGAAATCCCACGCGTGCTCGGCGGGCTCGGGATTGTGATCCTGAGCACATCAAAGGGGATTATGACCGGAGCGCAGGCCCATAAGGCCGAGCTCGGGGGCGAGATTCTCGCCTACGTGTGGTGAGAGGAGCAAGCTGATGTCACGCATTGGAAGGAAACCGATCGCCATCCGGTCAGGAGTTAAGGTGACCATTGACGGTCGTACGGTCACGGTTGTCGGCCCGAAGGGTACGCTCTCGCGTGACCTGCCGGGTGCCATTGCGATCACGGTTGAAGGTGAAACGTTGCAACTGAGTCGACCGAATGACTCCAAGACGAATCGCTCGCTTCACGGCCTCTGCCGCACACTGGTTGCGAACATGGTTGAAGGCGTCTCCGCTGGCTTCCGCAAGGAGTTGGAGATCAACGGGGTGGGGTACCGTGCGGCAAAGAGCGGCAACAAGTTGACCCTTGCGCTCGGCTACAGCCATCCAATTGAAATCAATCCACCGGCTGGCATCAGCTTTGAAGTTGATGGCCAGACGAAGGTGTCCGTCTTGGGTCACGACAAGGAGCTCGTCGGTCAGATTGCGGCTGAGATCCGCTCGCTTCGAAGGCCTGAACCCTACAAGGGGAAGGGCGTGAAGTATGAGAATGAAGTGATCCGCCGCAAGGCCGGTAAGGCTGGAAAGGTGGGTACGAAGTGAGCCGGGCAACGACTCGAATCGCTGCGCGCAAGCGTCGCCATGCCTCGATTCGTCTTGATGTGGCGGGCAATGCGCAGCGACCACGCCTCGCAATCTTCCGCAGCTTGAATCACATCTACGCGCAGGTGATTGATGACCAACGAGGGGCCACCCTCGCCGCCGCCTCGTCGCTTGATGCCGCTGCCAAGGGGGGTGCGAAGTTGACCAAGGTGCAAGAAGCGGCCGCCGTTGGTACGTTGATAGGCGAACGCGCCAAGGCTGCTGGTGTCGCGCACGTCGTGTTTGACCGCGCTGGATTCCGCTATCACGGGCGCCTGAAGGCGCTTGCAGACGCTGCCCGGGCTGCCGGGCTCGAGTTTTAGGAGGGCGCCAAGATGAGCCGAATCGATCCGTCAAAGCTGACCCTCACCGAGAAGGTCGTGCAGATCAACCGCGTCGCAAAGGTGGTAAAGGGCGGCCGACGCTTCACCTTCTCTGCACTCGTAGTCGTTGGCGACGGCCAAGGCCATGTAGGAGTCGGCGTTGGCAAAGCTGGTGAAGTGCCTGAGTCAATTCGCAAGGGGACGGAAGACGCGAAGAAGCACCTGATCCGGGTTCCCTTCCTGGGCACGACCATTCCACACGAAGTGCACGCGGAACACACGGCGAGCCGCGTCATGCTAAAGCCAGCATCGCAGGGGACTGGGGTCATCGCCGGCGGCGCAATCCGCGCGGTGGTCACTGCAGCAGGGATTCACGACATCCTATCGAAGGTCTACGGATCCTCGAATCCAGTGAACGCGACGCGCGCAGCGATTGAAGCGCTCAGCCAGCTCCGCACCACGACGCAGATCTCAGCGGCACGCGGCAAGCGCGTGCGCATCCAGGTCGGTGGACAGCAAGAGGCAAAGGGGGTGCACAATGGCTGAGAAGCTACTGAAGGTCACCCAAGTCCGCAGTGCGCTTGGTCATGTCGCGCGCAATCGCGACACTATTCGCGCTCTCGGTCTCGACCGAATCGGCCACAGCAACATTCTTCCGGATAACTACGCCGTGCGAGGAGCGATCCGTCAGGTACGCTTCCTCGTAGAGGCTGTGGAGCTTACGGGCGCCGAAGCCGAGGCGGGGGCAAAGGTCCTTGCCTCAAAGAAAGGGAAGCATGCCAAGCACGCCAAGAAGGTGAAGAAGTGAAGCTCCACGATCTTCAGCCAGCGCTAGGTTCGAAGCGGAAGCGCATTCGCGCGGGTCGCGGTATTGCTGCAGGTCGTGGAAAGACCGCGGGATACGGCACGAAGGGTCAGACGGCGCGCAGTGGCGGGAGCATCCCGGCCTGGTTCGAAGGTGGACAGACCCCCATTCATATCCGTATTCCAAAACTTCGCGGCTTCCGTAATGTGCTCCGCGTGGAGTCGGCAGTCGTCAACGTTGGCCGCATCCAGAACTGGATAGACGCGGGCCGCCTGAAAGGTGAGTCGCCACTCACCGTCAATGTAGACATTCTTCAAGCAGCCGGCCTGATGAAGAGCCGTGGCAAGCCGCTCAAGGTGCTGGGTGGCGGCAATCTGACCGCGAAGCTCTTTGTTCTCGCTGATTCTTTCACGGAAAGCGCGCTTACCAAGATCAAGGCGGCTGGCGGCAGTGCCCAGGTGCTGCAGATGTCAACCGCCGAGAGCGCGGCACCAGTCGGAGTCACTCCATCAAGAGCCAAGTCCACGCCTCGGACTGCACAAAGGGGCGAGGCAAGTGAGACCTCGCACGAAGCCTGATCACAACAGACAACGCAATCGAGAGAGCGAGAGAGGAGCGAATCAATGATTGAGACCCTGCTCAACGCGGTGCGCTCACCAGAGATTCGACGCAAGCTGCTCTTTGTGGGCGCCATGCTCATCATCTTCCGACTGCTCAGCCATGTGCCAGTTCCTGGTGCGGATCCCGCGGCACTCGCAAACTTCTTCGAAGACAACGCACTCTTCGGGCTGCTCGACCTGTTTTCAGGTGGAGGGCTCGCACGGTTCAGCGTGGTAGGCCTAGGCTTGAACCCGTACATCAACGCCTCGATCATCATGCAGCTCATGAGTGGTGTGGTGCCACGACTCATCGAGCTGAGCCGCGAGGGGGAGTACGGTCGAAACAAGATCAATCAGTACACCCGCTATTTGACGGTCCCACTCGCGCTACTCCAAAGTTACGCTTTTCTCGCCCTGCTCAATAGCCAGCAGGTGCTTACCACAACGTTCGACCTCGCCAGTCCCGAGACGCTGGTGCAGATCGTTATCCTCACCACTGGTTCGCTACTCCTAATGTGGGTGGGCGAGCTCGTGACCGAGCGCGGCATCGGCAATGGCATCAGCTTCATCATCTTCGCGGGAATCATTGGCCGCGTCCCAGGTGCGATTCAAGAGTTCTTTGCATCACCAGATATCTCGGTGTTGGTTGCGTTCCTAGGACTCGGGGCTGCTGCAGTGGCAGCGATCATCCTGATCACCGAAGGCCAGCGCCGCATTCCAGTCGAATACGCAAGCCGCGTTCGTGGCAATCGCGTTTACCAGGGTGGACGGACCTTCCTTCCGCTCAAGGTGAATCAGGCGGGTGTGATTCCGATCATCTTCTCGATGAGCATCCTGCTCTTCCCCGCGCAGATCGCCGGCTATTTCACCGCCTCCGAAGTTGAGTGGGTGGCCGCTGGAGCGACTTGGATCGTAAACACGCTCGGCCCACAGAATGAGATTGTCTACCTACCGTTCTACTTCTTGCTCACCGTTGCCTTTACTTATTTCTACACGGCATTCACATTCAAACCAGACGAGACCGCCGACCAGTTGCGAAAGAATGGTGGCTTTGTCCCTGGCATCCGCCCGGGCAAGCCTACCGAAGAGTATTTGAGCAAGGTCGTGACGCGCATCACGCTGCTAGGTTCAGTATTCCTCGGCATCGTGGCGGTTTCGCCGTACGCCCTCGGAGCCTTCTTCGGTGATCTCGGTGGGCTGGGTGTGAGCCTTGGCGGCACGGGGCTTCTCATTGCCGTGAGCGTGGTAGTTGAGACGATGAAACAACTTGAAGCACAGATGTTGATGCGCAACTACGAGGGCTTTATCAAGTGATCTTGATCCTTCTCGGCGCCCCAGGCGCAGGGAAGGGGACGCAGGCGGAGGCGCTGGCCACCGCCACTGGCGCCGCACATGTGGCCACGGGCGACCTCTTCCGAGCAGAGATCGCGGCAGCCAGCGATCTCGGCCGAAGCGCGGCCGCATACATCGATGCGGGAAAGCTCGTGCCAGACGAGATTACGATCGGGATGATTCGTGGCCGACTGGCGAAACCAGATGCCGCCTCGCGTGTGATTCTCGATGGATTTCCAAGAAACGCCGCGCAAGTTGCAGCCCTTGATGCGGCCTTTGCCTCAATGGCGCGTCGAATCAGCGCGATCCTCCTGCGTGTTGATGTGGGAGTGCTCACCGCTCGACTGACTGGACGACGCGTCTGCTCAAGCTGTGGGCGGTCGTATCACGTTGAAAGCCGCCCGCCTGCAGTTGAAGGAGTTTGCGACAAGTGTGGTGCGGTCCTAATCACGCGCGGGGACGACGCACCGGAGACAGTTGCTGCGCGACTCGCAAACCAACTGAGCGCGCTGGACGAAGTCGTTGAGATCTATCGGAGTGCGGGTCGACTCGAGGTCGTAGAGGGCGTTGGGGACATTGCGGAGATTCAGGCCGCACTCATGCGCGCTGCCCGCGCTGTTGGATTTGAGGGGTAGTTCTTCTGTGGGCGGCGTGACGAGGAAGTCGACTGCGGAGATTGCGCTCATGCGTCGTGCTGGCGCCGTGGTCGCGGACGTCCTCGCGCTCGTCGCGGAGCTTGCGCTGCCTGGGGCGAGTTGTGCAGAGATCGCAGATGCCGCAGAGCGGAAGATCTTGGCTGCAGGTGCGAGCTCGAACTTTAAGGGATATCATGGTTTCCCTTCAGTGATCTGCCTCTCGATCGACAATGAAGTGGTACACGGTATCCCTGGCGACCGAGAGATCAAGGCCGGCGCACTCGTTTCCGTGGACGCGGGGGCGATCATCGAAGGTTGGCATGGTGACGCAGCGCGCAGCTTCTATGTGGGTGGGGAGCCACCTCCGGAAGTAGCGCACCTGCTCCGCGTGACTCGCGAGGCGCTTGATGCGGGGATCGCCGCGGCTCGACCAGGAGGAACCATTGAGGACATCTCTGCGGCGATCGAAGATGTTGGGCTCGCGGCGAAAGTCGGGATTGTCCGCCCCTACGTGGGTCACGGGATCGGCCGCGCCATGCATGAGGCGCCTCAGGTTCCGAACTATCGGACTGGGCGCAAGAGCCTAACACTCGCCCCCGGTCACTGCCTTGCGATTGAACCGATGTTCACTCTTGGTTCGCCTGAGGTTGGGATCATGGACGATGAGTGGACTATTGTAACAATTGATGGGAGCCTGGCGGCCCACTTTGAAGACAGCATCGCTATCACCTCGGAGGGGGCCCAGGTCCTCACACGGCCATGAGAGGGGTTCCTCGCTCAGCCTGAGCGTGGCGAGGGGGGTCTTCGTTGCCAG
>Ga0163212_1001054_pt1 | contig 12162 bp, 9 predicted proteins | sample Malawi_45m_30L_FD_113532 | JGI IMG/M metagenome (GOLD analysis project Ga0163212, IMG submission 113532) | Freshwater microbial communities from Lake Malawi, Central Region, Malawi to study Microbial Dark Matter (Phase II) - Malawi_45m_30L | ecosystem: Environmental > Aquatic > Freshwater > Lake ...
GAATGTCGCGGGTGTCGGACTGCTGCCGTCCGGCGAGTCTTTGGGATTCGAGCGGGTGGACGACGGCGTTTACCGCTTCCACGGCCTGCCCGGAAAGTGCCCGTCCCCGTTGCCGCCCGTCTTCCGTATTCGCTGCGACCGTCCCCCGACGGTTTACAACTGCGGCGGGATGAGAACGCCGCGCGTGCCCCACCCGCCCTACGATCCTCTGCCCTCTGATGTCCAGGTTTGACGCGGAGGCACCTCTGCGAATGATATATCCAGAGCCCGTCATCACCTCCTCCCCTTCATGCGTCTGCAGGAAATCCCCACGTGCCCGGGTTCATCGTTTTACACCGGAGCTTTCGCCACCCCGGATTTCAACTATCCCTACTGCTTCCACCCGGAGTTCGAGATCTTTCTCGTGCGCAAGGGCCAATGCACTGTCGCCATCGCCGACCACGTGGCACGGATCACCAGGGGCGACCTCGTCGTGATCGGATCCAACACGCCGCATTTCCTGCACAACAAACGAGGCGACAGCCGCGGCCCGCACTGGGCGCAATCCACCATCGCCATCTGCAAACCGTCCTTTCTCGGCCAGACTTTCTGGAACAGCCCGGAAATGGAAGGAGTCCGTGGCTTTTGGGAAAGGCTTGAAGGCGGAGGAGCGATCCTGAGAGGCGCGCGGGCGGATGCACCCGCTGCCCTGCTCACGGCACTTCCGCGTGCGAGCGCACTGGACTGCCTGATTGGTTTTCTGCGGTTGCTTCACACATTGGCCGTCATACCGCGCAAGCATTGGCAGGAGATCGCGGACATATCGACGCTGCCGCCATCGCACCGTCTCGACATGCAGAGGTTGATCCGCGTGTTCCGCTTCGTGAGGGAAAGCTACCATTCGGACATCTCGCTGGCCGATGTGGCCCGCATCGCCAATATGGCGGCGACCTCGTTCAGCAGGTTTTTCCACCGCAAGACGGGCAAGACATTCCAGTTGTTCCTGCTCGAAACGCGCCTCTCCGAGGCCTCGATCCGGCTGCTCTCGACGAATGATTCCGTCTCCGAAATCTGCTACGATTGCGGCTTCGGAAACCTTTCCAACTTCAACCGCTACTTCAAGCGGAAGTATGGCCTCACGCCGACGACCTATCGGAAAACTCAGAGCACGTGAGGTGCCGCGCGACCACGGCTCCTCGGCGCGGAGTTGGCCATCCGAAAAGTTAAAAAAGTATCAACTTGGGAGAAACTCTGCCAAGACACCCTCAGCCAGATTGGGTATGTTGACGAAATGCCTCCCTCCTTAGTCCGTTACCCGACGTTCCTTTTGCTTCTAGCCACAGCGTGTGTTCACGCCTCGCCTGTTTTCCATGAAACGTTTGACTCCGACTACGACCGGGGGCAGCTGGTAGGACAACATGGATGGGAAGCTTGGGAGAAGAAGCCCTCCTCGCCGGTTGTTTACGATACCATGGGTAAAGTGCACCCGGATTTCAATTGGGCGGTTACCTGCAAAGCCCGCAGCAGTTCCGATGATTTTGCGTTGAAGAACATCCCGGCTCCGAAACTCGAACCCGACAGCAAGATTGTGCTGGAAATCACGGCGGCCCGCGAATTCCACCCCCAGGGAGCCGGCAACGGGGTGATGTTCGGATTGGGAAGCAAGGTGATGGACAAGGCCATCGGCCTGGGGCACCTCGGCGTCTATTTTCGCGACGGCTGGGACAGCACGGTTTACGCGATCGATGCGGATGGCAACAACTGGAACAACTTTGGCAGCAAGGAGGTTGTCGTCCTGCGCTCGGTCTGGGACTTGGGCGCAAACACGGCCAGCCTCTCGATCAAGAATCTTAGCCTGGGCGAAACGCAATTCACTCCGCTCTATTTTGACAAGGAGCAGACCCGGACCACGGTAGATCTCGGCCCCATCGGCGATTTCGACAGTTGGAACCAGGTTTTCATCCGCACCACCGGCACCAAAGGTGCCATGCTTTTCGACGCCAAAGTCAGCGAGGAATAGCATGCGCCTGATTTTGATCGCGGCGTTTTGCGCCGCGCTTCCCCCGGGCACCGTGGGATGCAAACCCGCCAAAGCTCCCGACCGCACGGCTGCGGAGGTGACTAACGCCGATTCCATCGACTCTCGACAAGCTGCCCAAGGGGCAGACCTCGATCTCCAACCCGACTGGGCGCCGCACCCCTCGCGTCCCGTGCAATTCACGGATGAAGAACTGGCTTTCATCCGTGCCTGCGCGAACAACGAACACATGGAGTTCGACCCGGAGCGCGGGGTTCTCCTTGGTGGTGAAGGCAACCCGAAGAAAGGCGTCGTTCGCTGGAGCGTCGAATATGCCACGGTGCTGATGGACGCGCAGGAGCCGGCCAAGCTTGAGCGTGCGCTGCAAATCCTCGAGGTCACCCTGCCTACCCAATACCGCAATCCCGGCGACACCTACCACGGCAACTTCCCGAAATTCCTCGAGGAACCGATCGTGCCCGGCCAGCGCTTCGATGGCAACCAGGCCGACTTTATCGCGATGGCACTGCTGGCGATCCTCAACCGCCACGAAGACCGGCTGCCGCAGCCGATGAAGGACCGCATGCGCGAGGCGCTGCTGCTTGCGGCGGAATATATCGAGAGCCGCACCATCCGCGCCACCTACACCAACGCCTACTTCATGGGCATCCTGAATCTCCTCGCCATCGGAGAGCGCTACGACCGTCCGGATTTTCAGGAAGCCGGTCTCGAACACCTGCGGAAAATCCACGAACTCACCATGGATCAGGGCAGCTACACGGAATACCAGAGCCCCAACTACACGACGCTGGTTCTCGATATTCTCCACCATCTGCTGGCCTGGGTCGAAAACCCGGAAGCCCGTCAACTGGGGCTGGATCTTTACCGCGAAACATGGCGTCAGATTGCCAGCCAATACCATCCGCCCAGCGGACAGTGGGCCGGCCCCAACCTCCGCAATCGCGGCGGCGAGGAAATCTTGTCGGACGGCAAGGCATGGATGATCCGGCGGGCGGTGGAAGACGGAAAAGGAATCCCGCCGGGCACCGTCGAGCCGTCCCGGAAAACGGTGGATCTGGTCCGCCTTCCTCATCGGGTGCCACCTGATTTACGTGCATCATTCCTTGAACTTCCCGGGGCCAAGGAGGTCGTGCAGAGCTATTTCACGGCGACTCCTGCCAGCCGGAAATACCTCCCGGATGATTATGAGGACCAGCATGATTTCGTCACCGACACGATCGGGACCACCTGGCTGCATCCCCGGTTTGCTTTTGGCACGGCCAACCGCGGGCACTTCGCTCGGGACCGGCGCGGCATCATGGCGCACTGGGGCACGCCGGAAAGAGCCGGCGCCATGATCATCCAGTTCTACAAGGACGGCATTCCATTCTGCGCCCCGCAGCACTTTGCTGTGCAGCGCCAAGGCCGCGCGCTTTACGCCGTCAACATCGCCAACAACGGGGGAGACACCCACTGGTTCTTAGACCGCATCAATGGCACTTTCCGCGCCAAAGACCTGCGCCTCTCCTTCGAGTTCATGGGCCTCGGCAAGGACGCCACCATCCGCATCCTCGACAAGGAATCCCGCATCGCCGAAGTCGCTTCGGGCGACATCACCTTCCGCATCCATGTGCCCGTGGCTCTCTTTGATGGCAACGAGGTCGATCTGAAATTGGGACGTCCGCAAAGCGACCGGAAAACGCTCGACCTGGTGCTGCACACGGGCGGCGGGAAGGATTTTGACCTGCGCGGCTTCACCGACACCGCCATCGGCATGGCCCTGGCCGTCGATGCCGATGAGGAAGTCACTTCCTTCGACGCGCTGGAAGCCAGTCTCCAGGAACACCGCCTGACCCTCGACTGGGACGGTCTTCACCTCTCCATCCCCACACTGCCGGACAAGGATATCGCACTGCAAAGGTCGTTCGAATCTTCGGTGGACGGGCAAAACCGGAAGCTTCTTGAAGTGCGCTCGCCGACTTCCCCTGAGCCGAATGGCATTAACTTGAGCCCCAACGGGGCTTCATCCCAAACGTCGCTTAAGTCAGTGCCATTCTCCCCTGACCCCACCCATGAATAACAAACTGAAATGATCGCCATGCCCCGTTTGCCGTCCGCGATCCCCACCCCCGTTGCGCGGAGTGGTTGGTTCAAAAGATTCATTTTTTCTTTCTGGGTTGCCCTTGCCCTTGTTTGCACCCGTCTGCCGCTGTGGGCCGAGGAAGATACCCCCCCAATGCTCGCCACCGGGACTCCCAACATCCTCCTCATTGTCGCGGATGATCTCGGCATCGAGCTGGGCTGCTATGGCGACGGGCAGGCGAACACGCCGCACATCGACCGATTGGCGGAGCAGGGTGTCCGGTTTGAGACCGCATGGGTCACTGCCGCGAGTTGCAGCCCATCCCGGGCCAGCATTCACACCGGTCTCTATCCCCACCAGAATGGCCTCACCGGCTTGTCTCACCATGGCTTCTCGATGAACAAGCGGTATCCGACCATTGCTTCGCTGCTCAAGGAGCGGGGCTATCGGACCGGGTTGATCGGCAAGTTCCACATTGCCCCGCAGGACATTTGCCCGTGGGACTTCCAGTTCACCGAGGATATCAACCGCGACGTGCTGGCTGATAACCGCGATGTGCGCACCATGGCCCTGATGGCGGAAGGCATCATGGCTGGAAACACCGGCCCGTTTTTCCTGATGATGAGCTACAACGACCCGCACGCTCCTCTGTTCAACCAGCGGCAGGGACTGCCGGAGAACCCGGTTTCAGCCGATGATGTCTCCGCACTTGGATTTTCCGGATACACCAGCCCGGCCCTGCGAGAGCGCACGGCGGGCTATTACAATTGCATCAGCCGGCTCGATACCGGCATCGGCCTGCTCATGGATGCGCTGGAACGCCAGGGCAAACTGGACAACACGCTGGTGGTTCTCATCGGCGACCACGGTGCTCCGTTCGCGCGGGCGAAAATGTCCTGCTACGACCGCGGCCTGCGCATCCCCCTGATCGCCTTTGGCCCCGGTCTGGTCAAAGGGGGGAGGGCTTCCAAAGAACTGGTATCCACCATCGATCTTCTGCCAACCTTCATGGAAGCAACGGGAACCCGCACTCCCGGAGGTCTGCCCGGCAAATCCTTGCTCCCCATCCTGCAAGGCATCCATTCCGACAACAAGGACGGCTTTATTTACGCAAGCCATTATGCACACCAGAAAGACGCCGTATTTCCGATGCGGGCCATCCGTGACAAGCAGTATTTGCTCATTGAAAACCTGCGCCCGGATTCCCCGCGTCCGCGTCCCGAGGTGGATGGTTGTGAAATCTGGCCTGCGGTGGAGGGCAGACCCAATGAAGGGGTCGATGTGGACACCGTGTATGCGACCTATCTCAAACCACCGCAATCCGAACTCTACGATCTCGCCGCCGATCCCTATTGCTTCAAAAACCTTGCAGAAGTTCCGAGTCTGCAGACAGTCCGCAGAAGGTTGGCCGACAAACTGAATGCCTGGCGTGAAGAAACAGGCGACCCTCTCCTGTCTTCCGTCGACTCTGCGCCGTGAGGTGAAGTCCGATTGCAAAAAACGCAGATAACATGAGGTATCTCGCATGAAAATTCTGTTGAGATTACCCCTGAGTGGCTTGCTCACTGCCGGGATACTCGCGGCCCGCCGATCCGTCCTGATGAAAAGGTCGTCAAGAGCCTATCAGCTTTGAGCAATCGGGTGTTAGCCCAACCGGTCACCATGACCTACGCTCCAAATGTGACAGCATTTCCCGGCGATTTCACCTGGGGCATCGCCACGTCCGCCTATCAGATCGAAGGCGGCCATGATGCCGACGGCAAGGGGCCGTCGATCTGGGACGCGTTCTGCCGGATCCCCGGTCGCATCGCGTGCGGGGAAAACGGCGATGTGGCCTGTGACCACTATCATCGGTTCCGTGAGGACATCGCCATTATGAAGGAACTGCGCATTCCGGCCTACCGGCTCTCCATTTCGTGGCCACGGGTTCTCCCGACCGGGCGCATTGCCGACGGCGGGGTCAACGAAGCGGGTGTTCGATTTTATTCCGAACTGATCGACGCCTTGCTGGAAGCCGGCATCACGCCGTGGGTCACCCTCTACCACTGGGATCTCCCTCTGGCCCTGCAGACCGAGCGGGACGGCTGGCTGAACCCGGCCATTGCCCAAGATTTCGCCGACTACGCACGGCTTTGTTTCAAACGCTTCGGCGACCGGGTGAGGCATTGGATCACGCTCAATGAGCCCTGGGTGGTGGCCATCCTCGGCTACGGCCACGGGGTCTTCGCGCCGGGTCGCAAGTCCCGGAGCGAGCCCTACCTCGCCGCCCACCACCTGCTCCGTGCCCACGCCAAAGCCGTGGAGGTCTATCGAAAGGAATTTTCGCAGCAACTCGGCCAGATCGGCATTACCAACAACTGCGACTGGCGCGAACCGCGCAGCGACAAACCTCAAGACATCGCCGCCGCCGAACGCGCCCTCGATTTCTACATCGGCTGGTTCGCCGACCCCATCTTCGGCCACGGAGACTACCCGGCCACCATGCGCGAGCGCGTGGCCGACCGCCTGCCGCATTTCACCGATGCGGAACACGAAGCCCTTCGTGCTTCCTCGGACTTCTTCGGGCTGAACACCTACACGACAATGTTTGCCGCGGAGGCGACCGGCGCCGAACCGCCGCAGGATGTCCACGGCAACGGGGGCATCTCCGAAGACCAGGAGGTCGTTCTCTCCGTCGATCCCGCTTGGGAAAGGACCGACTATCACTGGGCGGTCGTGCCATGGGGCTGTCGCAAGCTGCTCGAATACCTCGACCGGCGTTACGGCCACCCACCCATCGTCATCACCGAAAATGGATGCGCCTACGACGATCCCGTTCGGCCTGACGGCGGTATCCAAGACGACCGCCGCATTCATTTTCACCGGAGGTATCTTGAAGCCTGCGCCGAGGCCGTAGCCCAAGGCGTCAACCTGCGCGGCTACTTCGCTTGGTCACTCATGGACAACCTGGAGTGGGCCAAGGGCTACGAACTGCGCTTCGGCCTTGTTCACATCGACGGCCGAACCCTCGCCCGCACCCCGAAAGCCTCCGCCCGGTGGTATGCCGAGTGTATTGCCAGCAACGGATCGGCGCGGATCCTGCTCGGCTCGTAGGATTGGACCACGCACCGGCCGCACGCGCTGCGGAGAGGCAAGAAAATACCACACAAGGTTAGGATTCCAGAAGACCCGGGCGGGCCACGATTTAGGTTAATGGTATGCTTACCGTCAGGCTCGTGAAAGGCCTGCCCCCCATCCGTGCTCTTCCCGCCCTTTTGCTGACTGTCGCGTTGATACTGCCCGCCCAAGCAACAACCAGAGAATGGTCTGGCGCCTTGAACACGGTTTTTTCTTCTAGCGGCAACTGGGTTGGCGGCCCGGTTCCCTTGAACAATATCAACGATGATATCGGGGCGTTCTACACGGCGACCTATACCAACCAGCCGACTGTCACCGCCAACCGTTCAATCAACGGGCTCATTTTCGGCAATGGAAGCAACGCCTCGGGCAGTGTCGTGCTCGGACTGGGCAATAACAACTTCAACATCGGCAGCAGCGGCATCGTCATGAATGCCCTCTCCGGGGCCGTCAACATCAGCGGGGACAACTCCCTGCGCTTGCGCGCATCGGGCAACCAGACTTGGGTCAACGATTCGGCAAACAATCTGAACATCTCCACCAGCTGGGGCTCGGCCAATTCGGGAGCCCCCTCCACCATCACCCTCAACGGCACGGGGAATTTTCTCTTCAATGGTGAGCTCAGGGAGCCAAACACAACGAACGCGGTGAGCGTCACCATCAATCTGAGCGGAGGTGGCCGCGCCGACTTCAATGCGGCCCCCACTGCGCTCATCCCCTCGGGCACCATCACCCTCACCGCCGGCACCTTGCGCCTCGGTGCCGACAACCCCTTCGGCACCGGCCCGGTGGTGCTCAACGGCGGCACGTTCTCCTCAGTCAATACCAACGCCCGGAGCCTCACCAATGCGGTGACCATCGGCGGTAGTAACGTGACTTTCGGCGGCGTGGGTAACCTCACCTTGTCCAACGTGGACCTCGGAGCCTCCCTTCGCACACTCACAGTCACCAACGCCACGACCACCTTCGCCGGCGCGGTCACCAACACTGGGGGCATTCTCAAGACCGGAACGGGCACGCTGACCCTCGGTGGCAACAATGCTTACGGGGGCGCCACCACGGTCAGCGCAGGCAGCCTTGTTATCAACGGCAACCAATCTGCGGCGACCGGGGTGCTCAGTGTTGCCAGCGGCGCGACGCTCGGCGGTTCCGGAACTATCGGGGGCGCTACTACCATCAGCGGCGCTCTGGCCCCGGGCAACAGCATCGGCACTCTCACGGTGGCCAAAAGTGTCACTTGGAACGCGGGAGACAGCTGGTTTTTCGAACTCGGCGCGGTCGGTCCGAGCATCGGCAGCCCCGGAATTTCCGACCTGCTCGCCATCACCGGCGGCGATTTCCTCAAGGGCACAGGCTCATCCTTCACCTTCGATTTCGCCGGGACCAGCAACACCGCAAGGTACAAACTTGTCGATTGGACAGGCGAAACCACCTTCGTGGCAGGCGACTTTACCGGCGTCAATCTCGGCGATGCCTACACGAGCGAGTTCGACATCCAAGGCAAAGCCCTCTACGTCAACATCGTCCCCGAGCCCTCGACCTACGCGCTGTTGACCTTGGCCGCCGCTGGTCTCGGCGCCCACGTAGTCCGTCGCTGCCGCTCGGCTTGAAGTTCACATCCGTTACACCGGTTGCACAAGCCGGCTAATCACCCCGCCACGCCGGGCGGCTTTCGTCGGGCGGAGCCGCATTCGGCCAGTCCTTTCCGCGGTTGCCCCTGAATACTGATAGTGACTCGCCCCCGCCATGGCCCACCCCACCATCGAGTATTCCGTCATCGTCGCCTACCTCGTGCTCATGCTCGTGGTCGGGTTGGTCTTCAAGAATTTCAACAAGAACTCCGGCGACTATTTCCGCGGCGGCAGCCAAGGCACGTGGTGGATCGTCGGCATGAGTTCTTTCATGGCGGGGATCAGCGCCTCTCCTGCGCCGCGTCCCGCAACGCCTCTTCTAATGGATGACTATCGCTCTGGCCATCGCAGCGGGTTTGCGGCTGGTCACGACCCGATGAATCGCTCCGCAGCGCGCGGTGGTTGTGTTCGGCAAGTGGGGCAGGAATACAGTCCGGCGCATGATCCGCTCTTATCAAACCCATCCCGATGATGCCGATGCGTGTCTTGCTGTTTTTTTATGCAGAAAAAAGCCGCTCGCGGAGACGGTTGTGCGTCTCGAGACGGGCCGCATAGTCGCAATCCTTCCGCGGTTCGACGCGGCTGGTTTCATCGACCGGAGCCAATCGCGCGGCGAGTTCCGCCACGTCCGACTTCTGCGCGGTCGCCAGTGCCTGGATGGCCGCGCCCAAGGCGGCGCCTTCGGCACTGCGCAGGGTGACAACCGGATATCCGAAGATATCCGCGCACATCTGCCGCCAAACCGGGCTGTTGCTCCCGCCGCCGGTCAGCCGGATGACATCCGGACGCACGCCGAGTTCTTCCATGCGACGCAGTCCGTAAGCCATACCGAGGGTCACGCCCTCCATAACCGCGCGCGCCAGGTGCGCGGGCGTGGTGTTTAAGGCGTTCATCCCGTGCAGCACGCCGCACGAATCCGGCAAATTGGGCGTCCGCTCGCCTTGCAGGTAAGGCAGGAAGAGCAAACCATCCGCGCCCGGCGCCACCGACGCGATCTCTCGGTCCATGCGGTCATGGTCCCAGCCGAACATGCGGCGGAAAAGTTCCGTGGCCACCGTGACATTCATGGTGCAGAGCAAAGGCAACCAGCGGTCGTTGCTGTCGCAGAACGCCGCGATCTCCCCCTCGGGATCGACCACCGGCTCGCCGGCGCACGCGAAAATCGTGCCGCTGGTGCCGAGGCTGGCCGTGACCGCCCCGGGCTGCACATTTCCCGTGCCGATCGCGGCCATCATGTTGTCGCCTCCGCCCGCGCTCACCGTCATCTCGCCCAAGTTCCACTCGCGACGCAGGTCATCCCGCAAAAACCCGCAGGCTTCGCGCGAAGAGCCGACCGCCGGAAGTTTGTCCCGTAGCGCGGGATCGATCGACGCACAAACCTCCGGCGACCAGACGCGGCGACGCACATCAAGGAGCGCCGTGCCGGAAGCGTCGCCGTATTCCATGCACAGGTTTCCAGTGAGACGAAGGTTGAGAAAGTCGTGCGGCAATGCAGCATGCGCGAGGCGCGCGTAGTGGGCCGGCTCGTTTTGCTTGAGCCAGAGAATTTTCGGGGCGGTAAAACCCGGCAGGATGTCATTGCCGACCAGACCGATCACCGCCTCGCGCCCGCCGAGGGCGGCGCGGATTTCCTCGCACTGAGCGGCCGTCGCCGTGTCGCACCAAAGTTTGGCCGGACGGATCACGCCATGCCCGGCATCGAGCGGCACAAAGCCGTGTTGCTGCCCGGAGATACCAAGGGCGGCCACTTGGCCGCGACGCGGACCGAGCGCGGTCAGCACTTCTGCAACAGTCTCTTTCAGCGCGTCCCACCAAACTTCGGGATCCTGCTCCAGGTGACCGGGGGGCAATCCTTCGACCAATCCGTAGGCGCGGCTGCCGGATGCGAGGATTTCTCCCGCTTCGCCGTCCAGTGCGACGGTCTTGAGGCTTTGCGTCCCGCAGTCGATGCCCAGCGCGATCACAAGAACTCGTTCACTAGGTTCTCAAGGTATTCTTGCCCGCCGGAGGACAGCACAGGCGCAGGTTGCGCGAGGGCGGTTTTCTCCAACTCCTCCAGCGAGGCCCGGCCATGCTCGATCTTTTTACCCAAATCGGAATCCCAAGTCGCATAGCGCGCTTGGACAAAGTCGGCAATGCGTCCGTCAGCCCGCAGGGCCGCGGCAATCTTCAAACCGCGCGCGAACGTATCCATCCCCCCGATGTGCGCGTGGAACAGATCCTCCGTCGTGTGCGATTCACGGCGGCGCTTGGCATCGAAATTGAGCCCGCCGTGCGTGAAGCCCCCCATCCCCAGCACGACCAGCATGACATCGACGGCCAGGTAAAGGTCCGTCGGAAATTGGTCCGTGTCCCAGCCGATCAATTCATCCCCGCGGTTCGCATCAACCGAACCGAGTTTGCCCGCGGCTGCCGCCACCGTCAGCTCGTGGCGCATGGTGTGCCCGGCCAGCGTGGCGTGGTTCGTCTCGATATTGAGTTCGAATTCGTCGAGCAGCCCGTATTCCCGCAGGAAATTCAGGCACGCGGCCGCATCGCTGTCGTATTGGTGCGTGCTCGGCTCGCGCGGTTTGGGTTCGATGAAAAATTTGCCGGTAAACCCGATCTTCTTTTTGTGGTCGACGGTCATGTGCAGGAACGCCGCGAGGTGATCGAGTTCGCGCTTCATGTCCGTGTTCCACAGCGTCGAATAGCCCTCGCGCCCGCCCCAGAACACATACCCCGACCCGCCGAGGCGGTGCGTGACTTCGAGCGCTTTCTTCACCTGTGCCGCGGCATGGGCATAGACCGGCAAGCTCGGCGAGGTGGCTGCGCCTTGGGCGTAGCGCGGATGGCCGAAAAGGCACGCCGTGCCCCAGAGCAATTTCTTGCCGGTTCGCGTCTGCTCTTCGGCCAGAGTCTCCGCCACGGCATCGAGCGCCTTGTTCGATTCGGACAGCGACCCGAGTTCCGGCGCGACGTCCCGGTCGTGGAAGCAGTAAAAATCGATCCCGGTCTTTTCGAGAAATTCGAAGAACACGCGCACCCGCTTCTGCGCATTGGCCACCGAGTCGCTGCCGTCATCCCACGGCATGAGTGCGGTGCCAGCGCCGAACGGGTCGGCCAGAGGATTGCGCATGACATGCCAGTAAGCCGCCGCGAATCGCAAATGATCGCGCATCGACTTCCCCTCGACCATCTCGTCGGGATTGTAGTGTTTGAAAGCGAAAGGATTGCGGGACTTGGCGCCCTGGAAGGCGATCCGACCGACGGTGGGGAAGAAGCTATCACTCATGGCTCTCGTTGAATGTGCATTCGGAAATCACAATGGCCGAGAAAATTCATTTTATTCCGTC
>Ga0163212_1001055_pt1 | contig 12161 bp, 9 predicted proteins | sample Malawi_45m_30L_FD_113532 | JGI IMG/M metagenome (GOLD analysis project Ga0163212, IMG submission 113532) | Freshwater microbial communities from Lake Malawi, Central Region, Malawi to study Microbial Dark Matter (Phase II) - Malawi_45m_30L | ecosystem: Environmental > Aquatic > Freshwater > Lake ...
GCTCGGAGGATGTCGTCCGGCGTGGATTGGTCAAAAGAACATCGCGGCGGATAATCCCCGCCTCAGCCCGGCCGGAGGGCCCGGCCGCGTTCGAGCGTGAGCCGGAGCGAGGGCGCCGTGGGCGATTTCCTCAGCTTGGCGAGGGACTCCGGGTCGCCGGCGTGCACGAGTTCCCCGCCGGCGTTGCCGCCTTCCGGGCCGATCTCGATCACCCAGTCCGCCTCGGCGATCACGTCGGGATGATGTTCGATCACCACGACCGTGTGCCCTTGGTCGACGAGCGCGTGGAGCAGTTCGATCAGGCGCCGGCAGTCGGACTGGTGGAGCCCGATGGTCGGTTCCTCGAGGATGTAGAAGTTCGGTCGGATCTCACCGCGCGCGCGTTCGCGGAAGGTCGGCAGACCTTGGGCGAGTTCGCTGACCAGCTTGAGGCGCTGCGCCTCGCCGCCGGAGAGCGTCGGGCTGCTCTGGCCGAGCGTCAGGTAACCCAGGCCCGTCTTCACCATCAGGCCGCAGAGGTCGCCTAGCTTCGCATCGAACGACAGGAACGCCGCGGCTTCCTCGAACGTCATCGCCAGCAGGTCGGCGGCGGACTTGCCGTTCCAGCGGATCGCCTTCGCGGCGGCGCCGTAACGCGTGCCCGCGCATTCTTCGCAGGGCACGTAGGTGTCGGGCAGGAAGCTCATCTCGAGCTTGATGCGGCCCGCGCCCGAGCAGGCTTCGCAACGTCCGCCGGAGGTGTTGAAGGAGAAGAAGCCCGCGCCGTGTCCGCGGATCGCGGCTTCCGGCAGGGAGGCCAGACGTTCGCGCACGAGGTCCCAGACGCCGACATACGTCGCCGGCGTCGAACGGGGCGTCTTGCCGATCGGCTCCTGGTCGACGACCACCAGTTGGCGGAAGCCCTTGAGTCCGGACAGCGTCGTGAAGGCCGGCTTACCCTCGTGCGAGACCGCGGCGAGCGCCTCCTTGCCCGTGACCCCGTCCTTCTTCTTCGCGAGCGCGGCGCGGATCGCGGGGGCGAGGAGGTCGGTCACCAGCGTGGACTTGCCGGCGCCGGAGACGCCGCAGACGACGGTCAGCCGACCGGCAGGGATGCGGACGTCGAAGCCCTTGAGGTTCCGGAGCGAAGAGTCCTTCAGGCTGACCCAGGCCGCGGGCGCGTCTTTGCCGGTGACGGGCCGGCGGGCGCCGCGGAGCGGATGCGGGATGGCCTCCTTCAGGAAGCGGCCTGTCACCGAGTCGGCGCGCGCCTCGAGCGCGGCGACGGTGCCTTGGGCGACGATCTCGCCGCCGTGGACGCCGGCGCCCGGACCCATGTCGACGACCAGGTCGGACGCCCGCATGGTGTCCTCGTCATGTTCGACGACCAGCACCGTGTTGCCGCGGTCGCGCAGGCCTTTGAGCGAGCCGATGAGCCGGTCGTTGTCTCGCGGGTGCAGGCCGATGCTCGGTTCGTCCAGGACGTAGAGCGCGCCGGAAAGCGTCGAGCCGAGCTGGGAGGCGAGGCGGATGCGCTGGGCTTCGCCGCCGGAGAGCGTGTCGGCGCCGCGGTCGAGCGCGAGGTAGCCGAGGCCGACCGAGTCCAGGAAGCGCAGGCGGGCGGCGATCTCGGGCAGCAACGCGTCCACGATGGCTTTCTCGCGGGCCTCGAGCTTCAGGCCGGAAAGGAAGGCGAGGGTCTCGTCCGGTTGCAGGCGCAGCAGGCCGGGCAGGGACAACGCGCGCCCCTTGGGACCGATGAGCCTCACCGACCGGCCGATTGGACCGAGGCGCTCGCCGCGGCAGGTCGGGCAGACCGCCTCGCCGACCCGGTCGGCGATGGCGTTCTCGTTGATGGACTCTTCTTCGTCGGAGGAGAAAGCGGCGACCTCGAGGCCGTGGCCGCGGCAGTCCGGGCACCAGCCGCGGGGCGAGTTCCAGGAGAGGTGCTTAGGGTCGACTTCCGGGAAGGATTCGCCCGTGGCGGGGTCGCTGCGCGACGTCGATAGGTAGGCGACCTGCCGGCCGTCGGGGGCGAGCAGGACGCACGCGCCCTTGCCGGCCGCCAGCGCCTGACGGACGAGCGTGCGGAGGGCCTTCTCGCCGGATGCCTCGGTCTCATCGGGCCGGCGGATCAGGCCGTCGGCGCGGAGTTCGCCGAAGACCGCGTCGACGTCGTGTTCGGAATAACGGTCGAGCCCTTCGAAGCCTTCGACCTGGAGCATCTCGCCGTCGCAACGGAGACGGCGCAGGCCTTTCATCTCGGCCCACTCGGCGAGCGGGCGGTGATGGCCCTTGCGGGCGCGCACGAGCGGGGCGGCGACGAGCAGGGAACCCTTCTTCAGGGCCTTCGTCCGCTTGGCGACCAGGCGGACGACGGCGTCTTCGGTCATCTCCACGAGCGGCTCGCCGGTCGTCGGGCTGTGCAGCACGCCGGCGCGGGCGAAGAGCACGCGCAGGTACTGGGCCACCTCGGTGACCGTCGCTACCGTGGACTTCGCCGAGCCGCGCGTCACGCGCTGTTCGATCGCGACCGTGGGCGGGAGTCCCGTGAGCGCGTCGATGTCCGGCTTCGGCAGCTGTTCGACGAACTGGCGCGCGTAGGCCGACACGCATTCGAGGAAGCGGCGCTGGCCTTCGGCGAAGAGGATGTCGAAGGCCAGGGAGGATTTGCCGGAGCCGGACACGCCCGTCATCACCGTCAGCGACCCGTGGGGAATCTCAAGCGAGACGTCCCTGAGGTTATGTTCCCGCGCGCCGCGGAGGGAGATCGACGTCGGGCGCGGCTTGCCCGGCGCGGTCGGGGCCGTGGCGAAGGCGCCGTCGCCCTTGGCGAGGAAGCGTCCCGTCACCGTGCCCGCCCGGGCGACCTCGGCGGGCGTTCCTTCGGCGATGAGGCGTCCCCCGGCGGGGCCGGCTTCCGGACCCATCTCGAGCAGCCAGTCGCAGGCCTTCAGCACGTCGAGGTGGTGTTCCACCACGATGAGCGAGTGGCCGGCTTCGGTCAGGCGGTGCAGCAGTCCGACCAGGCGGGCCACGTCTTCGCGGTGCAGCCCGGTCGTCGGTTCGTCGAGGAGCAGCAGCGCGCCGCTTTTGCGGGCGTCGATCCTGGAAAGGTAGCGGACCAGCTTGAGGCGCTGCGCTTCGCCGCCGGAGAGCGTCGTGAGCGGCTGCCCCATCGAAAGGTAGCCGAGGCCGACTTCTTCGAGGCAGGCCAGCTGGGCGGAGGCGGGCGTGCGTTCGCCGAGGAAGCGGCGGGCTTCCGTGACCGACATCGCCAGCAGGTCGCCGACGGACTTCCCCTCGTAGCGGAAAGCGAGCACCTCGTCGCGGAAACGCTTGCCGTGACACGAGGGGCAGGGAGGGCGACGTCGGAGACGAACTGCATCTCGACCGTCTCCCAGCCCGCGCCGCCGCAACGTTCGCAGCGGCCTTCGCCGGCGTTGAAGGAGAAGTGGGCGGCCGAGAACCCGGCGGCCTTCGCTTCCGGCGAGTTGCCGAGCAGGGTGCGGATCGCGTCCCAGGCGCCGACATAGAGCGCCGGATTGGAGCGCGGCGTGCGGGTCGCGGGGGATTGGTCGACCAGCGCGACCTCCGCCGGCTCCCGGTCGAACCTCACCCACTTCAGTTCGGTCGACTCGTCGCCCGACTCCGGATCGCGGCGCCCGATCACCTGATGGAGCAGCGTCGACTTGCCTGAGCCCGAGACGCCGCAGAGGCCGACGAGGCGGCCGAGCGGGAGCGAGCAGCTGAAGTCGCGCAGATTGTTGACGGACGCGCCGTTGACGCGGAGACGAGGTGTCGTGTCGCTGACCGGACGCGGGGCGCGCGTCTCGGGCGAGCGTCGGCCGGAGAGCCAGCCGCCCGTCGCGGAATCCTTGACCTTGAGGATGCCGGCGGGCGGTCCCTGGTAGAGGAGACGGCCGCCGTCGGCGCCGGGGCGCGGCCCGACTTCGATCAGCCAGTCCGCCGCGCGCATCACGGACTCGTCGTGTTCGACGACCACCACCGTGTTGCCTTGGTCGACGAGGCTGCGGAGGATCGCCACCATGCGGGCGAGGTCGCGGGCGTGCATGCCGACGCTCGGCTCGTCGAGGACGAAGACCGTGTCCGCCAGGCAGGCGCCGAGGCACGAGGTCAGGTTGACGCGTTGGACCTCGCCGCCGGAGAGCGTGCGTGAGAGACGGTCGAGTGCGAGGTAGCCGAGGCCGACCGCCTCGAGGTAGCCGAGGCGCGCGAGGATGGCCTCGAGGGCATGGTCGGCCGGGTGGCGGGAATCCTTGGGCGCCGACGGCGCGAGGAGCGCGCGCAGGTCCGAGACCGGCGACGCGTAGAGTTCGGGGAGCGTCCGGCCCTGCCAGCGCCAGCAGAGCGATTCCTCGCGGAAGCGGCCGCCGTGGCACTGCGGGCAGGATTCGTAGGCGCGCCAGCGGGAGAGGAACACCCGCACATGCATCTTGTAGGTCGTCCCTTCGAGCCAGCGGAAGAAGCCGCGGATTCCGTACCACATCGAATCATAGGAGCCGGGCACGTAGCCCGGCTCGCCGTGCTCGACGAACTTACGGTGCGCCGCGGAGAGCTTCCTCCAGGGGACGTCCATCGGGATGCCCGCCTTGCGGCAGGCGCGGGCGAGGTCCTTCTGCGATTCGCCGTAGACCGTGCCTTGGAACGGCGCGATCGCGCCCTCCGCGAGCGTCAGCGCCGGGTTCGGGATGATCTTGCCCCAGTCGAGTCCGATGACGCGGCCGAAGCCGCGGCATTCCGGGCAGGCGCCGACGGGCGAGTTGAAGGAGAAGAGTGCGGGCGAGGCGGGCCGGAATTTACGGCCGTCGACCGGCGACTCGAGCGCCTCGCTGTAACGGGCGAGCTCCTGCCCTTCATCGTCGAGCAGGCGCAGGCGGGCGCCGCCGAGGCGGAAGGCCGCGAGGGCCGCCTCGTGGAAGCGCGAGGCTTGGTCGGGGGCGACCGTCACGCGGTCCTGGATCACCAGCAGTTCCGCGGCGTCGGCGGGGATCTCGTCCTCTGTCAGCCGGACGCGCCGGCCGGCGGCGCAGGCGCGGCTGAAGCCCGCCTTGGCGAATTCTTCGGCGATGGCCGCCCAGCCGAGGGACTCCGGCTTGGCGACCGCGAAAGCGAGCGAGAGCGGTCGGCCCGGGAAGCGGGTGAGCGAATCCTGCCAGGCCGCGTCGGGTCCGCGCGGGACGATGACCCGGCCGCTGGCCGGGTCGACGAGTTCGGCCCGGTGCGCGAACCAGATTTTGAACCAGTCGCAGAGTTCGGTCATCGTGCCGACCGTCGAACGCGACGTCCGGACCGCGTTGCCTTGCCTTATCGCGACGGACGGACGGACGTTCTCCGCCGCGTCGAGCGCCGGGGATGGCAGCAGTTCGAGGAACTGGCGGACGTACGGGCTGAACGTCTCGACGTAGCGCCGCTGGCCCTCCGCGTGGAGGGTGTCGAAGACCAGGGAGGACTTGCCCGCGCCGCTGAGGCCCGTGACCACGATCAGCTTGCCGACCGGGATGTCGACGTCGAAGCCTTTCAGGTTGTTCTGGCGGACGCCGCGGAGGCGGATCGCGTCTGGTCGCAGGACGGACATCGGACCCTCCAACGGACTCGTATCGTCCCGCTTGGCAAACCTGCTAGCGCGCTCGGCAGCGGATTACGCCCTGAGGGGTGGCGACCGCCCTGACTTTGACGTCATGCGGCTCGTCCGGCAGCCGCGGGACGAGTTGGAAGGCATGCGCGTGGCCGAGGAGGAAGGTCCTGCGGGGCGGCTTGGTCAGCAGCCGGTCGTAGAGACCGCCTCCGAAGCCGAGCCGGCGCCCGGCCCCGTCGAAGCCGAGGCCCGGGACGAGGATGAGGCCGGCGTCGGCCAAGGGAGCCGTCGGAGCGGAAGATTGCGGTTCCCGGATGCCGAGGCGGGAGACCCGGAGCGCGCCGAGGTCGGCGACCTCGTGGAGCGTGAGGCGGGTGCGTTGGCAGACGCGCGGGAGCAGGAGCCGCTTCCCTTCGAGCAGGGCGAGGGTGAGGAGCGCGTCGGTCGGCAGTTCGCCTCCGAAGGACGCGTACAGGCAGACCGTCTTCGCCTGCTTCCATTCGGGAAGCTGCGTGATCAGCCGGGCGGCCGCGTCGCCGGCGACCTGCAGCTCGCGGGGCGTGAGGGCGATGCGGCGGGCCTTCAGTTCCGCGCGCAGCGCCTGCTTGGCGGCCCGGGCGTCCATAGGCTCAGAAAAGCCGGTTGAGCGTCAGAGTCAACAGGACGACCGGCAGGTAGAGGACCGAGGCGATGAAGAGCGGCTTGGCGACCGCCGCCCGGCGTTGCGGCAGCGCGAACTCGAGGGTGAGCTTGAAGAACCAGGCGCCGGCGAGGAGGGAGACCCAGACGTAAGGGCTGGTCCACGTCGGGAAGAAGTTCGTGGCGATCGCGCCCGCCACGATGATCATCGGCAGGATGAAGGCCAGCGCCCAGACCGAGGCCGAGCGGCCGGAGGGGTCGTCGACCGTGGCGACCTTGAAGCCGCCGCGCGCATAGTCCTCGCGGCACATCACCGCGAGGGCCATGAAGTGGGGCACCTGCCAGAAGAACAGCAGCGCGAAGAGCAGCCAGCCCATGCGGTCGACGTCGCCGAGCTTGGCCGCGGTCCCGATGATTGGAGGAATCGCGCCCGGCAGCGAGCCCACGAGCGTGCACCACGACGTCATCTTCTTCAACGGGGTGTAGAGAAAGAGGTAGGAGAACGCCGTGGCGGCGGTGAGGGCGCCGGCCAACGGATGGGCGCCGAGCCAGACGAAGCTCATGCCGCCGGCCAGGAGCAGCATGCCGAAGAGCAGGGCGGCGCCCGGGCGGATGATCCCGGCGGGGATCGGCCGGTTGCGCGTGCGTTCCATCCTGGCGTCGGCGTCGCCCTCCCACCACATGTTGACGGCGCCGCAGCCCCCGGCCGCCAGGGCGGTGCCCAGGGCGAGGGAGACGAGCACCTTGGCGTCGGCCGGCTGCGTGGGCGCGCTGCAGAAATAGCCAGCGAGCGAGGTGAGGACGGAGAGGAACGACAACCGGGGCTTGGTCAGCTCCCAGTAGGCGGCAGGCAAGGATTCGGCGCGTTCGCTCATCGGTCCTGTCGTGGCGGGTTTACGCGGGGGGTTAAAGGCAAATCCGCCCCGCCGGTTCAGGCGGCGACGGGCCGGGCCCGACGATGCGCGAGCGCGACGGCGGCGACGAGCGAGGAGAACAAAGCCGCGCCCACGACGAGGTGGACCGTGCGCACGTGCGGATTGTCGTACAGCCGGAGACTGAGGATCCCGAGCGCGACCTGGAGGCTCAGCAGGCCGGGCAGGGTTGCCCAGCGCAGGAACGGATACCCCTGCCGAGCCAGCCGGTAGGCGAAGAACAGCACGGCCGAGGCCGCGAGCAGGGCGCCGCCGCGGTGGGCGAGATTGACCCACCAGACCAGGCCGTCGCCAGCCGTGGGCAAGAAGAGCCCTTGGTCGGGCGAAGTGACCCAGGCGGTGAAGCGACCTTGGCGCATGACCGCGCCGCCGACGATGACCGCGAGCGTGAGGCCCGCCGCCCAACGTCCGACCCGGAAGGGCGCGGGGTCCTCGCCGCGGCCCGCGCGATGCCAGGCCGCGCTGTGGGCGAGGGCGACGAAGGCGAGGAGGGCGAGCGTGAGCTGCGCGTTGACGGCGTGGCCGACGGCGAAGGCCACGGCCTTGAAGTTGCCGTCCCCGCCGATGTTCAGCTGGTCGAGGAGCACGCGCAGGCCGCCGAGCATGCCCTGCAGCACGACGAGGCCGACGAGCGCGTAGGCCGCGCGGCGCACGACGGGCCGCGGCTCACGCAGGCGATGCGCGACGGCGATGGCCACGCAGAGCACGCCCAGGCCGGTCGCGGCGAGGCGATGCGAGTGCTCGGCGAACTTGTCGATCTCCGTGAGCCAGCCGGGCGGGTTGACGGAGCCGTTGGACAGCGGCCAGTCCAGGAAGGCCATGCCTGCCTGGATGCTGGTCGTGAAGCCCCCGGCTTGGAGCACGAGCACCGACCACGCCAGCGTGAACAGGCACAGGCCGAACAGACGTCGGTCAGGAGCGGCGGATTCCGGCTGGGTCATGGCTTCATCTCACGGGACAACGCGGACGGCGCAAATCCCAAGCACGCTTGGTCCCTCTCTTAAGCCCCGCCGATGGGGCTCATCAGGATCCCGCGGCGTGCCGGCCGAAGGCGCGGATCTTGCCGACCACGTTCGTCAGCCCGTTGCGGCGGTTCGGGGAGAGATGCTGGGTGATGCCGACCGCCGAGAGGAAGTCAGCGTCGGTCGCCGCGACCTCCGCCGGCGCGGCGCCGTCGTAGAATTCGCAGACCAGGCTCGCGACGCCCTTGGTGATGAGCGAATCGGCGTCGCAACGGAAACGGCAGACGCCTTCCTCGAGCGAGGGCACGAGCCAGAGGTTGGACGAGCAGCCTTCGACGAGGAAGGCTTCGAGCTTGAGTTCGCTCGGTAGCTTCGGCGCCGACTTCGCCCGGTCGATCACGTATTGGAAACGCTCGTGGTGGTCGGAGAACGGCTCGAACTCGGCGATGAGCTCGGCGCGGCGGCGGGCGAGGTCCATCGGCGGGTCAGAAGCCGGCGAGGGCGTCAGGGTCGAGGTTGGGGCGCACGAGGGCTTCGCAGGCGGCCAGGAGCTTGCGTTGCCGTTCCGGCGGCAGCTTCGATTCGGTGCGGAGCCATGAGGCGGCATCCTGCCAGACGAGGGGGGAAGGGCGGCGCAGCGTCAGCAGGGCCTCCAGTTCATCGGCGATGGCGCGGCGCGAGCCGTAGGCTTCGGACTGGCCGGCGAGGATCCGGGCGGAGACGTAATCCGCACGGAGCTGCGAGTGTCGCGGATGCTTCGCGGTGCCGGCTTCGAGGACGCGGACCGCGGGTTCGCCCGCGCGGATCACGCGCAGGTGGCGGCCGACGGAGCGGTAGGCCTCGGGACCGAGGTCCGGGGCCTTCAGGAACTCCTCGAGGTAACGGTCGCCCGTGTCGCGGTCGATCTTGGCGGCCTTCGGGTCGGTCTTGGCGCGCGCGTGGTGGGCGATGCCCAGCAGGGCCATGACGAGCGGCTCCTTCGACTTGAAGTAGGTGCGGTCGGCGGCGGCGATCTGCTGGTACTGCGTGATCGCCTGGCCCGGGTCAGTTCCCCGGACCAGTGCTTCGAGATGGAGCACCGCGAAGGTCACGCGCTCGAAGCCCTGCCGGTCAGCGGCGATGGCGATCGCTCCGGTCAGTTCGGAGTAGCCTCTCTCGGCGGAGAAGTTGGCGAGGGCGAGCATCGCGGCCGAGTTCGCGGCATGGCGGGCGAAGATGAGTTTGAGCTGCTTGTCGAAGTCTTCCTTGAGACCGAGCCGATCCAGCAGGTGGAGTTTCTGGATCTGGGGGAAGAAGGCGGCCTCATCGAGTTCGATGCGCTCTTGATTGACCGCCAAGGCGATGCGGCTTTCCCCCAGCAGGATGTGGTAGCGGGTGAGCTGCGACAGCACGGCTTCGCGGGCTGCGCCGCCGAAAGCCGAGGCCTTGGATTCCAGCAGGCTGATGGCCTCGCGGGTCTTGCCGCCCTCGAAGAGGGCGCGGGCCTTGAGGAGCAGACCGCTGGGAAGCTTGTCTAAACCGCTGGTATTGATGAGGTTGACTGCATCCGGGTATTTTCCGGTCCAGTAAAGCGAGGTCGCGGCCGAGAGCGAGAGCACCTCCCGCATGCTGACGGAGATATTCTTAGTGTTATTGAGCAGTCGGAGACTGACTTCGATGACTTCTGAGTCGCGTTCCCGAGCTTGGAGCAGCTGGAAGTAGCGCTCCAGATAGTCCTTGGTCAGCGGTTCCTCGATGGGGAGAAACTCCAGTCCATGCTGGAGGGTCTGGATCGCGTCGTCTGTCCGGCCAGCCACCGAGTGTAAGAAGTTGGCGAAGAACAGTTTAGACTTAGCGCTCCCCGGGTTGCAACGGACCGCGACCTGGGCCAGGCGCAGGGCGTCGTCCATCCTGCCCGCCGCTTGGGCGGCCATCCCTTCCTTGGTGAAGTATTCGGCCAGTTGGTTGAGGTGTTCCTGCAGAATTTGGGCCGATTTATCGGGCTGATCCTCGAGTTTGGACAACGAAAGGCGGATGATCTGCAGGAGGGTTTTGTCCCTGATGAGGTCTGCTTTAACGTAGGTCTGACGGGCATAACTCAGAATGGCTTCCCTGTCTTTGAGCTGAGGCAGGCCAGCCAGGACAATGATTTCAGCGTCTTCGGCCTCTTCTTTGCTGGCGGACCCGGCCGCCGGCGAGGAGGGAGGGGGAGGCGTCTGGGCCAGACCGGTCAGGCAACAAGCACCGAGGAGCAAGAAGACGGTCAGGCGGGCGGGGGGCATGAGCGGAATTGGATTAATGGCAGAGGGCATGAAATTGTCCCGCCAAAAAATCCGGCGGGGGTGGCGCCGGGAGGAGAGTAAAGAAACCTTAAAATCCCCGCATTTTCCTCTTGCATGAGGGGCCTCGACCCCTATGCCCAAACCCTCTTTTCCCTATTTGCCTAGGCCCATGCCTACCATCAACCAGCTCGTCCGTAAACCGCGTGTCCAACCCAAGGCCAAGTCGAAGTCGCCTGCCTTGAACAACTCGCCCTTCCGCCGCGGCGTGTGCGTGCAGGTCATGATCCGTACGCCGAAGAAGCCGAACTCGGCCCAGCGCAAGGTCGCCAAGGTGCGTCTGACGAACGGCCAGGAGGTCATCTCCTACATCCCCGACGAAGGCCACAAGCTGCAGGAACACTCCGTCGTCCTCGTCCGCGGCGGCCGCGTGAAGGACCTTCCCGGTGTGCGCTACCACATCGTCCGCGGTCCGCTCGACTGCTCCGGCGTCGAGAAGCGTCGTCGCTCCCGCTCCAAGTACGGCGTCAAGCGCCCGAAGGAGAAGAAGTCCTAACCCCTTACCCGACCATGTCTCGTCGCCGCAAAGCAGCCAAGCGCGCCCACCTCCCGGACGCCCGTTACGGCTCCCCCCTCATCAGCCAGCTCATCAACGTCGTGATGAAGTCCGGCAAGAAGTCCATCGCCCAGGGCATCGTCTACGGCGCGATCGAGAAGGTCAGCGAGAAGCTGATGAAGGGCAACCCCGTCGAACTGATGCTCGGCGCCCTCGAGAATTGCCGCCCGAAGCTCGAAGTGAAGAGCCGCCGCGTCGGTGGCGCCACCTACCAGGTCCCGGTCGAGGTCTCCCCGGAGCGCCAGAACAGCATCGCGTTGCGCTGGGTCGCCGCCGCCGCCGCCGGCCGCAAGGGCACCACGATGTCCGAAGCCCTCGCCGCCGAGCTCGTCGACGCCTACAACAACACCGGCAACGTGGTGAAGAAGCGCGAAGAGACCCACAAGATGGCCCAGGCCAACCGCGCCTTCGCCCACCTCAAGTGGTAATCCGCGGGTAACCCTCCCGATAGACAACGGTTCCGACCATGGCCAAGCTTTCCGACCTCAACTCCCCGAACCGCGCCTACCCCCTGGAGCACACGCGCAACATCGGCATCGCCGCGCACATCGACGCCGGCAAGACGACCACCACGGAGCGCATCCTCTTCTACACCGGCGTGGTGCACAAGATGGGCGAAGTGCACGACGGCACCGCCACCACCGACTGGATGGAGCAGGAGCGCGAGCGCGGCATCACGATCACCGCGGCCGCCATCTCCGCCGGCTGGAAGACCAAGGAGGGCCATTTCGCGAACATCGACCATCGCATCAACATCATCGACACCCCCGGCCACGTGGACTTCACGGCCGAGGTGGAGCGCTCGCTCCGCGTGCTTGACGGCGCCGTCGCCGTGTTCTGCGCCGTCGCCGGCGTGCAGCCCCAGTCCGAGACCGTCTGGCGCCAGATGAACAAGTACGGCGTCCCGCGCGTCGCGTTCGTCAACAAGATGGACCGCACCGGCGCCGACTACTTCGGCGCGGTCGACGACATCCGCACCAAGCTCAAGGGCAACGCCCACCCCCTCTTCATCCCGATCGGCCAGGGCGAGGAGTTCAAGGGCATGATCGACCTGATCAAGAACATCGCCTACGTCTACGACGAGACCGACCCGAAGGGCATGAAGTACCAGACGGTCGAGATCCCCGAAGGCCAGAAGCAAGAAGCCAAGCAGTGGCGCACCAAGCTCGTCGAAGC
>Ga0163212_1001059_pt1 | contig 12149 bp, 9 predicted proteins | sample Malawi_45m_30L_FD_113532 | JGI IMG/M metagenome (GOLD analysis project Ga0163212, IMG submission 113532) | Freshwater microbial communities from Lake Malawi, Central Region, Malawi to study Microbial Dark Matter (Phase II) - Malawi_45m_30L | ecosystem: Environmental > Aquatic > Freshwater > Lake ...
ACATTGCGCCGTGCGATGCCGGTGAACGCATACGCCGCCACACTGATTGAGGCACCCGTGATGGCGGCTAGGATTTCAACCACGACTAGGCTCTGGCTTCGCTCTCATTATGGCAATGGTGCCAAGCATTAGCCTTTGCCCTGACCGCGCATCTTCTTGCGTCCGTGGCTAGGCAGGGAATGTTGCCCCTGCCCTTGACGGGTGCGCTTGGGTTTGCCGGGTTTGAACTCAATGCGACCTAAGGCGGTCTTGCTTTTAACCGCCATCAGTCTTCACGCGGGTTGATTGCAAACAAGTTGTAGTCCATCAGTAGCGGAAAACTGAGGCTCATGATGAGGGCGGCTGTGGCCATGTGATGTTCCAGGGAAAGCCGGATTGCTTGGTTACATCCCGCAGAGCCTGGCGATAAGTTGCCCAAACTGCATGGTCAACTGGGGCATCAGGCAGTTGTGTCCAATCGCAGTCGGCCAATAGTTTGTTGCGAGTGGCGCGGACAGCATCGCCTTGCGCGGCGTCCATTTTTGCCTTTTGCTCGTCGCTAGGTGTGACGGCGATGTAGTGCGTGAACCACTGCCCCTTGATTTCCACTACGCCATCGCGTTGGGCGTATTGGTAGGGCGGGATCAACGTGGGCTGCGGACCTTCCAGCACGGGGTCATAGCCGAAGTCATCGATGACTTGAGGCGTCAGCACATCCGGGAAGGAGGTGTTCGGGAAGGAGTGCCGAAACTCCTGTTCGGTGACAACGGCGCCAGTGATGCGGTTACGGAGTTCCATGGGTTCAGGCTATCGCCAAAAAGATGAATGAACCACCATTCGCGTTGATGTCAGCGGGAGCGGTGGAGCTGATCTCAAAGCCAGAGTTCAGCGGGTCGATGTAGTCGGTATTGGTGACTTCTGCGGCGGTGGAGTTGAGCAGCAGGTAGGGATCGTTACCACTGATAATGTTGCGTGCAGTGTCCCAGACATACCAGCTTCCGGTGCCATTTGTGCGCTTGATCAGTACAAAGCGGGCACCAGCTGTGAAGCCGCAGTCAATTTGCTTAGTGGCGCCTGTGCCTGTGTAGCTGCCGACTTTGCTGATGCCGGTACAGGAAGCAAAAAGATAAGCAATGTAAGTGCCTCCACTACCATTAACATTACCGTCATTATCAACAGAAAAAACGGATGATGTTGGCGCTGTACTATTCCAACGGCCATCGCTTGATTCAACATTAACTGCATTAAGTTGAATACGGTAGTTCTGAGGTGTTGTTCCATTATTTAAGCCGGAATGATAAACGGGAATGTAGCTCATTCCACCGTCACGCCCAAAAACAATAATCATTTCTGGTGCCACGCCTAAATTGTGACTTATTGTGCGTGCTACGGATGTACCTGTATATCCAACAACATCAAAGAATCCGGGCGCACGCTTGAAGGTTTCGACGACATGGTTATTGCTTGTGGTGCTGACATTGAGCTTGCTGGTTAGATCATTACCAACCCAAAAGCCGGTCATTGATGACCAGGCAGTGCCGTATTCAACACCGCTGACAAGCTGGGCATCAAAGCTGTCGGCATCATTAACCTCACCTGACAAGCTGCCAGTCAGCCGATACGGCTGACCATGCATCCGATCCCCCACTACCATGCCGGCAAGCACTGTGTCATTCCGTTGCCGAATCCACGCCATGTCGGTCACGATGTCCGTGGTAACAAGACGGTTATCGACGTTGGTGCCGGTATAAACCTTGGGTTGGAAGACCTTGGTGGCATCCGTGGGCGTTCGCATCGGCCCGCGTCGGATAGCGATATAGGCAATGGTATGAGCTGCATTGCCGTAACCGCGATTGATAAACCCTGTTGCTGTCAAATCAACGATGTCGCCATTACCTTCACTGGAGGCAAGATTAGCTCTTAAATAAGAATCGTTTCCCGGAATAATGCCCCGCATGTTATCAAGAATATCCCAAGATGCGGCGCTAGTTGTATTTTTAAGAAGTAGCCATTGCGGCTCCCATCCAAGATTGATTTGACCCCCGGCTCCGCCAACGAAGCTACCACACTGAATAACATCGCTAGCGGTTGTTTCGTGCGCGAACAGGTAAGCAACATAAGTAGCGCCACTACTGTTAAAAGATGTTCCGCCTACACTAAAAACTGAGCTAGTCGGCTCTGTTGCGTTCCACCATTCATTTGCTCCGACTGTATAGGCAGAATCATTTAGATTTAAGAACATGCCCTTTGTCGCACCTAGACTGCGGTGATAAACACCCCAATCAAAACCTGCGGTATTGGTGCGTTTAACAATGATGCACCCAGGTACACTGCCAAGACTGTGCGAGATTGTACGGTTAATGCCGTTGCCGGTATATGTAACTACGTCAAAAAACTTTGCGGCCTTGCGAAAGGTCCAGGAGGCATGGATTGCATTGTTAGTATTAACGCTACCAATGCCGTCAGTGCCAAGGCTAAATCCTGTTGTATTAAATGCTGTAAGTGTTGTATTGCTGCCTGTCGCTTGACCGGCATTAGAGTTACTAATCAACCACTTATCGGTTCCTCTTGCGGTATCAAAAATGTTGTGGTCAAATGCTCCATCTCGTCTTTTAATCCAAACCATTCCCCCCTTAGTGCTTAAATCGATGCCATTTGTAATTGTTTGATTACTGCTAGTACCGTTATATAGCCAAGTGCTAAACACATCCTCCACGTAAGGCGCTTCAGCCGCACCACCTGCTCCAGCGGCGCCCATCAGCAGTGCTTGGGTATTGGGATCCATGCGTTTATCAGGTGGTGTAGTTAATCAGACTGGAAGCACGCCAGCGGGTGCCACCATTATCGGTTTGGAAAATAAACAAGTGCGTTTTACCTGTTGTCAGCGTTGGGGCTGTACCACCAGGCCATTCAGCGGTGCTGAACCATGTAATCGCGCCACTGGTATGCTCCAGCTCAAGCGTAAAGGCATAATTGCGGCTGGCAGGCACATTGCTGACCGTAAAGGTCGAGGCACCATTGATTGTTTTGGTGAAGTAGTTGCCGGCGCTACAATCAATGTCCAGTGCGCTGACGGCTGTGGCGTTGCCTGCGTAGGAACCACTAACATCCAGCTTGGTGGCCGGTGTTGATTGGTTGATGCCGATGCGGTCAGTGCTGGCATCCAAGAAGAATAGGTGGGTGTTGGTGTCACCCTCCATTCGTACATCAACGTCAGCGCCAGCGTCATTGATCGTGACCGCACCAACAATGCCCACGGTCGAATCAAAGACCGCTGCACCTGTTACGTCGAGCGTGCCAGGAATGTCTACGTTATTGGTCCATTCAACGCCTGTTCCGGCAGCGTCGGTTTGTAGCAGTTGATATGCCGCGCCATCAGCCAGCTTGCTAACGGCGATTTCGGCACTGGCGCTAATGTCGGCGTTAACGATGACGGCGCTGCCAATGGATGCCGTGCCGTCGCTGGCGATTGTGATGTCGCCTGAAACCTTGCCGAAGGTGTAGTCCGTGATCCGACTAACTGCTGTCTTGCGGTTTGTGCCAGCGCCACCATCGTCAACGATGAATAGATCAGCATCGGCTAGGGCAGCGCCAATATCGGTGCCGCCATCAATATCCAGTGCAGCAAGGCTGACTTTGTTGGCGGTGCTGATCGTGTCGAGTTTGGAATCAGCGATGCTGCCAGCCAACATGGTGCTGGTGACCGTGGCAGTATCGCCTGTCGTGATGACCGTGCCCGAAACATCCGCAAAAGTTACGGTCCGATCAGCCGTTGGGTCGGTGACGGCAAGCGTTGTTTCGTAGGCGTTAGCTGTGCTGCCCTCAAAGACAAGCGATCCAGCGGTGCCGATCAGCAGTTCACCAGTAACCGTGCCGCCTGCTTTTGGTAGTTTCTCGTCGTCCAGCTCCTGCAGTGCTGTTTGGACGTTGGTGGCGGCAATGCTGCCGTAAGGCGTAAAGCTGATATTGGTGGCGGTTTGACCAGCGATGGCGCCCGAAACGTCAATCAGGTCATAGGTGGCACCGTTGGACAGGATCATGTCCGGGGGCGCCAGTGCCTCGTTAGGGGCGTTACCCGTGCCAGTGCCAGCAACGCTGACCACTAAGTAATGGCGGTTATTGGTATCATTGGCGGCGGGCAGTGCAGCACCCACGGTGTAACCAGCAGCAGAACCGGCACTGGTGACCGAGGCAACAAGGTTGGTGCTGGCGTTATAGGTGCCAGAGAAAACCAATTCGCCTGACGTGATTGTGACCGGCAGCCAAGACGAACCCGACCACAGATACAGGTCACCGTTCAGTTCATCCCAGAAATACTGGCCCTTAAACTCGGCGGCTGGGAAGGTAACGACACCGGATGTGGAGCCGGCACCACCGAATTGAACGGTTGAACTGTTGGACAGTTTGGCGCCAGTGATCGAGTTGGTGCCTAAAAGCGAAACAGCCAGTGTGCCGCTGGTGATCTTGCTGGCGGGCAGTTCTGGGATGTCGTTGGCGACAAGGCTGGTGCCAGCAGTGATGTGCCCTTGGGCGTCAAATGTGACTTTGGTGGCTGTGCCGGCGGCAACCGCATTGGTGTGCGACAAGACACCCAACCCGCTAACAGTCAGGTCGCTATCTGGTTTGATGACGCCAACCGTGGAGCTGGTAGCAATCGGCAGATCCGCTCCAGTAATTGCACGACCGTCTGTAACTAAACCTTTTGCGGTGTATTGAGTGAGGTGGTAAGCGGCAGTGTTGGCGGTGACGGTGTTGTCGATGGACAGCGTGTTGCCCGCCAAGGTCAGGCCATTGCCATTGACCTGCACTGCACCTTTTGTTGAGGTGGTTGCTGTGGGCAGGTCGCCTCCGACAATCGGACGGTATGTAACGGCACCACCTGCGTTGGTTGGACCTGCCAAAAACTCGGCGGCGCCGGTGGTGTTATCCAGGCTGGTGGTGATCGTGACCTGATCGCCGCTGGTGGCAATGCTCAGATTGACGATGCCGCTGGTGTCGCCAACGATGGTGTTGACAGAGCCGGCAGCCTTAAAACTGAGCCAGCTGCTGCCGTTCCAGCAATAAACCTTATTGTCGTCAGTATCTAGCGCCAGTTGACCGACAAACGCACCCGAGGCGGGCAGGGTGGTCACAAGGTCAACAGTTGATTCGTTGGCAAGTTTTGCGGCGGTGACGGCGCCCGTGGCGAGGTTGGAACTTGTAAGCCCGTTGACTTCAATGGCATTAGCCGCAATGCTGCCTGCCCCGAACAGGATTTTTGCGCCTGGGATGGTGGCGTCGGCAATCAGCGTGGTGGCATTGCCCACCAAATCCACGACCGTGATTTTCTTGGTCTCGCTGGCCGAAATATCGACGATCGGCAGCAGGTCGCCACTGGCTAGGTTCGCCCCAGCTAGGGCTGTAAGTTCGCTAATCCGAAGGTCAGCCATACCGCCTGATCCGACAGGGCATTGTTACCACCTAGCTTAGCCGCCTCACGTAATGTCTTCTTGCAGCAGAGACGCGGATGAATCCTGCTCCAGGCGAATGTCGTCGGTGTTTTCCTGTAAAACCTTATCGGATGGGATGGTTTTGGCTAGCAGTTTGATGGGACCTGTGGTTACAAAATCTGCGGTAATTTCAACGGCATTATCGGGTGAAAAATTAACGCCCGCTTGAGTTACTACGCCATCAATTTCATACCAGATTTCGTCGTCAATCGTTGTTTTTGTGCCATCAGTGCCACCCACCTTGAGATAAAACTTGGCGCCGAATTTGCTGCCTACTTCTGTGCGGATTGCCAGTTGCAGTAAATAATTTGCGGTTTCGGCGGTGGATTGCTTGGCATAGGAAGGTAGGTATTCCCAGTAAGCACGAAAATTACCGCTGCCGCTAATCAGACTGGAATACTGCGAACGGAACTCGTCGCCTAATGCAGTGGTATCAACGGCCTCGCGGGTGGTGTTCAGCTCGAAGTACGTGCATTGCGCCAAGATGCGCGGAATGATGTTGACAATGCGGATGGCAATCGGAATATCAGTTGCAATCGAAGTCAGCACAATCGCCTGATTTTCCAAACCTTCAATCGCCTTGTCAAACGTGTCGTACAGGCGGATTCCGCCGAGTTCATCAACATTGATGTACCAATGGCCGGCGCTTTGGACAGCGTTGACGACCCAGCCGCTTGCATCAACGAACGCGAGGTTGGCGCCGTCGGTGCTACGGATTTCAATTTGGTCGCCGCTATGTAAAAATCCGGTATCAAAGTCAAAACTAAAACGACGGCGGGTGGTATTAACGTCGCCAGGATTGACGATGGATGTTTTCTCGGCAAGCTCTGAGCTACGCCGCAGTTCGACCAATCCGTAACTGCCGAGATAGACGCTCATTACAAGGTCGCGGTGGTCAATGCGCCAGTGCCTTGGAAGCTGATTTGCGCGGACACAATCTCGCCCACAGATGCACCAATCGAGGCGCTGGTGATATACGCCGTCAGTGTTACGTCGCTATTGCTCAGGTCACCAGCCAAACGTAAGGTTAAGGTCACCGTATCGCTACTAGAAACGCCAGATGTTTTGACCAGTTTGCGGAGTAGCGTGCTGGCGTCGTTCGTTTCGTCCGTGTCGATGTAGTACAACAGTGCGGCACTGCCGCTGAAACTTTGCACGCCGGGCACGTAACTGCGTTGTGCGTCACCAAGCGTGGTTGACTCCAATGTCTCCAAGTCGGCTTGGAGCGTCCAGTTGGTCACCTTGACCAAGGTGTCGGAGCCAAGTAGCAGGCGTCCGTCGCGTCCAGTAAAAATCTTGGCCATGACTTTAGTTTAGAGAACACCCACGAGCTTTACTTGGACGCTGCTAACACCTGGACGAATAGCAGTCACTTTGGGCGAATCGCTGTAACGCCATGCCTGTGAGCCAGACACGTCAAGGCTGTCAGCCGTTCCACCCCAGCCGGTACGCACAGCACTGGGCACTTGGAAAGTGCGGAATGTGCCAAGTGTTTCGTCAAAATGCGTCAGAAATTCTTCGGCTTGGCTGTCGGTGATGTTGTCGTAACTCAGTTCCAGCTGAAGATCAACCCTGGCGCTGCCGTACAGGATGCGAACTTCGGCGCCGGATTGAGATCGAAAAGTCTTGATGGGCCAGTTGCCCGGATCAAATGAGCGCGACGTGGGCTTGAGTGTTGGGAACGCCATTATTCGGAAACGCGGAACAGCGCCGGTGTCATCACGTCTATGGCCACAATACTGGACAGATTCGCGTCGGTCGGTACATACACAGCGGCAACATCCACCAAGCCGTCTTCATCAATCGACAACTGCTCAATCTGATAAACGCTTTGCGAGGTCTTGGGTTCCAGCAGCGTAAAGATACTGTTGTAGAGGGAGGAGTCGGTGATGGCGCCACCCGAAATGGTGATGGATCGCTCGATGATTTCGCTGGTGGCAGCCAGGTAAATGATGGCTTCGTAAGTGCCGTCAGGTACTTCGCTAACCGTGGTCAACGTGCCAGCGTCGCTGATGATGCCGTTGTTGGCGGCGCTATAGGTGCTGGCTTCTGTGATGACGCGGATATAAGAGCCGGGACCGACCGCGATGCCGTCTGGCGTGGTCTTAAAGCTGACCGTGTGATCGACGCGACGGCGGGCACTTAATGCAAAACGCGCCGTAATCAATGCCTGCTCACTGCTGGTGCAGAAACTGGTCAGGTCAATCGTTTCTTCTGGCAGCGACTCTGTTGCAATGTCTGCCCACTCCACCAACACGGCAGATTGTGACGGCAGTTCATTGGGCACATTGGTGCGGTAGCTGACAACAGCGCGGAAGTTTTTACGCTGGCTTGCCGGTATGTATTCCACCCGCAAGCTGCCTTCAAGGATGTTGCCAGCAGTAAAAATCTGTTCAATGTCGATTGCGCCGGTGCTGATCTCGTCGTTGGCATCAACAGGCAGGGCGGGCATCATGCCGAAGAGCCCATTTTTAATCGTGAAGTTGCAGAGCAACAGTGGCGCGATGCTGTAGATGTATTCCCGCAAATTTGAGGCTTTTTCTAGAACCGTATCGAAGAACAAATTGTTGGCACGTAAAAATTTGCCGGTTGCAGTCAGTGATGTGGTGTCGATCAACTCAGTTGGGACCGTGCTGCCAGCGCCTTGGTCTTTGGAGGTAAGTAGATAATAAACAAGGTCAGTGAATAGATTGCTGGGACCGCTGCCGCCATCAACCAAACGAGTCACGGAAATACCAGACGGCACCCACAGTCGTGGTTGATCCACGGAGTTGATGTTGTTGCTGGACTTGACGGACAGCGCCATCGTGCTCATGCCGTCGTAATTGGGGCGGATTTCGTTGGCTACGCACTCATTCACATAGACAATCGTGTGCTCTGGGGCTGATTCATTAGATTTCTGCAATTCCAGGTAATGGCTGCAGTCAGAAACTTGGCTGGCTTCTTCAAAGATTCGATCACCCGTACCAGGGTTAAAATTGCCATCGACTTCACCCAGCTCAGTTATCTGAAACTGATGATAAATAATCGAGTACCCATGTTCTTCCCGGAATACATTATTTGCCGGCAGGTTAATTTCGCTGTTTATTGTGTTGTTGACTTCCCAAACGCCTGTGGCTGAAACAACTTCATAGCTGTGATTTTGCCACGAAAACGTTGACCCTGTAATTTGTTGATACAACGCGCCAGACTGAACAATTGAATCTGCCGTTACTCGTAGTGTTAATGTTTGAGCGCCACCGGCACGGCTCATGGCAAATGTGTTGCTTCGCGTCTGATTCGGAAAGCTCCAAGCATTGCCAAGCACTTGCCCTGTCCATGCCTGCAAGGCCATGTCATTAGTTGATGTGTTGGTGTTAATCTGTAATGCCGACGCGGCAGATGGTGTGGTGCTCAGCGCATCTCTAGTGGTAATGTTTGGCGCCGAGGTAAGTTCTGAGTTAAGAATGACGCTTTCGGGGCCGACCAATTCCCCTGTCATCGTCACGCGAAAGTCACCGTAATCAGTTGAATAATCTTGCCCGTAGACTTGACCAGTTTGAGAATTTAAGCGCCAGAAGGTACGGCTAGACTCTGCAAATACGGCAATATCTGTGCCACTACGAGGTACAAAACGATATTCGTAACGCCCTAAATTGCGGGGGCGAAGGCGTATGAAGTTGTATTGATCAATCGGGGCGGACCCTGTAACGCAGAAAACTTGCGGGATACGACTCCACGCCGGTACTGTGCCACCAGCATCAACAGCCGCAATCGGGCGTACCCAGATCGAGAAGCACGCTGTCCGCGTGAAATACCGATCCATCCGAGGGGAATTAAGGCTGGTATTGCTGTCGTCGTAGTTCTGTAGCTGTACCGGAGATGGAATTGCGTTGAAATTGCAAAGGCCAGCAGCACGGTTCCATACTTGGCTGCGGATGCCGATTTCAGTTACGTCAGCAGCGCGGACATTACGCACTACAGCATCGTCAAAACGGCAGACATTCCAGAAAGCCGGGCCGCAATGCTTGGTTTCGTTGAAATCTTCGCCTTCATATCCGGCAAGCGGTTCTTGTACGGCACGTGTGCCAGCAATGCCAAGCTGTCTGGGACCAAGAATTTCGACGCACTCAAACGTGTATGACATACCTTTTCCGGGTTGCCAAATGCCGGAATCACGGCCAGTGACTTTCCAGATTGCTGTGCCAATCAGCCATTTGGAGCCAATGCTGAGCAGTTGATCTGCACGTTGGCGCCATGAATCTGCGCTGCCGTTTAGATCGTCTAGACGGATTGTGCCGCCCACAAAGTCTGTTGTGGCAAATTCGGTCCAGTTACCACCATCAATGAAAAACACAGCAGTGTCACCAATTGTGATGTCGACGCGAGTGCGATCTGAGTAACTGGTGCCGTTATGGCTGATAAAACCCATGCGACGGCCATAGCCGCGTCCTACGCCGGGCTGTCCTGTTTTTTCGCGCCCGCTGGCTGTCAAGCTGCCGTACTGGATGCCATCAGCATCATCGCCACAGATGCGGCGTCTTAAATCACGGGCACGGCGGCGGGCTTCCGTGGATTGATCGACAATGCCAGGTGTGCTGATAATCTCCCAGTTAAAACGAAATGCAGTGCCGTTTGTGATCGGGGTTGATACACCAAATGTAATTTTGCTTGTCGGGTTGTAGGCCATCGAAAAACCTGTATCTTCTTCGCCAACGGCAGTCGGGCACAGCAAAATATCGCCGCTGGAATAAGGACTGCCCAGAGCTTGTGAACCAGTTGTTCCAGCAATTAGACGGGTCGGATCAAGGCGGTTGTTGACTTCGCGGGAGGACCAGAAAACAGCAAAATCGTCAGAAGCCAAGGCGCTCAACGAAGTGGTGCCAATCCACATGCCATTAACGTTGGGGGTTGGAGCGCCCCACTCGCCAGCTACATATAGACCGAGAAACCGCTGGTAGTTGCCGTAGCTGAAGCAGCGGGACCAGACCAGTGCTGGTGCAAGAATTAAGCCGCCGGTCAGATCGCCTTCGCCGTTTGTATCAGTGTTGCCGAAGGGAATCGGTATGACTTGACCATATTCAGCCAAGGCGGCGACGCTATCAAATGCCGTTGTTTGATTAAATGTGCTTGGGCCAACCTGATCCGGCAGGTCTACAGATGTAACTTCTTTTCCTGTTGCTGTGGGCGCCTGTAGTTTGGGTTTTGGGGTTAGTAAATAGCTGACTGCCGTAGAAATTGCGCCAACAACAAGACTGACAACAATAGATGCAATGACTGGCTCGTTTCGTACATCAGGTATATGATTGTATTCGGCAGGACGAATGTATGTTTTTAATTGTGCATGTCTAACAAACTGGAGATATTCCTCTTCCGTGCAACCTAAGGTGCGGATTAAGTCTTTTTCAAACGGTAGGAGCGGCGGATTAAAAGGCTTCGGACCGGCTTCCAGTCCACCTTTTGCAGCTGGTCGTTGATGAAGAGGAGACCGTTCTGCCATGTCACACCGAAAGCCGGCCACCGTCCATCGAACAGTGTAATGTCACCATCATAAATCGGACGGTCAATCCGCACAGTGTGACGCTGCAATTCGCGTAAAACCTGGCGCGGCGTCATTTCGTACCAAGCGGGATTGAATGCTGGCGGCTCTAGGGCGACGCCTTCCATGCAGCGATACACCAGTGAGATGCAGTCGATTTCTCCGTCGGTGCCGTCTGCGCCACGGCGATACCGCAAGCCAATCAGGTGCTCACACACGCACTTGCCCGGTGAACGGTAGGTTTCCGACTTGCACCCGATGCAACCGACGGGCTGGGATTTCGCTGGTCACGGCGTCCAAGATCGAATCAAGGCTCAAATCAATTTGTTGGTCATTCCAGACGCCGACACTAAAAGCACCCGAATAGTCATACAACACGCGCTGTGGCATGTAAGTGCTCGGATCAAACAGCATCACGCTGACCTTTGCGGTCCAGACTTGCTCAAACGCATCAATGGCCCAAGATCGAGCAATCGGGTTGTTGGCCAAACGAACTGCTGCGTCTAAGTTGTCGCCCTTCAAACTGGCAACACCGCCGCTAAATCCAAACGGCAGAAAAATGTGGGTGACGCTATCCCAGCTGATGTTTTGATTGATTGCGAAATTCTGGAAGGCAAAGCGGGTGGTTCCGGCTGGGCCTGTTTTGAGCAAGTGTCCAAGGGCAAATTCCATCAGATGCCAATCCCCTTACGACCGCTCGGGCTGTATTGTAAGCGGCGCACTGTGTTGCGCTCACCCAATGCAGCACCCTGTTGTGCGGCTTGTTTTAAGCCAGTCTGGAACTGGTCGGCGGTCACGTAATCCACGCTGTTGATGCGCTCCACCGTGTAGCGAACATCAATGGCGCCCGGAGCCAATGTGGCGGTGCCGCCCATGCCGCCTTCGCCATCGCCTGCGGGAATCACGGCGGATCCACGGGCACCGGCGGCGTAGCGGTTCATGGCGCCACGCATCTTGCTGGCGGGGATGATGTATTCAGATTCGCCACCTTCGCCGATCATTCCGAGCGTGGGGCGGGTAACCATGCCGCCGTCGGCAAAAGCTTGAAAACCGCCAGGCCAATAAGCTCCGTTAGCGGCATACGTGACATTTGGCGCAGTCGGCTGTTGTGCTTGACTACCGCCCCCGCCACCTCCGGCCGATCCTGTAATAAAACCTAATAC
>Ga0163212_1001062_pt1 | contig 12136 bp, 10 predicted proteins | sample Malawi_45m_30L_FD_113532 | JGI IMG/M metagenome (GOLD analysis project Ga0163212, IMG submission 113532) | Freshwater microbial communities from Lake Malawi, Central Region, Malawi to study Microbial Dark Matter (Phase II) - Malawi_45m_30L | ecosystem: Environmental > Aquatic > Freshwater > Lake...
GGTTTGACTTTGTCGCATCTTTGTTGCCAGCCGATGCCGATGTAACCGTCACTGCATTCCGCGGCGCCCCGAGGGTTGATTTGTCACTGCCGGCACTCGAAGCAACCGTAGTCATTGAGTGGCCGGGAGGTCGCGCGACAGTATCATTTGATGCTGGATGTCTGTACGGTTCAGGCGACTCAACGACCGTGATTGGTACTTATGGCAGTGTTACGAGTACGGGTCCCGATGGCGGAACACAAGAAGTCACGCTCAATCTCTCGGCGGGCCGTGCAAAACCCGAACTCACTGGCAAGTGGTTCAATGATGGCTTTGCTGGGACGATGGCCGAACTTCTCGATGCATCCACAACTGGTCGAAAGGCCCGCAACGATGCCGAAGGAAACCTTCGCTCGCTAATGCTGTGCTTCGCAGCGATCGAGAGTGCAGACACCGGGAACCCCGTCAAGGTTGGCACAGTCATGCACCTGCCTGCCGGAGCCATTCCTGATAATGCATAGGCACATCCTCGTCACTGGCAGTGCCGGTATTGCCGGAGCTGCCGTGCGAAAAGCCGTGATAAGTGGGATCGCTGTTACATTTGTCGGAGTAAATGCAACTGAAGTAGCCGAATTGTCTTCTGAAACTGGTGCAATCGGGCTCGTCTGTGACTTACGCGTTGAAAGTGCTGTTGAGAACACCTTTTCGCAACTTATTGGCATAACGGACGTGATTCACGTCGCCGGTGGTTCGGGTCGCTCGTTCGGGGATGGTCCACTCACCGATGTCACATTGAAAGCGTGGCAGCAGACATTTGACCTCAATCTCACGACGGCTTTCCTCGTGACGCGCGAGGCAATTCGGATGTTTGTACGACACAAATTACGAGGCAGCATTACTCTCACGGGGACAGCCCTTGCATTTCACCCGGAAGCGGACCGCTTTGCGACAGCCGCGTACATGGCATCAAAGAGCGCATTTGTGGGACTTGTAAACCACACGGCGAGTAAGTACGCAGAGGTGGGTATACGTGTCAACGCAGTCCTCCCCGGGCTTACCCGAACCCCGATGAGTTTACGCGCACAAGAAAACCCGGAGATATGTGCTTTTGTGAAGCGACGTCAGCCGTTGACGAACGGATTTGTCGAAGCGGATGCTATCGCCGATGCCCTATTGTTTTTCGCATCCGATGCCGCAGCTAGTATCACTGGTCAGCACCTGGCCGTAGATGGCGGCTGGTCCTTGGGAGGTTTACAGCATGACCCGCAATAACGCCTATACAGATGAATATCTTGATGCCTGTGCAGAGATACTCGGATGTGTTCGTGCCCAAAGAGATGCCATTCAGCAGGCCGCCCGCTGGTGCAGTGAGACAATCCTTGCCAACCGGATGGTCCACATCTTCGGTAGCGGACATAGCAGGATGATGGTAGAGGAAATGTGGCCGCGCTACGGTTCCTTCCCCGGTTGGAATCCCATCGTCGAGCTTTCGCTGTCATTCCACAACTTGGTGGTTGGTGCCAATGGGCAGCGTCAGGCGATGTTCCTTGAAAATGTTTCGGGCCTAGCTGAGCAGATATTGCGCAACTTCGACCTCTCAGAACGCGACACAGCAATTGTGATCAGCAGCTCGGGCTGTAATATCGTGCCCATTGAAATGGCACAAGGCTTCAAAGAAGCTGACATTAATGTCATCGCTATCGTAAGCACTCAGCACGCTGAGCCGAGCACAAGCAAGGCAGCATCTGGTCTGAAATTGATGGACTTTGCAGACATCGTCCTAGATACCGGCGCACCTATGGGAGATGCAATGGTGACGATAGATGGCTTGGAGACGCCGGTCGCGCCAGGATCAACGATCGGCGGAGCGATGCTCATCAACTGTATCAAAGCAGAAACGGCCGCGTTTCTTACGGCTGCTGGCGCGCCGCCCAAGGTTCTGACGGCAGGCGTGGTGGCGGGACCAGAAAAGTCGACGAGGCTGTTTCAATCCGCCTACGATGAGCATGCACACCGCATGGCAAAGCTCTATGAAAATGTCGGCAATACCGCCGGGTAAGTTAGAATAAACCATGTCCAACATCCCCCTCCGCACCACCGTCATAGGCTCCTACCCATTCCCAAGCTGGCTTGAGTTTGCATCAGAACATCTGGACCAATTTGGTGCGGATGACATCGCGGAAATTCAGAACGATGCCGTTCGCATTGCCGTCGGCGATCAGGTAGCAGCGGGGCTAGATGTCATTTCCGATGGTGAACAAACCCGGCTCGACTTCAATTTGAGCTTTTATGGTTTTTTATCGGGCATTGAGCTCGAGGGAGATAGCCCTCGCCGCTTTGGTCCACCGGCACATGACCAGCGTGGACGGCACCTTATCGTGTCACCTCTGCACGCTGAGCGTGGCCTCGGAGCGGTGGAAGAGTTCACTCGTCTTACGGGCATTGCCCCGGGCGGTCCAGAACTCAAAGCAAGCGTCCCCGGGCCTTACACAATGAGCGGTCGACTGGTCCCAGGCGATGTGTACAAAGACCGGTGGGATGTCACTGAAGCGCTGCTTCCACTGATTCAGAAGGAGCTGGTTGCGCTTGTTGATGCAGGCTGCACCGAAATTACGGTAGATGAGCCAAGCATGAGCTGTTATGCGCACAAAGAAGATCCGGAGCGCTTCGTCGACATTTTCAACCGCACCGTCGCGCCAATCGTGGGTAAGTGTCACCTCTCAACGCATCTCTGCTTCGGAAACTACAAAGCAAGAGCGGTTGGCCCACGTCAGTATGCACCGATGTTTCCTGCTTTCCTTGGGATGTCTCTGGATGAAATTCATGTTGAAATGGCAAGTCGGGAATTTGCTGAGCTGGATGTCATCCGGGCGATTGCTGATTCGGGCAAAGTTGCAGCGGTAGGAATCATCGATGTCAAGTCGTATTACATCGAGACCGTGGATGAGGTAGCCCGCCGTGTTCGGATGTGCCTTGCCCATGCGCCAGCTGAACAGCTTGCATTTGCTCCAGACTGCGGACTCTCACAGACGGCGCGCTGGGCGGCAAGCAAAAAGCTGACGAATATGTGTGCTGGCGTTCAGTCGGTTCGCAAGGACCTTGGTCATTAGCGGTGATTGAGTCCCTTTATGCTGACGATGCCTTTCTCGAAAATCTTGCCAGATTGGAAGGATCTTCTCGAGACCGTGTAATCATCGCGTGGCTAGGGCAGAGTGGCTACTTGGTGTGCCACAACGGGTTTCGCTTTATCATCGACCCCTATCTGTCAGACTCACTCACGCGAAAGTACGCTGGAACCGCCAAACCGCACGACCGTATTTCACAAATGGTGATATCCCCGGAGCGCCTAACGGGAATCTCATTTGTAACGAGCTCGCATAACCACACGGACCACCTGGATGGTGAGACATTGGCCGGGTTGATTTCTGTGAATCCTGATGTACAGGTCATCGTCCCGCGGGCAAACCTGACGTTTGCCAAAGACCGACTTTTGGGAGCAGGTGTCGTCGATGTGTCATCAAGGCTGATTGGCTTACCAGTCCACGAAACGTACGTCGTTTCAGAGGAACAATACTGCACGGTAACAGCCGTGCCTGCAGCTCACGAGAGTCTGGACACCGATGAAAACGGGGACTTCCGGTATTACGGTTACTGCATCACAATTGGCGGGCTGACAATCTATCATAGCGGTGACTGTGTACCTTACGATGGGCTATCCAGTGTTGTTGAGCAATACAAACCGGATATTGCACTATTACCGATCAACGGCCGCGACCCTTCCCGCGGCATTTCGGGAAACTTTTACGGACCCGAAGCTGCAAAGTTGGCTCATTCGCTCAATGTCAAATGCGTGATTCCTAATCATTACGACCTCTTTGCATTTAACACGGCGGATCCTCAAAAGTTTATGGATGCATGTGAAGCGATTTCCCAGCCATATCGGGTTCTAAAGCTTGGCGAGGCCGTTGCGCTCTGAGGTCGAATCAAGCACGTTCAGATAGTAAACAACCAGCCCCCGAAAAACTACGGTCGATCGGTACGGAATGGCTCTACTGGTTACTCACCGATACTGAACAGGTTTGCCATCGGTAGGTGCAACCCAAATTTGGTGACCGTAGCAAAAACAACCACCGCAAGTCCGGTGACCGACGGTGGTCAATACGATCCAACTACCGAAAGATTACGGGCGGTCGGTACGGAATGGCTCTGCTGGTAGCCCACCGATACTAAACAGGTTTGCCAGAGGGAAGTTGATAAACGCAAAGCGGACATTCTTCGGCCTTGCCACCTTTGGGCTGGAAACTTCAACGCGGTCACGATCGATAATCATTGCGTCAGCATCATGCCACATGCCATCTTCGCCAGAAATCTGAAAGCCCAGCAGTTTGTCACTTGGTACTGGGTTCTCATTGATGGTTCCACCCTTGATGACCAGTCCCGCTCCCGTGTTACGGAAGGAAACAATCGCGTATCCATCGTAGAAGCGGACGTTGCGCTTACTTGGGGATGCGCCATCATTCTTCTTGCCATAGGCAATCCGAGCGGCCTGAAGTGCTAATCTCTCGCCGACTGGCCCCTTCTTCTTTGGGTGAATGTCCTTTTCTTCTCCGACATCGGTGATGACTGCTACGCCAACTCGCTTGTCCTTTTCAGCTGCCATCGATTGAGCTTCTCGAATTTCGGCATAACTAGTCGCGTTGTTTCCATTTGCGGTGAATGGAGCGAGCTGTGCTGGAAGGAAGACAAGGTCCGGTGTTTGGAAAACATTACGCCAGTCAGCAATCATTTGTGGAAGTTGCGTCCGGTACTTCATCGGGTTGCCAGCGTTGGACTCACCTTGGTACCAAATTGCACCCGTTACGGTGTACTTTGCCACCGGAACGAGCATTGCGTTGTAGAGCACGGATGCTTTATTGGCATTACGGTTATCACCAGGCTTAAACTCATCTTTGCTCATCCCAGCAGCAATGTTTGTTGCTGGACTTGTCCACGCCTCAATACGGGTTCCTCCCCAGCTGGTATGAATCATCCCAATGGGGCACCCAAGTGTTTTTCGTAGCGTCTTAGCAAAGTGATAACCCACTGCAGAGAAATTAGGAGTCGTTTTGGGTACAGCAGCCTGCCATGAACCGGCTACATCTTTTAGCTCACTGTCAGAGATGGCTTTTGTGACCGTGAACATACGAAGGCCGTCATCCGTGCTTTCGTTGGCAGTCTTTTCTGGTTCAAATGTTATGCGGACTGGCCACTCCATATTCGACTGACCGGAGCAGACCCAGACCTCACCGACAAGAACATCCGAAACTTGAAGTTTGTTCTTACCTGTGACATTGAGAACATAAGGTCCCCCCGTCGGCAGGGCTGGCAAGAAAACTTCCCACGAGCCATCCACGCCTGCTGTCGTTGTCGCCTTACGCTTTGCAACGTCAACAGTCACCGACTCTCCGGCATCCGCCCAGCCCCAAATGCGAACCGGCTTGTTGCGCTGCAAAACCATGTGGTCACTGATCGTTCGCGGAAGGGAAACATCGGCCATGGCGGCCCCACTGAGTCCCATCGAGGCGGCGATGCCTCCGATGGTAACAAGTCTACGCACTAAGTACATTTTGATATACCTCCACTGTCGCTCTGGAAATCGGGTTCCAGGAGAACTTTGTCTGAACAACTTCTTTTGCTCGGGCTGCAAGCGAGGTAGCACGTGCCTCATCCCGCAAAACACGGTCAATCCCCCAAGCCAGCGAATTGACATCCCCTGCATAAGTCGTCGTACCCGTCACATCATGTTCAACAACCTCGCGAAGACCACCGGCATCACTGACAACAACGGGCACTCCCGCGGCCATCGCCTCTAGCGCGACAATCCCAAATGGCTCATAAAGGCTTGGATAAACCGCGACATCTGCGACTGCATAGAGACCATCCCGGTCTTCATCCGATATACGGCCAGTGAAATAAACACTGTCCCAGATACCGAGTGCGCGGGCGCGTTCCTCGAGATGCGTGCGTTCGCCGCCACCTGAAATGACGAGTTTTATAGGCAGACTGGGATGTAATTTACCAACGGCTTCAACCAACAGGTGAGCACCCTTTTCACCCACCATCCGCCCAATGAAGAAGACGATCTTTTCATTCTGACCAGCAAACCTTTGTCGGAAGGCGGCGCGCTCATCAGGCGTGTAATGTGCACCGATTTTGCTTGCATCCACGCCGTTTGGAATAACCGAAATTTTATGCCAATGCGCACCGAGGTGTTGCACGATTTCCTGTCGCATGGCTTCGGAGCAAACAATAACCGAATCAGAGCGCTGAATGAGCTCGCACTCCCAGCTATGGATTTGGTGCTGTGTGTCCGTATGGATACCATGGTTGCGGCCATATTCGGTGGCATGAATTGTGGTCACCAAGCGGATGCCAAAGTCATCTTTGAGGCGAAGGCCGACAAACATCGTCAACCAGTCATGCACATGCAATATGACATCCTGTCCATTGGACCGAGCTGTTCGGATGACTTCTGCCGCGGGAGCGTACATCGAATCGTTGAGCCGATGAATCCAATCAAAGAAGTCGTGCGTTTCTACGTGAACAAGCACTCGGTGGATGGTCAGGATTGAGTCGATTACCTCGTGGGATGCCCCACCTGCATCACCTGCTGTGATTACATCCACTGTGCAGCCTTGTGATGCAACGGCCGGCGCCAGACCTTCAAGGGCTGCTGCAATGCCACCGACGCGCTTAGGCGGAAACTCCCAGGACAACATAACGACACGCACGTGCAGATTCCTCCGATGCGTATTACCGTAAACACAGGAAGAAATCCTTCAGGAGTGGCGGATTAGATGACTAGTAATCAGCGGATAATCGATGCAATTCTTCTGTTACCGATACTATAGCTGGGAATATTGACTCAGTCTGGAACTATTAGCGCTTTGTCATCAACATGAACGGCATTTTGAGGAGCATCAACGCACCGGCTACACCGGCGGCGATGACCACTCCCAGCATCATCGCGACAAGCCCGATGATTCTTACGGGTGCCGGATAGGCATAATGAGTCTGCGGAGCGATGGAAGAAGATATTAAGACGGCTTGCACGAAATGTATTCTGGCAAGCTGCCAATAATCATTTAGGGCATACGCACAAAAATACTGACGATAAGTGCTGTTGCACCTTTCGTGCCACATCTGTAGGATGAAAACAAATGTTTCAGTTTTTCCGGGAAGATATTCAGACCATCATCAATAAGGATCCGGCTGCGAGAGGCCCTCTAGATGTGATGACCTACCCGGGACTTTGGGCAATGGTTTCGCATCGCTTTGCGCATGCCTGCTGGCGACGACGGGCTCGCTTTCTTGCCCGCATTGTGGCTGCAATCTCGAGAACAACGACAGGAATCGAAATTCACCCCGCAGCAACAATCGGTCGACGGTGCTTTATCGACCACGGAATGGGTGTCGTCATCGGGGAAACAGCCATCATCGGGGATGACTGCGTCTTGTATCACAATGTCACACTCGGAGGAACATCTCTTGAGAAGACTAAGCGCCACCCGACGCTAGGAAACCATGTCCTCGTTGGCATGGGGGCAAAGATTCTGGGAGCCGTAACAATCGGGGATGGCGCACGTATTGGTGCCAATGCAGTAGTCACAAAAGATGTACCGGCTTGTGCAACCGCTGTTGGTATCCCAGCGCGTGTTGTACGTATTGGAGCGGCGATGCAACAGCCGCAGGTTGAGGTCATGGATGCACGGACTAACGCGGTAGACCCGAATGACGAAACAATCATGGAGCTTAAAGCTGAAATCGCTGAACTGACGCTTCAGGTCAAACATCTTCATCACGACCACCACAGAACCGGGATGTCATTAAAGTGAACATCCCCTTCTTCGGCCGACATCCAGCCATTCCACTCGCTAGTGGCATTGTCCTGTTGTCGGGGGGAATTGGTGTCGCGGGCTTTACGGCGCATGTGCCGAATACACGAATCGCTATTGGTGTAGCCATCTCGGGCATCGATGTCGGCGGTATGACGCGTGAGGAAGCATCAACAGCACTGCAGGATACATTAGCGCGGCAGGATCAGGCAGAGATTATCCTAAGGCATCCAACAAAGCCAGATACCTGGCGGAAGACATTGGGGATGCTTGGTGCAGATATCGATGTCGGTGTTGCAATTGATAAGGCGCTGGCTGTCGGCGATGCTGAATCTATTGGGCAACGTATCATCAACGGCGACAAACCACGCAATGTGGCCATTTCCATTCCGATATCGGTCTCAGAGGAGGTAACGAAGGCATGGCTCCGCCAAATCGCACATCAATTGAACCGTCTTCCAACGGATGCTCACGCATTTGCTAAAAAAGGGGTTGGGCTGACGATCGACAGACTGCACAAGAATGGTATACGGATGGATATGGATGCAACTTGGAGTGATGTCATATTGAATGGCGATGGCCTCTTTGACGGCTCAGAAGCCACTGTTGTCCTCAAGACAGTAGAGCCCAAAATCACGAAACAAGATTTATCTCCTCTTGGTACCTTGCGGTCAGCGTACTTCACAAACTACGCTTCGAGTAGCGCAAACCGAAAATCTAATCTGGCACTCGCTGCATCCAAGCTGGATGGCCATCTCCTCCAGCCGGGTGAAGTATTTAGCTACAACAACCGTGTTGGTCCGCGAACAGAGTCTCGTGGCTGGAAAACGGCACATCAGTTTCAGGACGGACAAATAGTCGATGGCGTAGGTGGAGGCGTTTGTCAGTCATCAAGTACGCTTTACAACGCCGTTCTTATGGGTGGACTCAGGGTTGTCGAGCGGCATAACCACTCGTTGCCGGTTGCTTATTTAAGCCCAGCACGTGATGCCAGTGTCTCTTACGGTCATCTAGACTTCAAGTTTGCCAATAACACAAACGGCCCTTTGTACTTGACGGCGGCGGCTGATGGAAAAAACTTCCACATTCGCCTTTATGGCCCATTATCCACGCTGGTGCCGAAAGTCAATATCGAAACTACCGAACCAGTCTATCTTCCTAGCGGTTCTTATAAAGTTGCTGCTAAGCGAACGATTCAATATCCTGATGGTCGGATTGAAACGGAAGACCTAGGATGGGATACTTATGGTAAGCGCAAGCCGGTGGTTTCAGCGAAGACGATTGAAACACCCAAACCTACTGTAGCCCCAGGACCTTCATCACCATCTCGACCTTAGCCCCATGAATGCTGTCGGGGTGTTCTAACTCCGTAGTTTCGATAGAAAAATTTTCTCGCGCGCCGCCATGCTGTGCTTTTCGCGAACAAGAGCAAGCCCTGCTTCGTTCAACCGGGTCCGTTCTCCGGAGTCAAGCGTCATCGCCCGTACTGCGTTGACGAGCGCGTCTTCGTCCATCTGCGTCAAGACCACTGATGCCGAACCAAAGGCTTCAACCTGCGCGGCGTACTCGGGCGCGATAATGAGCGTTGGTGTTCCGCTGGCAAGATAATCGACAGTCTTTGTATAGATGCTTGTTTCGATAAGCGACTTGATATCCGGTTTGTCTGTAAAGGAAACCAGAACTGCTGCAATATGACTTTCACCCAGTTTGAGTGGTATCTCCTCAACTGGCACAAATCCCCCCCAGTGAACGTTAGGACCTATATAGGGAGATGGCTTATGAGGCGTCCAGATGACGAGTTCAACAGTACGGCCATCAATGGTCAAACCTCGATTGACGATGTCTGCAAACCACACCAGCGTCTCGCGGAACATTTCATTGATACTGCCGGTGTAGACAATTCTGATCTTGTCATTCGGTGGAGTGACAGTTGCGGCAAGGTCTTTGCAGCGTTCAATATCGAGAACATGGTGCAATGGCTCGCTTTCAAGACTGTAGCGGTCACGAAAGCGCTTCGCCATCGGTTCGGAAACCGTCCAGATATGCGCGGCCCCGTGTAGGGATGCCATCCGCTCCCGGCCGAGGAGATTGACCGCTGGCGCAGGATTCGCAGAGAACCAGTCATCCGGCTCCCAAATGTAGAGCGGTAATCCTAGCTGGCTCGCGATGCGCCAGGCTGCAATCGTGAACTCCATGTTGACGGTGCCGGTAACAATCGCATTGATGTCGTGTTTCTTACAGATCCTAATTCCCCGTCTTGTGATATCCGGAATGCGCAAGGTATTGATGTTGGCTACCAGCGGAACCCCCCATCGGCTTGGGCGAATCGCACCTCTCCTGATACCCGGAACCACTTCATGCGGGCACGGAAGATACGTGGAGCGGACAGTATCGTCTACCGGGTCATGAAATGTACCGCAGCAGAGTACGAACAAATGCTCTGCCGGCATCCCCAGAAAGCACTGACGCAATATCAGCGGGGCTCCCGCCAAAGTGCTCGGTGGGAAGTCGTTGACAATAAGCGTCCGTTTCCAGTCCAATGCTTGATTACCCAGCCGTCCGAGCCACCCAGGCATCGTGGATTTCGGTAAAGATGTCATCCAAGGACTTAGTAATATCCCAGGTTGGATAGTGTTCCTTGATTTTGCTTAGGTCTGAGATGTAGCAGATGTGGTCACCCTCGCGATTTTTATCAACGTATTCGTAACGCATCGGTTTTCCAGACACAGCCGCGATGCGATCAAAAGCTTCCAATATGGAGCAGCTGTTTTCCCGACCGCCACCCAGATTATAGACTTCCCCAATCCGCGGCGCTGAAATAAACGCATCTATGAACCGTGCGACATCCAGTGAATGAATATTGTCCCGAACTTGCTTTCCAAGATAACCAAAGACGTTGTAGTTGCGCTCTTCGAGGTTACATTTTACGAGATAGGACAGGAAGCCATGAAGCTCAACTCCTGAGTGGTTTGGTCCAGTCAGACATCCACCGCGCAAGCAACACGTGGGCATCCCGAAGTACCGACCATATTCTTGAACCATGATGTCCGCTGCGACCTTTGACGCGCCGAAGAGGGAGTGCTTGCATTGATCTATGGACAATGTCTCACGAATGCCACCAAAGTCAGCGTCATCAGCATATTCCCAGCGGGTTTCAAGTTCTTTCAGCGGAAGGTAATTTGGTGCATCCCCGTACACCTTATTGGTCGACATGTGAACGAATGGGCTCTCTGGAACAAACTGCCTTGTCGCCTCCAGCATATTCATCGTACCGACAGCATTGGTGTCAAAGTCAGCAAATGGCATTTTTGCGGCAAGATCATGACTTGGCTGAGCGGCCGTGTGTACGATGGCATCCGGGCGAACGGATTCGAGTAAACCTAATACTCCGTCGCGGTCCCGAATATCAACTTCGTGATGGACAAAGCCAGGAAGCTGTTGCTGTAGTCTGCTTTGATTCCAGCGGGTGTCTCCATTTGGTCCGAAGAACACCGCACGGCCGTTGTTATCTGCGCCGTGGATTTCCCAACCAAGTTCAGCAAAGTGAACGCAAACTTCACTACCAATCAGACCGGATGACCCTGTTACCAGTAACTTCTTCATTTCTTTAGTTCCTCTTGCCTGGAGACTTCCCAGCGTTTTGCCCGGTCAATCCACAAATAAATCGGTCCGCGAAATAAGGATGAGTAAAATCCAAGCATCCCATCGCGATACCCTTTCCATTGGATGTAATACAAAACAAATAGTCGTATTCCTTGATAGAAAAGCCGAAAGGGGTTTTCAGCTATCCGTTCATCTGGTGTCAGGCGTTCGACATCCCGTTGCGTGTAATAGTTAAACTTCTGAACCACTTCTTCCACTGTGTGGTTTGTGTAGTGGTCATATGGATGTACAAACTCGATTGACTCCGGAGTGACATCCAAGTCCTCGTGCTCCATCTTGCACGGATAACGTGCCGTCCCTTTACGGAACATATGGTTTCGCATACTTCGCGTCGGATGCCCAACCCCCCAGGACATCGGAAGGCCGAACATGTGATGCCGACCAAGGAAACGGATCGTATTCACGTTAGCTGGTGGCTTATCGAGAAATGTAAGAATCTCGTTTTGTAGTTCTTTTGTAAGGACTTCATCAGAATCGAGACGTATCACCCAGTCCGATGTCGCAGCGTCAAATCCCGTGTTTACATTTGCATAAATGTAATCGACTTTATCGATGACCCGTACATTGTCATATTCGGCACAGAGCGCCTGAGTACCGTCTGTGGATGACATGTCTACAAC
>Ga0163212_1001064_pt1 | contig 12132 bp, 8 predicted proteins | sample Malawi_45m_30L_FD_113532 | JGI IMG/M metagenome (GOLD analysis project Ga0163212, IMG submission 113532) | Freshwater microbial communities from Lake Malawi, Central Region, Malawi to study Microbial Dark Matter (Phase II) - Malawi_45m_30L | ecosystem: Environmental > Aquatic > Freshwater > Lake ...
CCGCCCGAAAACTCATGCGGATACCGATCGGCGGCTCCTGGCCAAAGACCGCATCGCGTGAGCAGTTCACCGACGCGCTTTTGAACCTGATCGCGCGGCACGATGCCATGCACTTCAAGCGGCTCGCCGATGATGCTGCCGACGCGCATTCGCGGATTGAGCGAACCACCCGGATCCTGAAAGATGATCTGCATCTGCCGACGAAGGGAACGCATCTGCGCGGCACTTTGCGTGAACACATCCGTTCCATCAAAGGTAACGCGCCCACTTGTCGCTGGAATCAGCCGCAGAATCGCTCGGCCCACCGTGGTCTTTCCGCAGCCGGACTCGCCCACAAGGCCGAGCGTCTCGCCAGGCTTGATCTCGAAGCTCACGCCGTCCACGGCACGCCGATGATCCACGACGCGCTGCAGCAACCCGCGCCGGACCGGGAAGTGCACGTGGAGATCGTCGACCTTGAGCAGCGGCGCTGACATGGTTGCAAGGCTAGCGCAGCGGCAGTTCGATCTCACGCACTTCGCCCGACGGCAGCGCCACTCCGATCACGACGCTCAACCGACCGAAGCCGCGCGGCGTCACTGCGCCGCGCGCAAGGCGCACATAAAAGTCCTCGACGGTGGTCACTGCCTGCCCACCCACCGTCACGATCACGGATCCCGCGGGTATCACTCCCGCGATACGCGACCCGGCGGTGATCTCGCGGACCATGACGCCGCGACGATACGGCGTACCAAGCGCGGTACATGCCTCGGGGGTCGCTGTCACGAGATCCGCGAGACCGAATCGCTGCAGAATGTCGGCAAGCTCGATGGCCTCCATCTTTGGATCGCGTTTCGCCAACTCCACCTCGAAGCTCATCTCATTCCCACGCTGCTGCGCCGGATCGGGACGCCAAACCTCAAAGACCACCACTTGTCCTGGCCGGCGCGTGCCGACAATCGATGGCACCTTCTCCGCATCGTTCACCCGCACGCCGTCGATCGAGATAACCACATCGCCGACCTTCAACCCCGCACGCGCCGCGGGACTCTCCGCGGAAACGCGGGTTACCACAGCGCCCTCCCCGCTGTAGTGCTCACTGATGCAGAGAAACAGCGGATCCTTCAATTGCGGCGGCAGTATGGAACGCACAGGCTGCACAGCGATTCCAGAAAAGCCCTTCTCCACTTCGCCGCGTTCAATCAGTTGCGCGACCACGAACTCGATGATGTCCATCGGGATCGCCAGACCGATGCCCCCGAACTGTCCTTGACCAAGCGTTGTGCCGCGTCCCGTAGCGATCGCGGTGTTCATACCGATCACACGTCCATAGATATCCGTGAGCGGTCCACCTGAATTGCCGGGATTGATGGCGGCATCGACCTGAATGAAGTTTTCGTAGTCCACATCGGCAAGGCCTGCACTGCGTCCGATGCCTGACACGATGCCAGCACTCATGGAAAAGCGGAACTCAAATGGGGAACCGAATGCGAACACCATGTCGCCCTGCGTGGGAATGTCGATGGAGCGCTGCGCGGGCGTCAGATCATCGATCTCCACGCGCAACACGGCGATATCGGTCTTCAAGTCGATTCCCACGAGTTGGGCAGGCACGATCTGCCCAGTATGCAACTGCGCCTCAATCCGCTCCGCCCCGTCCACCACATGCCCATTCGTGACGACATGCCCGAACACGTCGTAGATCCAGCCCGATCCCGTGTTCACCAGCGTTCGCCCGCCACGCGCCGCGCGCCCACCTGCGGCACTCAGCGAGACGACCGACGGCTTCACGATCGTCGCCACATCACGGGAAACCTGGTTGAGCTCCTCGAGCACATTCGACTTGGACAGACGCTCTTGCGCCGTGACCATCGCCGCCTCGGATTGCTCGATGGTCAATGATCGAATCGCGCGAGGCGTCACCACAAGCACAAGCACCGACGAAACCGCAACGACCACAGCGGGCAGCAGCGTTTGAACGCGCATCAGGTTGTCCCGCTACTCCCCTTGGATCCGCTTCGCCGGACCGCGCTCGCCGCGGCGAACGCATCCCGCTGCGCATCCGTCATTGTGTAGGGATGCGGACCAAGGTCGTTCGTGCGTACGCGTTGCATCCAGCCACGCGCTACAGCAAGCAACTGCGGACCAAACTCGATCGCAGGTAGCGCGAACGCCGGCTGCCACGCAGTCAGACCGAGCAGATCCTGAAGCACGACGACCTGCCCGTGACAGGCGGAACCCGCGCCACAGCCGATCACAGGCACGGACGACTCACGGACCAACTGCTCCGCCACTTCGGCTGGCGTCGCCTCGATGAGCAGCATCTGCGCACCTGCATCGATGAGTGCACGCGCGTCGTCGAGAATCGCGACCGCATCAGCGCAACTCTTGCCCGCTGCGGAATAACCGCCTTGCTGCTTGGACAATTGCGGTCTCGATCCGACATGCGCGACCACGGGGATTCCGGCGCGTGACATCCGAGCCACGAGCGGCGCGAAGGTGCGATCCACTTCGACCTTCACAAGATCTGCATTGCCCTCGGTCATGAAACGACCTGCATTGCGGACACCCTCCGCATCATCCGCCTGGTAACTCAGAAACGGCATGTCTGCCATCACGATCGTGTTGGGTGCGCCGCGTTTCACACCTGCGGTCAGCGTGATGAGGAAATCAAGCGGGGTGTGAACCGTGCTTGGAAAGCCCAGCACCATCTCACCCGCCGTATCGCCGACAAGCAGCACTTCGATACCAGCCTGCTCAAGCCAGCGTGCAGTGGTTGCGTCGTAGCAGGTGAGACATGAGATGCGCTTTCCGCTGCCCATCATCTTCCAGAGCGAGCGAACAGTCAGCGGTGCAGCCCGCTGCGGCGAATCGGCGATCTCCGAAGCGAGCGTGCGACAATTCTCGTCGGTCGTAGCATTTCGGGGCGTTTCGGCGTGGGAGTGCTGCATAAATGGCTCGACGGACAGCATAGGTCAGCACACGCGCAGCATGCGATCTGCATGTGCGGAGGCGTTCAACCTGAACCGAAGCCCGCGGGCATTCGACCGAGTGAACCGCGCAGCGGGTTCAAGACCGCATTGTCATGACCGAGCACCAAGACATCTGCAATCTCGACTGCCTCGCGGAAAGATTCCTGAGCCGCCCGCATGTCTTCGCATGGCGCCAGGATGCGCCCCTGAGCGAGATGCTCCTCGGTTGCCACGGCATCGCCGGTTACCAGCACCGTCGACGATGGGTTCGCAATCAGCAGCCCCGCCATGCCAGGCGTTATGCCCGGCAGCGGGAAGAGATCGACCCCAGGCGCCAGTCGATCCGGCGCATCCTTCACTCGGCGGCTGACCTCGAGCGTCAGACGAACGAACTCCGCCGCAGCACGCGCCGCGCTCCCCTCAGCGGCGCTCGTCCGCTCGCCCTCGGTTCGCTGCGAAACTTCCTCGCCGACTTGCGCGAGCCGCTCCCGATCGGGCGCATGCATCCACCACTGCGCCGATGGAAACAGCGAGATACCACGAAAAAGACCAGGATTCCTGCATGTGAGGAACACATCAGTCACCGCGTCGCATCGCACGGGGGACCGCGACTGCATCCGCGGCAACAGAATGTTCGGCGGCAGCGATGGATCAACGACGATCAAGTGTTTCCCCGACTCAATCAGCGTGGTCGTCGCATGCGCCTCGCGCACAGCGACACGTTCATCCCACAGCGGATGTGCCGCAAGCGTCCCAATCGACAGCACTCGATACTGCACCATGGCGTGCCTCGTTCAGTCGACCTGCGCCTCGTGGGCAAGGCGTGCGATCGAAGGACTGGGATCGCGCAGCTTCTCGGCAATCGCAAGCGCCACATTTTCAGGGACGAATGGCCGGAGCTTGTCCACTGAGCCGCCGAACCCGGCAATCTGACGAATCAGGCTCGATGAAAGGAACGCAAACGCTTCCCCGGTCACCACAAATACGGTCTCAATCTCCGCGACCTGGCGATTGGTGATCGCCAGTTGACACTCGGATGCCAGGTCAGTGACATTTCGAATACCGCGGATGATCCCGCACGCTCCGCGGGTACGCGCAAAATCGACCGTCAGACCCGAATAACTCGCGAGCGAAACCGTCGCGCCTGCAGGCTTGCGCCGCACGACATCCGCCACAAGCGGCTCGAGGAGAGCGAGGCGTTCCTCGGCGGAGAAGAAGTCCGCCTTGTCGGGATTGCGCCCCACGGCAACCACCACCTCGTCGAAGAGCCCGCGCGCACGCGAGAGGACATCGAGATGCCCGAGCGTGACGGGATCGAACGACCCGGGATAGATCGCAAGATGACGGGCGCGCGGTGCCGATGACATGCGTTGGAGTGTAGAGATGGATGCGCTGCGCAATGTGCGTTCATGCACCGCGTTGTTCCGCCGACATGTCAACGCGTGGGTATCTGCCCAGCACCACGCGGCAGTAACCCACCAAGAATTGCCCTAAAATTCTCGCCAAAAACAAAGTTGTGCTCGGGCAACTCAAGCCCAGCGCGATTCTGATCGACGTGGCTGAAGATGATTTCTGTCCTGCCGATGTCGGTCCACGATCCATCGCGATGATCCCATCGGCTGATCACTCCCTTGGTGGAGGCGCCCATGTCATCGAGCCGTTCGATGACGGCGTCGTATCGGATCGATTGCCCCGGAACAACATCCTGTTCAAACACCGCCTCAGTCACCTTTGCAAGAATGACCTTCTCCGAGAAGTTGCGCACGCTGCCAACCAAGATGCCCGCCGTCTGCGCCATCCCCTCAAGCATCAGCGTGGCAGGCATGAGAGGCTGCGCTGGCCCGTCCCCTCCCGCAGCAAAGTGCTGATGGAGATGCTCTTCAGCAAGCGACACATTCTTCACCGCCACAAGACGCGCGGCGGGTTCATGCAGGAGGATGGCATCGATCCACAGCCAGCGCATGGTGCGACGACGCTTCCCTTCCCGGGTCAGGCAGGCTTCGCCGCACCCGAACTCGCTGCGGAACCTGCACTCAGCTTGGCCGCAACGAAACTCACAAGGCTGCCGACAGTGAAGATCTCCGAAACCTTCTCCAACTTCGGGTTCTTCGCGAATTCGGAGAAATCCACATGTGGCATGCGTTCGCGCAGCAGCGCTAGACCGGCTGCGTTCACCACGCCATCTTGCACATACTTCGGATCGTTGATGTTGTCCGGGAAGAGTTCACCCTGACCGATCTTGAACCCGAACGCCTTCTCGATGCGGAACACGATGTCGAGGAAGTCGATCGACTCTGCGTGCAGATCCGTCGTCAGTCGCGCCTCCATCGTCACTTCTTCCTCATCCACTCCGAGCGCGTCCACAAGGACGGTGCGAACCTTGCCAAAGATCTCATCCTGCGTCATAGCTGCAGACCTCCTGTCGTGCGTTGCTGACCCAACCGAACTGTTCGCATTGTAAAGCGTCCGCTTGCCGCTGCGCCGGGCAGGGCCTCAGCACTGCCCGCACGGACGACGGATGCGCTCCCACGGAACACCACCGTGCCATCGCTTTCAACCTTGTCGAGCACTGCTTCGCTGCGCAGCGAGTCGCCGGGGCGGACAAAGTTGCCATACCGCAGGGCTCGTACACCACCGAGCACCATGCGCACTGGTTCCCGACCCGCCGCTCGGTCCCGCGCCATCAGCGTGAGACGAGCAGTCTGCACAAGCGCTTCCAACATAAAAACCCCAGGCAGAACTGGAAATCCGGGGAAGTGGTCCTGCAGATACTCCTCCGCGAGCGAGACCCCTTTGAGAGTGACGGCACGGTCCGGACCGCACTCGATCACCTGATCAACATGACAGAAATGCATGTGTGGCAAGGGTAAGTGATTCGGGCACGGCTGTCCTGCCGATAACAGGAGCATGGCAAGGAAGTCGCCTTTTGCTATCGCACGCGCGATCCCGTCTGCGGGTCTGCTCCCACCCGCATCACTCACACGCAAGATCATCTGGCTCGCATGCGCAGCGGTTTGGCTTTACCTCTCCGCGAGCCTGATGAGTTTCTCAGCTGCCGACTGGCCGAGCAACGCAGTCGCCATTCAACAGGACCCCCCACACAACTGGGGCGGCGTGGTCGGCGCAGTCACTGCATTCGGTCTCTATCAGGCCTTCGGCATCGGCGTTTGGGTGCTCGTGCTGTGTGCCGGCTACGCGCTCGGCGTGACCGCAACAGGACGCTCAGTCGCGCACCCGATTGTGCGGTCCGTTGGTGCATTCATCGCCATGCTCGCCATCTCCGTGGTACATGCCTTGTGGCTCCCTGGGTTCGGTCCGCTCGGTGGCGCCGAAGCTGGACTGATCCCCATGTGGATGGCAGATCAACTCTGGATGCGATTTGGAGCGCTTGGAGCAAATATCTTCGCACTTGCCGGTTGTCTGATCGGCTTTGTGGTCGCCGTGGATGAACTGGTCTTTGCGTTGCCTGGCGCACTCGTGCGCGCGATCGAAGCCCTCGATCCAGTATGGAAGTTCGATTACCGCGGTGCAGTCGGCTCTCTTTTTGGTGCAGGTCGACGAAGTACGTTGCAGCCAATTCCGATTGGCGGCGTAGAGACGGGTAGCCCAGACGAAGGGGCGGATGGCGATGGAAATGGGAATGTTTCTTCGGAAACTGCACTTGACCGCCGCCGCCGACTGATCCGGGGAAACCGGGCAGCGGCGGCCGCGGCAAGCCGTGGGACGGTCCTCGAAGTGAACGAGGATGATGATGCGAGCGAGGCATACACCGATAGCGATAGGAACGCGGATGAGACAACCGCCGTCGATACCGACGATGCGGAGTCCCCTACCACCGAGTCCACACGGCAGTCGTTGACCGCAGAAGAACTGCGGGAAAAGATCGCAAAAATGCCCGTTCGGATGGCCAGCGGCGCAAAGGTGATCGCACGCGACGAGGACATCCCACGCGAGGTCGACTACACGGGCTACACCTTCCCGACACTCGATCTTCTCGATGTGCCGGAGGAGAACTTCTCTCAGCGCATGGAGCAGTTTGTTCGTGAGCAGGCCGGTCTTCTGACAGAGACGCTGCAGACCTACGAAATCGAAGGTGAGGTCGTTGGCATCGAAAGCGGACCAGTCGTGACGCTCTACTCGGTCGAACTCGCGCCAGGCACGCGTGTCGCACGGCTCGACACGATTGCGAAGGACATCGCACGCGCGCTCAAGGCGCCCAACATCCGGATCATCCCCAACATGACGGGCAAGTCCGCGATCGGCATCGAAGTGCCCAACCGCGAAAAGGAAAAGGTACGGCTGCGTGAACTCATGTCGAGCGGGCATGCCGAGGGAATGCGGCTGCCCATGTTCCTCGGCAAGGACAGCGCAGGCGAACCGCTCGTGCTCGACCTCGCCAAGATGCCCCACATGCTCATCGCGGGCACCACGGGCTCAGGCAAGTCGGTGTGCATGAACAGCATCATCATGAGTTGGGTTTACACCAAGCGACCTGATGAACTGAAGCTGGTGCTCGTCGATCCGAAGATGGTGGAGATGAGCCAGTTCGCCGACATCCCGCACCTGATGGCACCCGTGGTCACCGACATGAATCAGGCGGCTGGAATCCTTGAATGGACCGTCAATCGCATGGAGGAGCGGTATGAACTCTTCCGCAATACTGGTGTGCGCGACATCCTTGGCTACAACAGCCTCGGCGAGGAGGCGATCTTTGCCAAGCTGAACCCACCCGACGACGCGGCAAAGGCCCGCATCCCGAAGAAGTTGCCGTACATGGTGTTCCTCATCGATGAGCTCGCCGACCTGATGCTCACGAACAAGGAGGTGGAGACACACATTGTGCGCATCGCACAGAAGGCGCGTGCCGTGGGAATCCATCTGGTGCTCGCCACGCAGCGCCCGCAAGCCAATGTTGTGACTGGGTTGATCAAGGCGAACATGCCCTGCCGAATCGGGTTCAAGGTCGCCAGCGGCATGGATAGCCGAATCGTGCTCGACCAAAAGGGTGCCGAATTGCTTCTTGGTCAGGGTGACATGATGGTTCTCACCCCAAGCGGCAGCGGCGAACTCCGCCGATGCCAAGGCACGCTTGTGACCGACCTTGAGACCCGCAAGGTGGTCAATTTCCTGAAGGATGTCGCCGCCCCCAGCTTCGAGCGAAGTCTTCTTGCCGTAAAGAGTTCCGCACAGGGCGACCCCACCGAGGGCGGCGATATCGACCCCAACGAACGCGACCCCCTCTTCGACAAGGCGGTCGACATTCTCATCGAAACTGGACGAGGGTCTGTGAGCCTTCTCCAGCGGCGACTTGCCATCGGCTATGGCCGCGCCTCGCGCCTTGTCGATCAGATGTCGCTGGCGGGCATCCTTTCTGACCACAAGGGATCGGTCGCACGCGAGGTGCTGATCACCTCCGAAGACTGGGACCGTATGAAGCAGATGGAGGCGAACGGCGGCGGTGAGTCAGACGAGTTGACGGTTGAACCTGTCGACGAAGATTGATCCGACCTGGGCCGTTTTTAGGCGGGTGCCCTTGCGATTTTTTCCGCATCGTGTGTAATGCGCCTGTTCGGCTGCGGCTCGCCTGAGAACGCCTGCAGCGAGGAACGGATTCCTCGCAACGGCCTTTGGAGAGATGATCAGGCGTGCCAACCCACGGAAGGGTGGCTCCATGATTGCACATCAGAAGACGGTGAAGTCGGCGCACTACGACCTGCGACGCCAAGATGGTTCGCTGCATACAGGACTGACGCCCGCAGACATCCGAGCGATGGCGCAGCGCGGTGACCTCTTCAGCGATGACATGCTCTGCCGCGAAGGCGATGATCGTTGGCGCCCTGCTTCGTCACTTGCAGGCATCACCGTCACGCAGCGAGTTGTCGAAGTTGCGCCAGTCGCCGTGCCGACAGTCACTGCAGTCTCTCAGCCGCAATCGCACTCAGCCCCGCAGGCAGATCCGCTTGAGGAGGTGGTGGCCGCTGCGGAGCATCGTGCGAATCAGTTGCAGGCTGCGCTCGACCGCCTGATGGAGCAGCACGATGGACTTCGCGATCAGGTCGCGGTGCACGCCTCCATGGTTCAGCGACTTCAGAGTGAGATCGAACATCATGAGAAAGCGCGCGCGTTGCTCGAGGAGGATCTGCATCAGGCACATGCCGCGAGCGATCAAGCGCATGCCCTGACGCAGGAGGTCGCAATGCTTCGTGCGGAGTCCGCAAAACTCCACGACCGATGTGATGCGGCTGAGCGCGACGCAGCGCACGCCCAAGGTGTCGAACAGCGACTCGAGCACACCATTGCCGAACTGAGGAGAGAACTCCTGTCCGCGCACGACCGATACGCGATCGGCGAAGAGGAACTGCGTCGACTGCGCGCCACCGCCGAGCATCTTGAGGCTCAACTACTCGGTGCCAAGGCCGACGTTGCCGCCCGTCAAACCAGTGTTTCGCAGCATGCGATCGATGATCTGCACCGTCAACTCGAGGCCGCCCGCTCAGCGACGACGGCTGCGGAATCAGACCGCGAACAACTGCTCGAATCCTTGAGTAACGCGCAGAATGCGCTGCGGACATCTGATGATCTGCGGCGGGCGCTCGAGAAGACACTCGCCTCGCTGAAGTCGTCCACAAGCAGCCACGGCACAGAACTCGCCGCTGCACGACAGGCTGCGGGCGAGGCGCAAGCCGCACTCGCGGCGATGGCGGCTCGTGTGGAGGGGGCCGAAACCGCCGCCAACAACGCACGCCAGATGGCTCTTGAGCACACTGAGCGGTTGCGCGCAGTCACCGCTTCGCATGACGTAGCAGTTGTGGCGCGTGATGCAGCCATTGTCGACCGCGACCATGCGCTCGCCGAGCGCGACTCCACACGGCTGGCGGTCGGTGCAACGCAGGTCGACTTGTTGGCTGCACGCCGTGACATCGAGGCGCTCCGCCAGGAACTTGAATCTGCGCGAACGGCGATCGCGGATCAGACGGCGCGTGCATGTGGGCTCGAGCGTTCCGTTGCGGATACTCAGGTGCTCGCGGATGCTCTGCGCAGCGAGCGAGACGAGACTCGTACCACGGCAATCGCGCTGCAGCAGCAGACTGACGCACTTCGAACTCGCCTGTCCGACCGAGAACTCGAAGCCGAGGCGATGCAAGAGCGTTTGGCGGAGGCGGATGCGCTCGCGGCGATGCTGCGGGAGGAGCGCGATGCCGCGCGTGTGCAGGGCACACAACTCGCGGCGGATGTTCAATCGGCGCATCAACAGCGAGTCGATCTTGCGGGGCGCGTCTCCTCGCTCGAGCGCGAAGTGGCGGACGAACGCGCGAAGGTGGTGGCGCGAGACGAGCTCATTTTCCGCGATTCGCTGCGCGCGGAGGAACGTGAGCGTGACAACCGTGGACTGCAGGCTGAAATCGCGCAGTTGCGGGCGGACCTTGCCGCGCAGCAATGCCGTGCGGATGACGCCGCTGGACAGGCCGCAGCGCTGCAGCGGGACCTGCATGATGCACGCTGCCGTACTGCCGATCAGGCGGACGAACTGACTGCAGCGGCACTGCGTGCAGAGGAACTCTCCACGAAGGAAGAAGCTGCGCGGGCCTCGCTCTTGGCGGCAACGCGCGAACGCGACGAACTCTCGGCGGCGTTCTCCTCGGCGCAGGCGGCAATCGCTGCACGTGAGCAGCAGGTTGCGGCGGAGCGCAGCCTGCGCGATCAGGCGGAGGGAAGTTCACGGCAACTGCTCGCGAGCTACGAGAAGTTGGCGGAGGAGACGAGCCGCCGCATCGCTGAACTTGAGGTGAAACTCGCTTCGGCTGGGCATGAGATTCAAGCAGGTCTTGCCCGCGAATCGCAGGCAGCATCGGCTCTCAGCAGCGCACAAGGCGAGGCGCAGTCCCTTCAACAGAAACTCGCTGCCGCCGCCGAGCAGCGAAGCGCGCTCACGCGCGACCGCGACTCCTTCGCCAAGCGCGCTTCCGCAGAGGCAGCCGCCCGCGCGGCCGCAGAGGACAAGATCAACGCCGCACAGGAGCGTGCGCGTCAAGCCGAGCGGGAGGGACGCAGCGTGCAGGAACGCGCGGTGCAAGCTGCCATGATTGCGCTCACAGGTGCGCGCCAGCGCATCAATGATGATTACACCAAGTCACTCTCCGAGATTGAGGTGCTTGAGCAACTCGTCGCCGAGTCGACACGGCAGTTGATCGCCGCGGGCTGCGAGGTTCCTGGCATTCCACTGATGCCGCGCGAGGCGATGGCGAAGGCCGCGGCTGACTCCCGCGCCGCTGCCGATGCCGCCGTGCTGCTCGCGCAAGTTGCCGCAGCGCGGCCAGCCGCTGCAGCGGCGGCACCGACCGCACCACCGACACCGAAGTACGAACCGCCCTCAGCACCGCAGGGCAGTTTCCGTATGGTGGACGGTCTGGATGATGACTCGGGGCGCCGATCCGCAGCCTCGCGTGCAAATTCGACTGCGCACTCCACCACCACAACGCGCGCGGGCGGTGCCCGCGAACGCGTTTCGCAGCCGCGCACGCAGTCTTCGTCGGCATCGTCCGACGATGATTCCTCTTCAAGCGCTGCTGGACTTCCACCCTCCGCGCAACCCCCGCCCGCGAATCCACGGTCGGTGGACGAACTTTGGATCGACGATCACTGTTCGGTCAGTGCGGTGGAGCCTCCAGCAGCAGCCGTAGGCATCACCGCTCTGACCGCGCTCGGCGCACTCATCATCGCGTCCATCGCCGCCACACCACTACTCGCGCAGATGAATCTGCAGCGTGCGTTCATGCAGATCACTGTCTGGACGCTTCTCATACCTGCACTCGTTGCATCAGTGCAGTGGACCGCGTCTCGGTGCGCACCGATCTTGGCACGACGTATCCCGCAGATGGCAGCGGCATCGCTCGTGTGGGCGCCACTGTGCACACTCTTCCTCGCCTCGCAGCCTGTGCTCGGAGCGCTCTTCCTCTCTCCGCTGCTCGTGCTGCCATGGCTCCTCGTGTATGCGGCTTGGCCTGATCCGATCTTGTGCCGCAGCGTTTCCGCCACGCACACGATCGAAGCAACGCTTGCCACCCGCGAACGCCCAGCTCGCGCATGCTCGATGGTGCTGCTCACATCCGCCGCACTCTGCCTTCTTGTGCCAACAGCGGTGGCACTGCCTGCACTCATTGGACTCCCCGCGGGCGCACTC